>OGOG01002198.1_pt1 | contig 17025 bp, 14 predicted proteins | sample 1552581 | NCBI WGS metagenome assembly OGOG01 (sample SAMEA2580152, study PRJEB22360) | human gut metagenome | biome: human gut; feature: human-associated habitat; material: faeces | place: Denmark | collected 2008/2010 | reverse complement strand
GGGATCGAAAACGTTTTGCTTATAACAACCATTGAAATTCCCCCGTTATATAAAAATCACATTAAATACAAATCTTAAAAATTTCTTACATTATAGCATAAGAGAGGAGAGAAGTCAAACCTATTCCTATTATGTGATTTGCAGTAAACAGTGATATATATATGAATTATGATTATAGATAATTACAACAAAAATGAAAAAAATCATAAGAAAATATGAAAAAAAACAAAAATGGTACTTTACAAAGTGTTTGAAATGTGCTACTGCTTAAGTAAGCGAAAAAAGCATGTTCATCAGTTCAGCTGGAAACAGTGAAAACTTGGAAGGAGTATGGAATATGCAGGGAGATGACAGCAAAGAGGGCAAAGACAGCAAGCGTTTAAGTCGCGCAGAGCTTCTTGAAATGCTTATTGAGCAGTCAAAAGAAGTCGAGTCACTTAAAAAGAAGGTTGACGAGCTTCAGAAACAGCTTGATGATCGAACGATTCAGTTGCAGCAGACAGGTTCGATTGCAGAAGCAGCTCTCGCATTAAACGACATATTCAAAGCTGCAGATCAGGCAGCATCCCAATACATCGAAAGTATAAAGCGTATGGAGCACGAAAAGAATGTAGAGTTCCAGGCGCTTCGCCAGAAGACACTTGATGCATGTGCTGTGATGAGAGAAGATACACAAGAGTATTGCAGACGGCTTCGTTATGAGAGCGAGGCAAAAAGAGACGCGCTGTATGCTCAGTTAGAAAAAGAAGAGATCGAGAAAAACAATTCTAGTGAAGGCAGCGATCCAAGCACAAGGACGTGCCTTGAGACATCTCCCAGTGTAGGTGGAGGTGTCTCATGAAAAAAAATAAAAAACAACCACTTGAAGTGCCGCCGATAGAGACTCTTGAAAAAGAGCTTCACAGAGAGCTTTACAAAAAGAGCTACAGGAGCACGCTTCGAAGCACGGTTTATACACTCATTACAGTGGCGGCAGTAGCAGTACTGGTAGCTACTTTGGTGTTACCTGTTTTACAGATCTATGGTACGTCCATGACGCCGACCTTATCAGATGGAGACATAGTTGTTTCCGTTTCTGGTTCGGAATTTGAAGCGCAGGACATAATTGCATTTTACTACAATAATAAGATCTTAGTAAAACGTGTAATTGCAACAGCAGGACAGTGGGTAGATATCGACGAAGAGGGAAATGTTTCAGTTGACGGAACACCCCTCGATGAGCCATACGTATTTGAAAAGGCGCTTGGCGAATGCGATATAGACTTGCCATATCAAGTGCCTGAAGGAAGAGTATTTGTTATGGGTGATCATCGAAGCGTTTCAGTTGACAGCAGAAGCACATCTGTCGGATGTGTGGCACAGGAGCAAATTGTTGGAAAATTAGTTTTTTGTGTCTGGCCATTTACAAACTTTGGCCAGATCAAGTAGGAGAAAGGGGGCGTCTGTTTTGGAAAATCCGTTAAGAAAACAGATTCGTTCAATCATGAAGGATCATAAGAAACGTCAAATGTGGTATCGAATAGTCACCACACTGGCGGTTGTTGTTGTGTTTGTAACGACATATATGCTGATTCTACCAGCTATAACGATGGAAAACAAAGCAGAGTGCGGTATTACAGAGCACAAACACGACGCAAACTGTTACAGCTCGCATTATGAGAAGGAGAAAGAGCTTGCCTGTACGACAGATTCACTAGGTGTACATAAGCATACAGATGCCTGCTACGATGCAGAGCATAAGCTGATCTGTGGTTATGCAGACTTTGTGATTCATGAACATGACGCATCCTGCTACGACAAAGACGGCAATCTAGTATGCACCATTCCAGAGCATAAGCTGCATCAGCACACACCAGAGTGCTATCAGATGCAGAAGCAGCTAGTTTGCACACAGGAAGAGTCAGTTGGTCATACTCATACGCCTGAATGCTACACAAAACAGCAGGGCACATTAATCTGCGGCAAAGAAGAGCATACACACGGCGAAGGCTGCTACGATGCAGAAGGCAATTTAATCTGCACACTAGAAGAGCATACGCACAGTGACGAATGCTACGAGTGGAATGACATACTGACATGTACGATTCCAGAAAGTGCAGGTCACACACACAGCGAAGCCTGCTATCAGGATATGCAGGTACTAATATGTAAAGAGCCAGCCGAGCTTCATACACACACAGCAGAGTGCTACAAAGACGGCGTACTCGCATGTGGAAAGCTAGAATTAAAAGAGCATAAGCACAGCGAAACATGTTTCACAGAAAAGCAGGTTCTCGTAGAGACATTAATCTGTGACAGAGTAGAGCATGTACATACAGATGAGTGCTACAAGGGCAGTGGTCAGAAAGAAGAGCAGTCGTCAGTGGCTAGCGAGGAAGTGACCAGTGGCCAGAGTGAAGAAGTAAGTACAGAAGCTGTAAGCTTAGAGGAAACTTCAACAGAGGAAGCGAGCAGCCAGATCGAAGAGGCTTCAAGCGAGGCAGACACCGATGCAGAAGAAACAAGCCTTGAAGCATCAAGCGAAGACGAAACAGAAGTAGAGTCCGAAAGCGAGCCAGAGGAAAGTTCTTCCATAGAGGCTGGAAGCGAAGAAGAAAGCTCAGAGGAAGAGAGTTCTGAAGAGGAGAGCTTCGAAGAGATTTCTACTGAGGAAACATCCGAAGAAGAGCTGACAAGCGAAGAAGAATCTACCGAGGAAAACACTTCAGAGGCAGAAGAGGAGAGTAGTGAGCTTCCAAAGCTTACAGGCATTTGGCCGCAGGATATGATAGCGGTAGCAAGTGCTTTAGTAGGAAGCGAGAATAAAGATCTTGTTGAATTTTGCTTAAACTATGTTGGTGTATATGGCGTATCATTTAACACTGATTTAGATGCGTGGATTGAAGGTCTGCAGGAAAACGATTTGTATGGTACAGCAGATGAGTTTGATCCAAATCCAGGTGATGTAGCGTTCTTTGACGAAGATGGCGATAGCAGTGCAGATTATGCTGGTGTAGTAGTAAATGCCACTTTCGATGAAGATGGATTTGTTACAGAGTTCACTGTTGTTGAGACAAATGATCAGGGTATAGTAGAGGAACATGTCTACAGTGCTGGTGAAGAAAGTCTGATGGGATGCTGTTTAATGCCATATATAGCTGATCCAAACGATGCGTTGGTAATTCCAGAAACTACTACATATACAGACTTTAAAAAATATGTTACATCAATGGCTGGAACTGGAACCGTGTATGATAAAACAACAGGAAATTATAAGAGTGATTTGAAGGTTAACTTTAGCATTCCAAGCAATGATATAAAAAATGCAAATTATTCTTATGAACTGAAGTATCCAGAAGGAATCGTAGTACCGGATAAACTGATTGGTCAAACATTCCCTTTGGAAGATGAGAATAAGACGAAAGCAGGAACATTCCATTTTGTAAAAAATGATGATGGAACTTACTCAGCAAGAATTAATTTTGATCAGGGTTATGTAAATAATGCTGGTACTACAATTACAGGTCATCTTTGGTTTGAAGGTGAATTGAAAAAGACAACTGTAACAGATGAAGGCAAGATTGTAATTTCTGGTGAAGATAAGGTTAGACTTGAAATTCCACGGGAAGAAATAACATATCCGGAAGATGAGAATGACAAGTATAACATTGATGTTATGAAGAAAGAAGCTTCCTATAACAAGGAAACTGGAAAATTGGAATATACCGTATATGTTTCTTCAATAAAAGGAACACCAGATGATATTGATTTTTCTGATACCATTACAGTTATGGGAATGACGCTTGGAACACCTCAGATTACAGTTAACAAACAGACCATGAAAAAATATAGCTGGGATCAGGTAGGAACTCTTTCTAAATCAGAGACGATAACAGTAGGTTCTACATATGAATCGAATACGATTAAGATGAAGCTACCTCAGCTTCAAAAAGGTAAGGAGGGGCAGGATCATAATTCATATGTAGAATATGAGCGTTATGAGATTAAATACTCATATGATGTTTCAAGTATGGATGTAGGCACATTGACAGCAAATAATAAGGCTCATGTTGAATCAAAGGATTCAAAGACTGGTGAGATAATTCGCGATGAGGATAAAAAGGATATAACCATTGAGAATAAGTATGAAATTGCTAAGAGAGGTGACTTTGATTCAGCGAATAACCAAATCAAATGGACGATTACTCTTAATTCGAAAAATGCGAACATTGTAGGTGGCAAGCTGACAGATGAGATGCTTAGCATGATCAAGAGTGGAACAGATGTAACAATAACACCTTCAAATGGAGCAAAGATCGTAAAAGGAGCAGATGGTAAGATTACATCAATTGATTTCGAGCCTGTTAGCAATGGAAAGAATACAAACCAGTATACAATTACTTATTATACAGAAGCAGAGTCGACATGGAAAGATCAGATTGTAAGGAATACGGCAACATTTAAGCCAGATGGTGGTGACGATGTTAGCGGTACAGGCGATGTGTCAATAAAGGGAGGCGACGTTAAGAAAACAAAAGATAGTGCAGTGGAAGCTCCTGATGGAAAAACCGCAGAGGTAAATTGGACAGTATCTCTTGTTATTCCAGATGGAAAGCTGCCAAAGACCACCATTAAAGATTCTATGTCAAGCTCACATAACTGGAGTTCTGGAAATGGTAAAGGAAATTATCTGACTGTAAAGCAGATTAAAGACTGGGGTGGTAAATACACTTGGAAGAGTCAGGATGATACCACTATTCGAAACGGAGTCTTTACAGAATCTGATTTTGCAATGACCTTTACAGATAGCGATGGAAAAACATATAGTTACTCTGAAATTGCTAATATGGAAGATTCATCAGAACTGAAATTTACAAGCTTTAAAGTGGAATTGAAAAATGATATTTCATGTGATGGAGCAAATAAATTGGTATTCAGCTATGCGACAACTGCCGATTTGACACAAGCTGTAACTGGTAGAAGAAATAATTATGTCAATAAGGTAGAGGTTGATGGAAAGAAGGCTGAAGACACTTACCACTATACATATAGTAAGGGTGAAATTGTTAAGACGGATGGAAATAATCAAACGAAATCTACTAGTACAACAACTGCTGGTGAATTGATTTGGAAAATCAAGGTAACAACAGATACGAAGGATCATCAAACATTAACTGTTACTGATAAGTTGCCGAAGGGGGTAAAACTTACTGGATTTATGGTGAAAAAGGAAAATGGTAGCGATTCAGAGTATACTGTTAATTCGAATGGCACGTTTTCAAAACAAAGCGGAAACTTTGAAGAAGAATTTTCGATAGAAGGAAGCAAGTATGAAAACGACACATTCACATTAGTGATAAAGAGACAAAGTGGAGAACCGCTTCCTACAGCAATGGAGTTTGAGATCACTGTTAAATGTGAAGTGAATGGTGCTCAGGAAATGGTAGCTGGCACAAAATATATCTTTACTAATGAGGCAAGTGCAAAGCTGGATGATGTGAGCATTGGATCATCAAGTCAGACACAGGAGTGGACGAAGAAGGATACTACGGTAGCCAAGAAAGTAGTCGACAAGTCGGGAGATTATGATAATACAACAAGGCGAGTAAAATACTCGATTGTGTTAAATCCAGATGCAAATGATCTTGTTGTAGGAACTGATAAGCTTACACTAGAAGATATACTTGACAGTTATGATAAAACATATTGGGCTGAGGGTGGTAACGATGGAGTAACAGTTCAGGCAGAGCTGATTCCAAGTACAGTTAAGCTATATTATGCTGTTCCTGACGGAAATGGAGGATATACAGCAGGTGATGAGGTTACTGGATGGGCATGGACTTATAAGGAAGAACCGCCATCGTATGATCATACAAAACATATTATAACGGCGACTGGAGTACCTGACAGTACAGCTTTGATCTTTAAATATGAGTATTTGATTACGGTAGATGTACCTGATAAGAATCATACAAAGGTAAATGTGAATATAAACAATACAGCTACTTTATCAGGAACATCTTGTACGGATACTACGGGTGACAAAACCTATTACTGGGAACGCCAGGCAGCAGGTGGTGGTGTTACAACTGATAAGAACTATGTCTTATACAAAGTGGAGAAAGGAAATTACGGAAAGGCTGTAAGTGGTGCTGTTTTCCAACTTCAAAAGTATGTAAATGGAGCTTATCAGAACATAGATGGAAAAACATTTACCACGGATCAGGAAGGAAAGATTACAGTTTTATGGGATGCTAGTTTGTATGAGAAAAATGTTTTATATAAGTTGGTAGAGGTTAAAGCTCCATCAGGTTATAAGCTTCCAGATGGAGAAGCACCGAGTATTGAGTTTTACTTCTCAGATGAGAATGATAAAACTAATGTATTGCCATCGCAGATTCCAATAGGAGCATTTGATCTTAGCAAGGCTTCGCATACTTCGTATCTTGAGAATGAAGTTAGTCAGTCATATGTTCTTCCAGAAACCGGTGGAATCGGTACCTATTGGCATACCATGGGCGGCGTGCTCCTAACAGCAGGGGCAGCGTTCCTGATATATAAAAAACACATGCAGAAAGGAGGCAAGAGAATTTGGTAACAAATTCTCTAAACTCCCCAAGCGTGGGGAACCCTCAATATACGCAATTCCTACGCATTATTCAGAGGGAGGGCACAGCCCAAAAACAAAAAAAGGATAGGAATAGAAAAGAAAGCGAGGAAGTAAAATATGAAGAAAATGAAAAAAGTCATGGCTCTGTTACTCAGTTTAGTCATGGTACTTGCAATGAGCGTAGTAGCATTTGCAGAAGAAGCAACAAAAACAATTAGTGTAAAGTCAGATGATACACACACATATGAAGTGTATCAGATTTTTACAGGTGATTTATCTGGAACTACATTGTCTAATGTGAAGTGGGGTATTAATAGTGGCAGATCAGGTGTTGTGTCAGATGCAGATTTAAAGAAACTTACTGATGTAAATAGTAAGCCATATGCAGAACAGATGGCGGCTATTAAGCCATTTGTTGATTTTACAACAACTGCAATTGGAACTGTTTCAGCGGGTCATCCATGTCAAGTAGCTTCAGGATACTATTTAATCAAGGATAAAGGTTCTGCAGATATGAGTCAAGATACATATTCCGCATACATCGTATCAGTTGTAAAGGATATTGAAGTACAACCAAAGAAAGATATTCCTACTTTTGAAAAGAAAATTAAGGATACAAACGATACAACAAGTGAAACATCTAGTTGGCAGGACTCCGCTGATTATGACATTGGTGATCAAGTCCCATTTAGACTGCAGGGTACTGTAGCATCTGACTATGCAAAATATACTGGTAAGTATTATTTTGCATTCCATGATAAGGAAGAGCCAGGATTAACTTTTAACAAGAACTCTGTAAAAGCATATGTTGAGAATGAAGGTGCAGAAAGAACAGAGATTTCGACAGACAAATATACCATTGTATATCCAGGTACAGATGGACATACATTTGACGTTATTTTTGCCGATCTGAAGCAGGTTGAAGGAGTTAAGGCTGGTTCTAAGATTGTTGTTGAGTATACATCTGAGTTAAATGAACATGCAGTTATTGGAAATTATGGAAATGAGAACACTGCTCATCTGGAGTTCTCAAACAATCCTAACGAAGAGCAGAACGGTGATGAAAAGCCATCTACTGGCAAGACACCAGATGATACTGTAATTGTATTTACTTATAAGGTAGTTGCAAATAAGGTTGATGAGAATAATGTTGCATTAAAGGGTGCTGCATTTAAGCTGGAAAAGAAGATTGGATCTGAATATCAGCTTGTAGATTTTGTAAATGCAACTGAAACTGCTGGCAAGTATACTATTGTAGATCCAAATAAGACTACATTTGAGTGGACTGGTGTTGATGATGGAGATTATAGACTGACAGAGATTATCACTCCAGAAGGATATAATACAATTGCTCCAATTGAGTTTACTGTAACAGCAGGACATAAAAAAGAATTTGATTTTGGTACTCGTACAGAGGTGTTAGAATCATTAACAGGTGGAGATAAGGTTAGTGGAAATGTATCAACAGGTCAGTTAACAACAGATGTAGTAAATAAGAAGGGTTCTAGCCTTCCATCCACCGGTGGCATGGGTACCACAATCTTCTACGTTGTTGGTTCTATCCTTGTTCTTGGCGCAGCTATCCTTCTGATCACCAAGAAGCGCATGAGCGCACGCTAATTATTAAACAAAAAATTTTGTGCAAGGTAATAAATAAAGTAAAGGCAGCCTCTGTTACGTAGACGGCAGCTGAGGCGACTGGACTTTACGAGGCATCCTGTGTGGAGCGGGCTTTCAAAGTTTCCTAAACGAAAAAGAAATGTAGAAGGCACCGCGGGAACAAGGGATGCCGACAAAGCCATCGCCGAAGCGCCTTGATACCCTACCGGGGCACACCACCCCTTTCTTAAAGAACCGCACAAAGAAACAAACTAGGTTGCAATCGGATGCCTCTTTTGAGGCATCCAGATACAACCGTGAGGAGAGCTTATGAAGTGGATCAAAAAAAATATGACTACCATCTTATTACTCTTGATTCTCTTGGTAGGTCTGTCCTTACTGCTGTATCCGACCGTCAGCGATTATTGGAACTCGCTGCATCAGTCGAGAGCAATTGCCACATATGCACAGGCAGTTGCCGAAGTAGATGATAAGCAGTATGAGCACATGTGGGATGATGCTTACGAATATAACCAGCAGCTTAAAAGTAAGTCAAACCGCTGGATCATGACAGACGAAGAGCGAGAAGAATATGAATCACTGTTAGATGTCAGTGACAATGGAATTTTAGGATACATAGAAATTCCAAAGATCAAGGTTTCCCTTCCAATCTATCATGGTACAGACGAAGGTATCCTTCAGATTGCAGTTGGTCATATCGAAGGCTCATCACTTCCAGTTGGAGGACCGGGAACACATGCCGTATTATCAGGACACAGAGGTTTGCCTTCTGCTAAGCTTTTTACCAATTTGGATGAGCTGGTAGTAGGCGATGAATTTTTAATTCGTGTTCTGGATGAAACATTGACATATGAGGTAGATCAGATTCGGATTGTAGAACCGGATGATCTGTCAGATCTGGAGATTGAAGAAGACAAAGACCTGTGTACACTGGTCACTTGTACACCATATGGAATCAATACGCATCGTCTTCTAGTTAGAGGACACCGCGTAGAGACAAAGGCAAGCGCAAGTGCCATTCGCGTAACAGCGGATGCGATTCAGATAGAACCAAAGTTGGTTGCACCAGCCGTAGCAGTGCCGATTCTAGTAGTGCTGTTGATCTGGGTTCTCTTGCATAGCCGCAAGAGAAAGCGATAATAGGAAGGAGACAAGAGGGTATGAAAAGTATGAAAGTAAAGCGATATTTGCAAGGCCTGTTATTGATAATATGTCTGCTGGTAACATCATGCGCACAGATTATAGCAGTCAATGCAGACGAGCAGGATGTTTCATTGGAGATTACATTGGAAGATGAATCTACTCCTATGGAGGGTGTCATCTTCAGCATGTATCAGATCACAGACGGCATCACGGCACCAGACGGACAGTCATTAAAGTTTATGCCTGATTTCGAAGATTGTGGTTATAAGACAGATGTCAAGACTGCAAAAGAGCTAGTTGCACTGAGCAGACGCTTAAAGATCTGGATAGATGAGAAAGACATTCAGCCAACATATACACTGGCAACAGATGTGACAGGACGCTGCAGTATTTCTTCTGTTCCATTTGGTATGTACCTGATTGTTCCAAGTTCCTATGATGACTATGGCCCAGTAGTTATGTCACTTGTATTTCTTCCGGGACGCGATGCAAACGGCGATTTGATCTACCAAAACCGTATTATTCCAAAGCATTCCATTCCAGAAGAAGATGAGCCGGACGGACCAACCAATCCGCACGAGAGTAATTCAACGACACCAGAAGAGACAAGTCCAGAAGAAACAACTTCAGACGAGAGTACGTCATCTGAAGAAGAGACAACACCGTCAGAGCCAACAAGCCCAGCGGAGTCAACGACACCGTCAGAGAGCAGAACACCGGAAGAAGAGTCGAATCCATATCAGCCAACGACTCCGGCAGCACCAACGACACCAAGTCAGACAACACCAACCACAGCACCACAAACAACAGCACCGCAGCCCACCACACCGCCAGAATCACCAAGACGTATCCTCGGTATCGAAGATCCAACAGGACGCATCGGTATGATGATGGTCACAGCAGGCGTAGGACTAATGGCAATCGCAATTGTGCTGATAGTAAGAAGAGAACTGAAAAAATAAAATTTGTGACAAATGATAAATATAGGTTTTTCATTGGCCGTCCACTATAATAGTAGTGGGCGGTTAATTTTTTTGGTCCGCCTTCATACACTCCAGCTTTGCTTGACTTTGCGCATGTAAAAGTGTACAATAACAGCAGAAAATTTGGAGGTGAATTTAGTGCTTAGAAAGAAGGAAGATGAGAAATACTTTAAAATCGCTGTCACGGGAGTAGCCATCCTGCTGATCGGGATGGTCTGCTTCTTTTTGTTTTATCGAATCCGCGGATTTGGCGCCTTTTTTCATGATCTGATAGGCATTTTGGAGCCGTTTATCTATGGTTTTGTTATTGCTTATGTGCTTAGGCCGACATGTCGCTGGTGGGAGAAAGAATTAAGGAAGCTTTTAGTGCGCGCCCATGTAAAACATGCGCAGGGAATTGCATCTGCACTGGCAATCACATTTTGCGAGCTTTTAACACTTACTATTGTAACTGCATTATTTATGCTTGTAATTCCTCAGGTTATAACAAGTATATTGTCACTTGTCAGTGTGCTGCCAGATCAACTTGACAACAGCAATAAGTGGCTTCACGATATGTTAGAAAAATATCCGACTATGCAGCAAAGTTGGGATGGTTTATATGCAGAGCTGTCCACACGTCTGCGTGAATGGTTAAAGACAGATTTGACACCGATGCTTCAGACTATAATCAACGGTCTTAGCAATCAGGTAGTAAATATTGTTGGTTTCTTAAAAAATGCATTTTTAGGATTGATCGTTTCTATCTATCTGCTTGCAGGACGAAAACGTTTTCTTGCGCAGGGCAGACTGATTCTTTACGGTGTTTTTAAGGAAAAATGGGCAAGACTGATTGAGGATGAAATCATTTATGCCGATAAGATGTTTAGCGGCTTTTTAATGGGTAAGCTTGTTGATTCACTGATTATTGGAGTGATCTGTTTTATTGGAACGTATATGATGGGAATTAAGTCAGCACTTCTTGTCAGTGTTGTTGTCGGTGTGACAAATATAATTCCATTTTTCGGACCGTACATTGGTGCAGTTCCATCGACTCTTTGGCTGCTTCTGGAAAATCCGCTTCATGCATTTTATTTTTTGATCTTTGTTATTGTGCTTCAGCAGATTGACGGAAATATTATTGGACCGAAGATTCTTGGTAATTCCACAGGATTGTCTAGCTTTTGGGTATTGTTTTCTATCTTATTCTTTGGCGGACTTTGGGGCTTTGTCGGCATGATTATCGGTGTACCGTTCTTTGCAGTTATTTATGATGTTATCACAAGACTTGTAATGAGAGGACTTCGCTATAATCAAAGAGACGATATGTTAATGGCATATGATGAGCAATATGTCAAAAAGTCAAAAATAACGCTGCGGCAGGAAAAGCTTTGGTCAGAGGAAGAAAAGCAGGAGATGACACAGGAAAAAACAGAGCAAAAAGAACAGCCAGAAAGTATTATAAATGAAGGCGAGTCAGACGAGGACAGAAAGGAACTTTAATGGCAACAATACTTGAATGCAGTGAGCTGACGAAAAAATACGGTTCACACAGAGCGGTAGATAATTTGAATCTGCAGATTGAACGTGGTCGCGTCTATGCGCTGCTTGGTCCAAATGGAAGCGGAAAGAGTACGTTTATGAAGATGGCGGCAGGGCTGATTCATCCAAGCAGCGGCAAGATTTTATTTGAGGGGGAATCAGTTGGTAAAAATAGTAACAGTCTATATGCCGACAGAATCGTATTTTTACTCATATATGACATGGAAGGATGCCGGTCATTATTTTTCAGACTTTTATGAAGATTTTCAGCCGCAGGTATATGAACAGCTATTGTCAGCATTTTCATTGGAACCTAAAATGAAGATTTCAAAGATGTCTTCTGGTATGATGGCAAAGGGTAAGGCAGCGCTCGCACTTTCGCGTGATGCAAGTCTTATTATGCTTGATGAGCCGCTAAATGGCATTGACATTATTGCGAGAGATCAGATTTTGGAAACGATTCAAAAGCATTGCTCTCCAACGAAAACGCTTCTTGTGTCAAGTCATCTTGTCGATGACTTAGAGCGCATGACAGATGATGCTATATTTATGAAAAATGGTGGTCTTGTCATGTGTGGCAAGGTGGATGAGCTGACAAAACATCACGGAAAAACAATGACAGAGCTTTACAAAGAAGTTTATAGCGACTGTGTGATGTGATCATTTGGAGGACAGAAAAATGTTTCGTTTATCAAAGTATGAGCTTCGTAAAAATAGAACGGCACTATTTGTTTTGCTTGCAGGACTGGCAGCGCTGCAGATTTGCTTTTTGATTGCACTTCGCGGAAAGACGCAGGACTATGCAATCATATGGTCAACTATTCTTGTTTTGTATGCAGTAGTGTGCTATTTTGCCGTGTTTATTTTTGCAATTACTAATTATTATAGGGAAATTAATTCAAAGACAAGCTATCTTGTGTTTATGACGCCTGTGAGCGCTCTTTCCATAATATTGTCAAAGATGCTGACTGTTCTTGTGCTTGGAGTGATACTTGCGGCAGCGCTTGGTGCACTGGGATGGCTTGATTTTTCACTGTTTTTAAATCAATATTCCGTGTATAAAAGCATGGGTGAGGTGATTTCAGAGGTAATGAAAAACTTTGGAATTGATACAGCACAAGTAGCATCAATGGCATTGTTTGGTATTATTACGTTTTTGCTTTCTGTGTTTTCTACAGTGGCTATGCTTTATCTTTGCATTACACTGGCGGCAACACTTTTGCAAAACAGCAGATTGAAGCTTGTTGTTACGATTGCGCTTTTTGTGGCTGGCATATATGCAGAGTCAAAGATTCAAGGCGTAATTACAGATCTGCATCCGATGGTATATCGTGATACAGTTGATTTGATTTATCTTTTGCAGCAGTCGTGGCCATATGCACTTGCTAATCTGGTTGAGCTGGCACTTTTTATGATTCTTACAACGTGGCTTTTGGAAAAAAAGCTGTCGCTGTAACAGGTGTTAGATAGGCAGCTGTATTTTTATGGGGAAAGATGAAATGGTTGATGTAGAAGAGTTAATGAGTAAAATTAAATCTGGTGTCTGGAGTACACAGGATGCATTTGATTGTATAAAGGATTTAGAGCAGGAGTATCTGCAGAGCAGTAAGACAAAAGAGTGGCGTGAAGATTATAGTCTTGCCGCATATTTTACCAGCTATGGTATCTTTGCCTGCAGCTACCGCGAGTGTGTATTTCCTATGATTGAACTTTGCCAGAAGCTGTTGGAGAACTGTCCTAATTCGGCAGATCAGGCATTGTATTATCTGGCGCTTATGCGTCTTTATTTCGTAACTGGTTTTCAGCCTAAAATTGTGGAATATGGACTTAAATATGTGGAGACTGGCTATGCAGACAGAATGAATTTAAAATCTACCTATAATAGTATTGTAGTTGCTTTTACAGAGAATGATCTGTTTGAAGAGGCATTATATTATCTGGAAAAAATGATTGACGTTACAAGAAAAGATCCGGCAGAAGAAGGGGTGGATTTTTGGAATAGTGATATTATCAATGAAATTGTGTACCTTGACAGTCTTGTATATATTAAAATTGGACTCGGACAGCTTGATGATGCAGCTGATGCGGCGAAGGGCTTAGAGGAACTGATTAAAACGAAGGTGCCTGATGATCAGAAATCATTTTTTGACATTCAAAAAGAGTTTACCTGTCTTTATCTGCAATTGTATATGCAGCCGCAGTCGGAAGAAGTGGCAGATGAGTTTGTTCATTATATTCATAATCTGCAGTCATCAGGGTTAGCACAGAGTGGAATTTCATTTTGTATCAGATATTTTGCGGAATTTCTGAAGCTTCTTCTTGTTAAGAATCGTTTTCAGGATGTAGTTGAAATTGGAAAATTTCTTGCTAAATCAGAACTGTTTACTGGAAGTACAAGCATGATCTACAGCCTTATGATGAAGGCATCTGAGCAAATGCAAAATTCCAGACATCCTAGTGAGTATGAGCAGATTAGCAAGCGCTATATTGAGGTGTTAGAGCAGGAACAGAATAATTATAATGCTATGGTGCGTTCTTTGACGCAGGAAGAGCTTCGTCTTATGCGTCTTAGAAAGACGATGGCAAGAGATTCACTTACGGGCTGTCGTAATCGCGCTACATTTGAGATTGAGGGAGTGCGTTATCTTAGCGATCACGCAGAGGGATGTCTTGTATTTATTGATTTGGATTTCTTAAAGGAAGTAAATGATAAGTATGGTCATGAAAGTGGAGATCAATATCTGCTTCAATTTGCTAAGATGATGAAAAACGCATTGAGCCACAATGAGTTTTTGTACAGATATGCAGGTGATGAATTTATTGTGCTGTCTAACCGCAGTAAACTTAAAATAGAAATGATGCTTGATGAACTTTTGAGGAAGAATCCGATTGTGTTTATGCTGCAGGAGGAAGCGCGCCACATCAGCTTTTCATACGGAGTGGTAGAATTTGGTGAAATGCCGGGTGATATTTATACGATGATTCGCGAGGCAGATCATAGAATGTACCAGTGCAAGACAAAAAATCATAGTCGGCTGCAGAAGAAGGAGAACACAATATGAATTATGCAGAAATTAAGGAATATGACATTGCCAATGGTCCAGGTGTGCGCATGACGCTTTTTGTGAGCGGATGCCGTCATCACTGCAAAAATTGTTTTAATGAGATTGCGTGGGATTTTAATTATGGCAATTTATTTGATGAAACAGTGGAGGATGCGCTTGTAGAGAAACTAAACAGCAGCGTTGTTAGAGGAATTACACTGCTTGGAGGAGAGCCGCTTGATCCATCTAATCAGCCGGGAGTGTTAAAATTGCTTCGAAAGGTTAAAAAGCAATGTCCTGGTAAGGATGTTTGGTGTTATACTGGTTATGTGTGGGAAAAGGACGTTTGCGGATGGATGAGCGAGCAATGTCCTGAAACAAAGGAAATTTTATCGCTGATTGATGTTTGCGTGGATGGTCCTTTTATTGAAGCGCGCAAAAATATTTCACTTCAGTTTCGTGGTTCTGAGAACCAGCGCCTGATTGATGTTTCGAGAACACTTCAGACAGGAGAAGTTGTTTTGTGGACAGAATAAAAATAGAATATATTTACTTGGCAGCGATTATTGCTGCATTTGTTGCAGTACTTATAATTGGTTTTTTTCTGCGCCGGAAATTTCGCAAATATCAGCCAGTTCAGGATGGATTGGAATTTGAAGTATTGTGTACGCAGATTTTAACGGCGAAAGGATACGAGAATGTAGAACTGACACCAACAACAGGAGATTATGGCGTTGATATATTTGCAGAAAAGGATGGAGTGCGCTGGGCATTTCAGTGCAAATATTATACTAATCCAGTTGGGGTGCGCGCTGTGCAGGAAATTTATAGTGGACGCGATTTTTATCATTGCATGGTAGGCGTTGTTATGACGAACAGCCGCTTTACGAAGAATGCGGTGACGCTTGCAAATGAGCTGAACATTCTTCTTTGGGATGGAAACATGCTTGATAAATTGCTCCTTTAAAAGATCAGCCCGGAAGTTTTTGCTTCCGGGCTTTTATCATGGGATAAGATTGTAGTGTACCAGTGCATTTTCAATTCCGTCATCGAGAATATCAGTTGTGACATATTCAACGTGAGAGCGAAGAGAAGGAGTTCCGTTGCCCATTAAAATACTGTGCTGTACATAATCAAGCATTGGAAGATCATTCATGGAATCGCCAATTACATAGCAGTCATCTAGTGACAGTCCGAAGCGGTCTGCGAGAAACTGAATGCCAGTTGCCTTGCTGTAGGCATGCATACAAAATTCACCGAATCCGCCGCCTCGATTAATGTAAGTGAACCATGGAGATACTGCCTTTACAAAGGAAGCAGTGTCGCTTTCTGGCGTTTCCCAGGTAACAAATTTGTTAAAGCATTTATTTGGAATATCTACATTCTCTCTGTGGTTTGGGAAGCGGTCATAGAGAGATTGTCTGGAAGCATTCATAGGTATGGACAGATCAAAATAAAAATAATCTGGTCCCTCAAGCAAAAGTTCCATATGATAACGGCGGGCTGCATCAATAACAGCAGCATGCGCCTCAGAAGGAACTGTAGCAGTAAGAAGGTGTTCGCCACGGTATAAGATATGAGCACCGCAGGCGCATACATAGCCATCAAAGCCAATACGAAGAATGTATGGCTGCTCAATTACATTAAATAAGGTACGTCCGGAATTAATAAATGCCAGATGACCGCGGCGGCGAAGTTCCTGAATTGCATAGACAGTGCTCTCCGGGAGTGTTTGATTGCCATCTTCAGTAATCAGCGTGCCGTCAATATCAAAGAAAACTATTTTTTGCTTCATAATAAAAATCCTTTCATTGAAATGCGAAAAAAAAATGCCTGCATTCTAGGGGAAATTATAAATTGTTTGTCGAAAAAAAACAAGAAGAATTTTGAAAAAAAGGAAAAAAAGTGGTTGACAATTGGCAAAAGGAGTGGTATTATATTCAACGTTGCAGCGAACAACGGCAACACAACAATGACAACTTAGAAACAATTTGAGAAATTTTACGAATAGAGAAATAATTTCTTGAAAAGAAACAAAAAAAGTTGAAAAAAGTGCTTGACAAACGCAAACGACTGTGATATATTAGATGAGCTGTCGATGAGACGGCAAAGAAAAAATCACAAA
>OGOG01002190.1_pt1 | contig 17046 bp, 11 predicted proteins | sample 1552581 | NCBI WGS metagenome assembly OGOG01 (sample SAMEA2580152, study PRJEB22360) | human gut metagenome | biome: human gut; feature: human-associated habitat; material: faeces | place: Denmark | collected 2008/2010 | reverse complement strand
TTCTGGTTCAGCCATTCTTGGTTCGAGTCCAGGCATCCCAGCCAATGACCCTCGCGGAATGCGAGGGTTTTTTGTTTTCAGGGAAGTAGCCGCTTGAAAAGCGACTTCCCTGCATATGAGTGCGCATAAGAGCGCTAAGAGCGCATACGTGTGTATGAAAGTACGAGAACGAAGGAGATCGAAGTATGTCCGCTGGGCAGCAGGCTGTACCGGCAAACAACGCCAACAATGCAAGCAATGAAGGCGCTCAGAAGAAGCACATGTCTAAGGCGGCCGTCGCCATTATCGCCGTGGTGGTCGTGGCCATTATCGTCGTGGCCGGTGTGTTCGGCTTCCGCGCCTACTCCGATGCTCAGTACAACAAGGCAGTCGCCCCTTGCGCCGCCGCTTCCGAAAATGTGCGCAACGCCACTAATGACTACAACAACTTGGTCAATGGCGATGCTTCCGAAGCTGCTGCGCTCACCAAGAAGGATGTAAAGGATGCCTCCACGCTGGACGCCCTCAACAAGGAACTGAGCGTGGAACTGCCGGTATACGAAGGCTGCGTAGCTGACGACACTGCCGGCTTCAAGTCCGCTACTGCGAAGCTCAACGAGCAGGCTGATTGGTACAAGGCTTATACTCAATCGCTGCAGAAGGCTGTGGATGCCGTGAACGCTTCCAAGAAGTAAGCGAGCACAGCCTCACCATTGTCGTCAAAGCCGTCTTGCGGTTGCGCAAGGCGGCTTTTGCTATTTTGCTCAATCGGCTTGCTGCTGTAATGCTGCTGCATTGATTGCGTCGAATGCAGGTAAATTCGTCTTACTTTTTTTGCGCAGTTTTTCCCTGCGCGTGTCGCGATGATGCGAATATAGATGTGAAGGTTAACAACGTAGTCGTTTATTGGGTTTTGTGATTTCACTCACGTTGTAATTCAATGTCAAATATGTGGCGATTCTCCGTATTTGCTGAGATTGCTATTAAGAATAGCTTCTTGTAAAGTGTCTTATCGTAATTGCGAATGCGTATTCTTCAATGAAGAAGGCAGCTGCTTCACCTCGAAGAAGAGATTAAGGAAAATATAGTTAATGAAAAAGAAGAAGACTATATCGGCTGCGCTGGCAACAGCGTTAGCCTTAACCTGCATGGGCAGCGGGGGAGGTACTGCGTTCGCAGTGCCCCTGTCTGATGCTGACTTGCAGACTTTGGCAAGTCAGATTCAGCAAATCAACGATACTTCTGATTCTGCAACTGCTTCCGAGACTCCTTCCGCACAAGCCGATGCGGTTGAAGGCTGGACTATTGATTCCAACATCGCTCAGGGCGGCGAAATCCTGGAGATGGCAAACGGTTGGCTGCACCTCAAGTCCACTGCCTCTAACGGTAATGCGGCAGCGAACCCCAGCTCCAGCAACAACTGGCCGGCAGTAGCCGTATGGGGCACAGATTACGACTTCTCCAAGGCCGGCTCCTTCCACGCCACCATCAAATCCCCGCAGGAAGGCTCCGCCAACCGCTTCGGCTTCTACCTGGGCTACAACGACCCGGGCAGCGGCCTGTTCATCGGCTACGATTCGGACGGCTGGTTCTGGCAGACCTACACCGGTGGCGGTAGCGGCAGCTGGTACAGCGGTGCTCGTATCGCTGCTCCGAGCGCCAACGAAGAGCACGACATTCAGGTCTCCTGGACCGACGCCAAGGTCGCCACACTGACCGTGGATGGCCAGAAGGCATTCGATGTCGATTACTCCGCAATGACGAACCTCTCCAACAAGCTTGCCATCAAGGCCGGCTCCTGGAAGGGGCTGAACCAGGTCACCGACGTGTACATCAAGGACTTCCCGGAGGTTGTCGAAGCCGCCAAGCACGCGGTTTCCGGCAAGGTTGTGGACGCTGGAGGCGCTGCCATTGAAGGCGCAACAGTGCGTTTGGATAAGACCAAGGTGAAGACCGGTGCAGATGGCACCTTCTCCTTCGCCGACATTGAAGAAGGCGAACACACGCTTTCGATTGCCAAGGAAGGCTATGAGGACGTCTCCCAGCAGGTGACGGTCTCCGGCGCGGATCTTGCCATCGATCCCATCACCCTGAACAAAACCGTTCAGGTCGCCTCCGAAACGCTGAAGACCAAGAAGATGGAAGTTCAGATTAAGAAGAACTTCCCCTCTGTGCTGCAGTACACGATGACCGACGGCAAGGTGATGTACGGCCAGTCCAAGGATGTGCGCACCGTTGAAATCAACGGCACCAACATCGAACTGGGCGATGACGACGTGACCTTCAAGAAGGTTTCCGACACCGAGGCCACCTACACGCTGAAGGTCAAGGATGAGGCCAAGAAGATTGACGCGGTGATCACCGTTCAGATCACGGTCAAGGCCAACCAGCTGCACCTCAACGTCACCAAGATCAAGAACAACCTGTCCGAAGGCATTCCTGAGGGCAACGGTGTGGAGGAGAACGCCATCCAGACGCTGTCCTTCCCGAACCAGAGTCTCGTTTCCGTGCGTTCCAGCCAGGAAAATGCCCAATTCACTGGTGCTCGTATGTCTTCCAACACGCAGAAGCCTGGCGATACCAACTTCGCAGTGACCGAAGATACTAACGTCACCGATAGCGACTACACCTACGGCTTCATCTCCGGTGCTGGCCTGAGTGCCGGCCTGTGGAGCAACTCCGAGCACGATGGCACCTATGTGGCGGCTCCTGTGCGCGGCGGCAGCCAGAACACGCGTGTCTACGCCACCACCCAGCAGACTGGTGACGCCACCTCCCTGGGCCTGGCCAGCGCTCCGTGGTACTACCACCGCACGGTCACCGATTCCAAGGGCAAGAAGTACACCGTGGCCGAAACCGCTCTGCCGCAGATGGCCGTGGCCATCGCCGGCGACGAGAACGAAGACGGTGCCGTCAACTGGCAGGATGGCGCAATCGCCTACCGCGACATCATGAACAACCCGTACAAGTCCGAGGAAGTTCCCGAACTGGTGGCATGGCGTATCGCCATGAACTTCGGCTCCCAGGCGCAGAACCCGTTCCTCACCACGCTTGACAACGTCAAGAAGGTGGCCTTGAACACCGACGGCCTCGGCCAGTCCGTGCTGCTCAAGGGCTACGGCAATGAAGGCCACGACTCCGGCCACCCGGACTACGGCGATATCGGCCAGCGTCTCGGCGGCGCCGACGACATGAACACCATGATGGAAGAGGGCTCCAAGTATGGCGCTCGCTTCGGTGTGCACGTCAACGCCTCCGAAATGTATCCGGAAGCCAAGGCCTTCAGCGAGGACATGGTGCGCCGCAACTCTGCAGGCGGCCTGAGCTACGGCTGGAACTGGCTTGATCAGGGTGTCGGCATCGACGGCATCTACGATCTGGCATCCGGTTCTCGTGTAAGCCGTTTCGCTGACCTCAGCAAGGAAGTCGGCGACAACATGGACTTCATCTACCTCGATGTGTGGGGCAACCTGACTTCTTCCGGTTCGGAAGATTCTTGGGAAACCCGCAAGATGAGCAAGATGATCAACGACAACGGCTGGCGTATGACCACCGAATGGGGTTCCGGCAACGAGTACGACTCCACCTTCCAGCACTGGGCAGCTGATCTGACCTACGGCGGCTACACCTCCAAGGGCGAGAACTCCGAAGTGATGCGCTTCCTGCGCAACCACCAGAAGGACAGCTGGGTTGGCGACTACCCGCAATACGGCGCCCCTGCCAACGCCCCGCTGCTCGGCGGCTACAACATGAAGGACTTCGAAGGCTGGCAGGGCCGCAACGACTATGCCGCCTACATCAAGAACCTGTACACCCATGATGTGTCCACTAAGTTCATCCAGCACTTCAAGGTGACCCGCTGGGTCAACAACCCGCTGCTGACCGCCGACAATGGCAATGCCGCTGCCGTGTCCGACCCGAACACGAACAACGGCAACGAGCAGATTACCCTGAAGGATTCCAACGGCAACGTTGTAGTAGTCTCCCGTGGTTCCAACGACACCTCTAGCGCAGCCTACCGCCAGCGCACCATCACCTTCAACGGCGTGAAGGTCGCATCCGGTGCTGTCTCCGCAGGCGATGGTTCCTCCACTGGTGACGAGTCCTACCTGCTGCCGTGGCTGTGGGATTCCTCCACCGGCAAGCTGGTCAAGGATTCCGAACAGAAGCTCTACCACTGGAATACCAAGGGCGGCACCACCACTTGGACCCTGCCGGACAGCTGGAAGAACCTCTCCAGTGTGAAGGTGTACCAGCTCACCGATCAGGGTAAGACCAACGAGCAGACCGTTGCCGTCTCCGGCGGCAAGGTGACGCTCACCGCTGATGCCGAAACCCCGTACGTGGTGTACAAGGGCGAAGCCAAGCAGATCCAGGTCAACTGGAGCGAAGGCATGCATGTGGTAGACGCCGGCTTCAACGGCGGCTCCAACACCCTCACCGACAACTGGACCGTCAGCGGCTCCGGCAAGGCCGAAGTTGAAGGCGACAACAACGCCATGCTGCGCCTGACCGGCAAGGTCGATGTCTCCCAGCGTCTGACCGATCTCAAGGCTGGCCAGAAGTACGCGCTGTATGTTGGCGTCGACAACCGCTCCACCGGCGATGCATCCGTCACCGTAACCAGCGGCGGCAAGGTGCTGGCCACCAACTCCACCGGCAAGTCCATCGCCAAGAACTACATCAAGGCATACGGCCACAACACGAACAGCAATACGGAAAATGGCTCCAGCTACTTCCAGAACATGTACGTGTTCTTCACCGCGCCTGAGAACGGCGATGCCACGGTAACCCTGTCTCACAAGAACACCGACGGAGCACACACCTACTTCGACGATGTGCGCATCGTGGAGAACCAGTACTCCGGCATCACCTATGAGAAGGACGGCACGCTGAAGTCCCTCACCAACGGATTCGAAAACAACGCCCAGGGCATCTGGCCGTTCGTGGTCTCCGGTTCCGAAGGCGTTGAGGACAACCGCATCCACCTCTCCGAGCTGCATGCTCCGTTCACGCAGGCCGGTTGGGATGTCAAGAAGATGGACGATGTGCTCGATGGCACTTGGTCTGTGAAGGTTAACGGCCTGACCCAGAAGGGCACGCTGGTCTACCAGACGATCCCGCAGAACGTGAAGTTCGAGGCGGGTGCCAAGTACAAGGTGAGCTTCGACTACCAGTCCGGTTCCGATGACATCTACGCCATCGCTGTGGGCCAGGGTGAATACTCTGCCGGCAGCGTGAAGCTGACCAACCTGAAGAAGGCTCTGGGTGAGACCGGCAAGGCCGAGTTCGAGCTGACCGGTGGCGTCAACGGCGATTCCTGGTTCGGTATTTACTCGACCGCAACCGCACCTGATCTGCAGGGTTCCACCGGCAATGCACAGGACTTCGGCGGATACAAGGACTTCGTGCTCGACAACCTGAAGATCGAGCGCATCGAGTCCCAGACCCGCACCAAGGCCGAAGCGCAGGACAAGGTCAAGGAAATCCGCGGCAAGTACGATTCCAAGCGTGCTGAGCTCTCCGATGCCGCATGGCAGCAGTATCAGGACACCTTGGTCAAGGCTCGCGTGCTCATCAACAAGAATGGCGCAACCGCTGAGGACTTCACCAAGGCATACGACATTCTCGTGGCCCTCGACGAGTACATGAAGACCGCTCCCGGCAACGAGAGCAGCGACAAGTACGACGTGGCAGCTGACGGCTCCGATGAGCTGGGTGGCTACACCGTGGCCACGGGCAGCGAAGAGCCTACCGCAGGCCTGCCGAGCGAAGGCCCGGCCGATCTGGCACAGGATGGCAACGACAGCACCCACTGGCACACCAGCTGGAGCGAGAACGCAGTCGGCAACGGCACCGCATGGTATCAGTTCAACCTCAACGAACCGACCACCATCAACGGCCTGCGCTACCTGCCGCGCTCCGGAGGTATGAACGCCAACGGCAAGATCAAGGGCTACAAGATCACGCTCACTCTGGCGGATGGCACCACCAAGGATGTCGTCACCGATGCTGAGTTCTCCACCACCACCATGTGGCAGAAGGCCAGCTTCGACGCCGTCGAGAATGTGACCGCCGTACGCTTGACCGTCCTGTCTTCCGCAGGCCAGAGCGACTCCCAGGCCAACAAGTTCGCATCCGCTGCCGAACTGCGTTTGACCACGGACCGCGAGGTTGAGGAAGAGACTGTCGCTCCGGACAAGACCGACCTCAACGACACCATCGCCAAGGCTAACGGTCTTAAGGAATCCGACTACACGGCTGAAAGCTGGACTGCTCTGGTCAAGGCCCGCGAAGCTGCACAGGCCGTGGCGGATAACGATAAGGCCACCGCTTACGATGTGGCTCTGGCGCTGACGAACCTCGAATCCGCTATCGCTGGTCTCGAGAAGACCGGTGAGGAGCCTGGCCCAGGCCCGGTTGAGGTGAACAAGACCGACCTGCAGACTGCAGTGAACAAGGCAAGCAAGCTCGAGAAGGCCGATTACACGACCAACTCGTGGGAAGCTTTCGCCGAGGCACTGAAGGCTGCACAGCAGGTGCTCGACAACAAGAACGCCACCCAGCAGGATGTGGATACCGCACTGAGCGCTCTTCAGGACGCCATCTCCAAGCTGGAAGCTGCCACCGAGCCGAAGCCGAATCCGGAACCGGGCGTGGTGGACAAGGCTGCTCTGAACGCGACCATCAACAAGGCCGCCGCCATCAACCTGGGTCTCTACACCGACGACTCCGCCAACGCTCTGCGCGCCGCGCTGAAGAAGGCCCGTGAGGTCTCCGACAACAGCAACGCCACGCAGAAGCAGGTCGACGCAGCTCGTGAGGCTCTCGAGAAGGCAATTGCCGGCTTGGTGAAGCGTACCGCTGCCAAGGGTGATGGCAATGTCGTCTCCAACACGGGTGCCAATGTCGTCACGATTGCTGTGGCCGGATTGCTGCTGGCCGGTGCCGGCGCCGCAATCGCCTACCGCCGCAATCGCGAGCAGATGTGATCATGAAACCGTAAGGTTCGCGACCACATAAGGAGCACTCCTTATTATCTCGGCCGGTGCCGGTCAGCAATGCCCAGCGCCGGCCGTTTTTGTATGAATCAGTGTTTTCCGGTCACCCAGCGGGCATCGGAATGCACATGGGGGATCATCATCACAATGACCGCAATCAGACAGACGATCATCACCATCAAAATAACGTCCTCATGACCGCGCGTCTGCAGCGTGGCTCCAGTCAAAGCACCGAGCGCCAAAGCCAGCATTACAATCGCGCGCCGGCCAAGTTTGGACTGCTCATGACCATGCGCCGAAGTGTCAGCGATAATCCCAGTTAACGTCATCGTCAACACAGTCGTGGGCAAATCTGGCACCGAAAGCTTACGAGCAGTGGAATTCTGAATGCCCATAGCCGGTGCGAGCAGCACAATCAGCAGAATAATATGCAAATCAATATGCCGAGCAGTTGGGAAGTTCAGACTGGGCTGTGCCGTGCGGGCGATGGCTGAAGCATCAGTGCCACCCATCGACGGTTCAGGCGCAAACTGATTGAGCAGATAAATGCCGACGAGCGCAGCTGCCACAAAAGCCAGCTGGATTGACGTGGACACCAGCAGATGGCGCGCGCGGTTGGCGCCAAAGTAATGAATAATGCGTCCGCCGATGAACGCACCAATCATGAACGTGGCCAGCGTGAGCGCCGAAGTCCACCAGACGAAGCCCTGCGCGTGGGCGAATGCAAAACCAAGGAACACAATGTTGCCGGTCACATTGGCCACAAATACATGACCGAGTGCCAAGTAACTTAACGCATCCACCAGTCCGGCGACAAACGTGAGAATAACCAGAGCTGGGGAAAGCAGACCGTACCGATCATCCTTGCGGGGAATCAGTGTGCGTCCTGCTTCGGCAAGGTGTGAGGTCATGGTGGGAGAGGCTTTCCTTTGCTGTTTGGCGGTATTCAATAGCTGGCGCGCGGCCTTGCACATTATGAAGTGTGTGCCGGACGGTATATGTCAATGAGTCTGCGCTCGCATGCGGAGTGCGTGCAACAGTTCGCTATGAGTTCACCTGCGATTCGCTGAACGCGCATAGTTCGGTAACGCGATTTCGCTATATCTGGTCGTAATACCGATGAGGCTAGGAAAAGGAATGATTATGCAGTCAGATAACAGCCATCATGAAGCACATCAGAACGACCTGAACTACAGCAGTGAGTACCAGTACGATATGTATATGTATGCCGAGTACGGCATCGAGTGGTGATTGAGAGCCCCGAGTGAGAATTGGACTCACGACCTCTTCCTTACCAAGGAAGTGCTCTACCACTGAGCTATCGGGGCGATAATGTGCGCACGGCTTAGGGCCGTTGAACGGCTTGCACAACAATACACGCAATCGCGTATTACGCAAATCGACGGGTGTGCGAGGAAGTATTCGGGTGCTCTAAGTTGTACACATGAGCGCAATATTGGCTATTTTGCGCTCATGTGGCATTCGGATGTGCCACGTAATCGCATTTTCGTGTTTTTATGCGCTGTTGTGGCACGAAAATTGTGGGAATTCGGTCGTCTCGGAATATGTGCCATGCCACGCCACTGCAAAAACAGTGAATGTGCACGATTGTGCACATATTTGGACCGCTGCGTATATGCATGTGGGTGCGGATAACAAAAGGGTTTTGACAAAAGCCAAAACCCTGATGGCGGAGGATACGAGATTCGAACTCGTGAGGCTGTTACACCAACACGCTTTCCAAGCGTGCGCCATAGACCACTAGGCGAATCCTCCATGCACTGCAGTGCTTGCTAGAAGCAAGCTCCGTAGGCAACTCGAATAAGCTACCACAGCTTTCGGATAAATGCACATTCAGTGCCGGCTGCGGCGTGTCGCTTTGTGGACAAGGACCACCAATGAGTGCCTGCGCTGATGTGCAGGTCGTTCGTACGGCGTGTGCAACAGGTGATCTCACCGGGGGATGAACCAGTGCAAATCAAAGCGACTCAAGGCAAGTCAGCAAACCCGAGGCAAACCAGAATGAACATGCGCATGCCATCGCGTGAATTATTGCCAGCCTCTTGCCGTGATGCAACATAGTGATTTTAGGCTATGAACCTTGGTGAAACAGTTGGTCATGCAATATGAGGGATGGGGAGTGGCCAGTCGCGGGGAGTTCATAATTCGGGAAGTCTCCCATCTGTGAGCGGGACAATATCGAATATTGAGACAATCTGCGGTAATAATTGATCGAAAAACAGTGCCTAATACCTCTTAAATCCTAAAAAATCAAGACTGTTCCTCAAAAAAGTTTTTCTTTATATTGAGTAGTTGGTTTTTGATTACTTAGCCGCGCAGAGAGAGGGATAGGCATGGTTCGTCGCGCCCAGGCTGCTCTTCGGTCCGTTGAACACACCAGCGTGAGGCAGCTGCGAGTTCTGGCTGCGATTGTATTTCTGTTCGCCATGGTCATCGCCACTGTGGCTCCTGCAGTCACGGCTCCGATGGCCTTCGCCGACAGCAGCACCAGCTCGTCCAGTTCATCAAGCTCGTCCAGCGTTGACTACGCCACCTGGGCCGAAGTCTCCAAGGCGATGGACAAGCAGCTGAACAGCGGTCTTAAGACGTACAAGGATGGCAACACCGCTGGCGCCACCTCCGATTTCATGGGCGCGTACAACAAGATTTACGTGGCCTCCAACTTCACCGCGGTCGTGCACGACACCATTGGCGCGGACAAGCAGCTCGCCCAACAGCAGGCATTCCAAAGCGTTCAGAATCTTTCCTACACGCCTGGCAACGACGATCAACTGACTCAGCAGATTGATGCGTTGACCGCCGATCTTGACGCCACGGCCCAGCAGCTCGACACCAACGCCGATCTCGCCAAGCCGAAGGCGTACGCCGAAGCGCTGCAGGCGCAGCTGGCCAAAGAGCGCAAGGAGCTCGACGCCAAGAAAAAGAAGAACCCAGGCAAGGGCAATCGTTCATGGACCGACGTGGCCAACGAAATGACCCCGATTCTCGACAATGCATACAAAGCTTACGAAAAGGGTGATGGTGCCAAGGGCGCCACGCTCGTGAACAACGCGTACTACCAGTATTACGAGAAGCTCGGCTTCGAAAAGAACGTGATGAACGCCATCAGCGGCAACCGCGTCTCGCAGGTGGAATACCAGTTCAAGATGTGCCGCAAGTCCATGAACGCCGGCGCATCCCTGAAAGACACCAAGAAGCTGATCGACGACCTCAAGGCCATGCTGATCAAGGACGCCGGCATTCTTGACGGTGGTGCCGCCGATAAGGAAGACGGTTTCACCAAGCTGGTCACCAGCTCCTCCGGCCAGGCGTTCCTCGTGCTTATCCGTGAGGGTCTTGAAGCTCTGCTGGTGGTTGCAGCCATCGTCGCCTACTTGGTCAAGTCCGATAACAAGCGCTTCGTCAAGTGGATTTACTTGGGTGTGCTCGTCGGTCTGCTCGGCGCCGGCTTGGTGGCTGTGATCTTCGTGTTCGCCTTCGGCGGCTCCGGCCCGATTCAGGAGATCATGGAAGGCACCTGCGCACTGATCGCCATGGGCATGCTGCTGTGGACGAGTAACTGGATGCTGAACAAGTCCAGCGTGGAAGCGTGGAACCGTTACATTCGCAAGAAGACCGAGGCTGCTGTGGCTGATGCCGCAGCCGCCGCAAGTGCCGACAACGTGACGCTGAAAACCGTGGTCTCGCTGGCTATGCTGAGCTTCCTCGCCGTGTTCCGTGAAGGCGCTGAAACCGTGATCTTCTACGAGTCCATCTACACGATGAGCCGCGATACTCGCGGTATGTGGATCGGTGGTCTGACCGCCGCGGTGGTGCTTGTCGGCATCTTCCTGCTCTTCCGCTTCACCTCCGTGAAGATTCCGATTGGTCCGTTCTTCCTGGTCACTTCGATTCTGATGTCTGTGCTGGTGGTGGTGTTCGCCGGCGGCGGCGTCCACTCGCTGATCGAGGGCGACTTGCTGCCCGCCTTCTACCTGAACGGTGTGCCGACGAACGATTGGCTTGGCCTCTACCCGTACGTCGAATGCCTAGTGGCGCAGGCCATCGCAGCCGTTGCGGTTATCGCGCTGTTCGTGGTCGGCTTCATCAAGCAGCGCAAGCTGAAAGCGCAGGCTGCTGCCGAGGCCCCGGCCGTGAAGGCGTAGCCCGTCTAGCTCGCCCGTTTCCTCCCATAACTGCAGACAACTGACAGACTTGCGGCACGGCCTCGAATCGATGCCAATTCCTCCAGCCCACGCCGCACTTATCTCATAACTGAATAATTGCAATTATCTAAGCGTGAATCCTAATTCACCAGAGATAGAGAAAAGGAATAACAATGATGAAGAACAAGAAACTGGCCGCTCTGCTCGGCCTGCTGCTCGCCGGTTCCATGACCGTGTCCATGGCTGCCTGCGGTTCCACCAACTCCGCATCCGACACTAAGACTGACTCCTCCTCCCAGTCTTCCGACTCCTCTTCCTCCGATTCTTCCTCCGATTCCGGCGCCGGTTTCGAAGAGGTTCCGGTTGGCCCGTCCGGTACTGCTGAAGAGCAGGATCAGGACGCCGGCCCGCTGACCGTGGGCGCTGTGTACTTCCAGCCGATCGATATGGAGCCGTCTTCCATGGGCCTGAAGGCTGCTGACGCTTCCTTCCACCTCGAGGCCGACATCCATGCCAACCAGAAGGGCACCGAGCTCGGCTACGGCAAGGGCGACTTCGTGCCGGATCTGACCGTGAACTACACCATCATCGATAAGTCCACCGGCAAGGAAGTCGAGGGCGGCACCGCCACCTCCGGTACCTTCATGCAGATGAACGCTTCCGATGGCCCGCACTACGGCGCCAACGTCAAGCTCGACAAGGCTGGCACCTACCAGCTGAAGCTCTCCATCGAATCCCCGGCCTCCAAGGGTTGGATGCTGCACGTTGACCCGGAGACCGGCGTCAAGGGCCACTTCTGGACCGAGCCGATCGAGGTCACCTTCGACAACTGGGATTACACTCCTCGCCAGTGGTGATTGACTAAGCAGAAAGCCCCCTCGTCAGAGGGGGCTTTACGCCGCTTTAGGGAGATAATTCTTAGGACGGTCTAAAACTCCCCTCAGTCCGCTTCGCGGACAGCTCCCCTCAGAGAGGGGAGCCTAAGGTGAACAGAGAAAGGACGCGAATGCTTGAACAATTCGTGGCAGTGATGCCGGGCACTTTGGCCCCCGCATTGCTGGTGATGAGCCTGAGCGTGATGCTCACGGTCGGCGAGGGGCGAGATAAGCCGATAAGCTCGCATTGGCGTCTCATCGGCCTGATCGTCGGCCTGATCGCCGCCATCGTATTCGCCGGCCTGCGCGCCTCGGCCGTGATCAATCAGCGCACGTTCGTCAACTACCCGGTGTTGTGGTGCGCGATCATTGCCGACATCCTGACCATCGTCGTGGTGGTGTTCGCACGCCGCATCACCACCAATTGGCAGCAGCACAAGGTGTTCATGCACATCGCTAACGCCGTGGCCGCCATCGACATCGCACTCACCCTGTTCTACGCGCTGCCGGACGTGATTCTGCAGCTCACCATCTGGGTGGAACCAGGGGAGACCGCATTCACTTCGGCCATGCTGCTGCGCGCTCTTGGTTTCCTGCTTGGCGTGGCCATGTCCATTATTGTGGCCGCCATCTTCCGCACGATGCGCACCACTGCCGTGCGCTGGGCGTTCACCGTGGCCGTCGCGGCCATGATGGTGATTCTGCTGATTCAACACTTCACTGGTCTTGCCCAGATTCTGCAGGCGCGAGGCTTCCCGATGAACCATACGATGTTCGTGGCGCTGGCTTGGTCCATCAACCAGAACTCCACGATGATTATGGCGCAGGCGCTGGTGTTCCTGATTCCCGCCGTGGCCTCCATCGTGGCCGGTTTCCGTATGAAAACCCATGATGTGCCGGGAGCCAACGAGGCCACGTTGCGCCGGCATAAGGTATTCCGCCGCCACGCCATCGCCGCTGCCGTGTGGAGCCTTATCGCAGCCATCGGCGTCACAGCAACCCTGACCGTGGGCGTTGCCGCGACCCATCAGACCATCACCCTTTCGCCGCCGGAAGCCTACTCGCTCAAGGACGGCGTGGCCACCATCCCCTTCAGCCAGGTCGAGGACGGCCACCTGCACCGCTTCGAATACAAGGCCAAGGACGGCACCGTCATGCGCTTCATCATCATCCGAAAGAACGGTGGCGCGTACGGCATCGGCCTGGACGCCTGCGAGAACTGCGGCGACGCTGGCTACTACGAGAAGGACGGCAAGATCATCTGCAAGAAGTGCGAGGTGGCCATCAACCTGGCGACCATCGGCTTCAAGGGTGGCTGCAACCCGATACCATTCCCGTACAAGACCGGCCACGGCAAGATCACCATTCAAACTACGGATCTGGACGCGCTGAGCGCCCACTTCCGGTGAGTCAGGCAGGAGACAAGAATCATGTTCTTTCTGCGCATGATTACTCGCTCGTTCACCCGACAGCTGCGCCGGCGCCTGCTTATCGCGCTGACCGTATGCCTGTCGGCGACCGTGTCCGTATCGATGCTGGGCGTCGTGTTCGACGTGGGCGACAAGCTCAACGCCGAGCTGTCCACCTACGGTTCGAACATCACCGTGCAGCCCAAGGCGGATGCGGTCGTTTCCGACCTGTACAACACCGAGTCGGGCGGCGCGACGTCCACCAGCGACCCGACCGCTTTTCTGAAGGAGTCGGACGCGGCCAAGATCAAGACGATCTTCTGGTCGTTCAACATCACCAGCTTCGCGCCGCAGCTCAACATCCACGCCACGGTGAACGGTACCAACGTGCCGGTCGTCGGCACGTGGTTCAACAAGAACCTCAAGATCTCCACCGGCGAGACTACCGTCGTGGGCGTGGAAGGCATGCGCTCGTGGTGGCAGCTGGACGGCAAGTGGCCCAAAGACGATTCCGACCAGGGCGTGATCGGCAAGACGCTGGCCTCCGAACTCGGCGTGACCACCGGCGACACCATCACCCTCAACAAAACCACCGCCTCAGGCAAGAAGAACGAGCAGAAAATCAAGCTCACCGGTGTCTACGATTCCGGCGACGAGGACAACGGCTCGCTCTACATCGCCTCCTCCACGGCCCAGGTACTCGCCGACCTGCCCGATTCGGTCGACAAAATCGAGGTCAAGGCCCTGACCACGCCGGAGAACGACCTGGCCCGTAAGGCCGCCGCGAACCCGGCCGCGCTGAGCCAGGAGGAATGGGAGACCTGGTACTGCACCGCCTACCCGAGCTCGATCGCCTATCAGATCGAAGAGGTGATTCCGGGCGCGGTGGCCAAGCAGGTGCGTCAGGTGGCCGCGTTGCAGGGCAATGTGCTGCAAAAGACGCAGGCCGTGATGATTCTGATGACCGTGCTGAGCCTGACCGCCGCAGCCGTGGCCGTGGCCAACCTGATGGTCGCCTCGATCGGCGAACGGTCGGGCGAGCTGGCGTTGCTCAAGGCGCTCGGTGCCACCGATGCCGCGGTATCCCGCCTGATGCTGGCCGAAACGGCGGCAATCTCGCTGCTGGGCGCGATTGTGGGCGCGCTGCTCGGTTCCGGCGTGGCCCAGCTGATAGGCCGGGTGGTGTTCGGTTCCGGCATTACGATGCGGCCGATGGTGTTCGTGCTGGTGTTCGTGCTGCTGGCTGTCACCGTGCTGCTGGCGTCCGCCTCATCGATTCGTTCGATTCTGAATCTCAAGCCCGCGGAGGTGCTCCATGGTCGCTGAGTTTATCTACGTAGGTGTGGAAGGAGGGAACCGATGACCAACACCGGTATGTTCTTCAGAATGCTGTTCAGCGCCGTGTTCCGTCGGCGTTCGCGCGCGGTGATGGCTGTGGTGGCGTCGCTGGTCGGCGCAGCCACACTGTTCTGTCTGGCGATGATCTGCCTCGCTGTGCCGCAGCAGATGAACGAGGAGATGCGTGCGTACGGCGCGAACCTGATTGTCACGCCCACCGAATCGACCAATGCTGACGGCAAGGCCGGCATCGACAAGGCGATGGTGCAGCACACCACTGAAATGGTCAAGGCCAAGGGTTCCGCGAAATACGCCACCTACCGCTACGAGAACGTGCGCGTCAACGCCTCGCCGTACGTTATGGCCGGCGTGAATGCGGCGCAGGTCAAGAACCTCAACCATCACTGGGTGGTCGACGGCTCGTGGCCGACCGACGGCAAGGTGCTGGTCGGACGCGACATCGCCGACGCCATCGGCCTGAGAATCGGCTCCGCCAGCCCCATCGGCTACCGTGCATCCGATAACGCCAGCACCAACGGCACTTCGTCGAACTCCTCGATCGACCAGCAAACCAAAGACGGCCGTGTCTCCAGTGACATCATGGACACCTCCGGTACCGAATTCCGCGTGGCCGGCATCGTGGACACCGGCGGCAGCGAAGACTCGATCATCTACGCCACCAACGCCGACGTCAACAAGCTCACCGGCATCACGCGCGGCGTGGACGTCATCGAGTATTCGGCCGGCGCCAGCGACCTCGCAGGCCTGGTGTCCAGCATCAACGACATGACCTCCATGCACGTCAAGGCACAGCAGGTCACCAAGATCACCGCCTCCGACACCCGCATCATCACCATGCTGCAGACGCTGTTCTGGATCGTCTCGCTGGTGGTGCTGGTGCTGACGCTCGTCGGCGTCGGCACCACAATCAGCTCGATCGTCTCGCAGCGACGCAACGAGATTGGCCTGCGCAAGGCCCTCGGTGCTAGCTCGCGTGCCATCGGCACCGAGTTCTACATCGAATCGTCGCTCTACGGCCTGATTGGCGGCCTCATCGGCACCGCAATCGGCTACGGACTCGCCAGTTGGCTGTGCGTGGCGGTGTTCGAACGCTCCATCGTATTCAACTGGTGGCTGGCCCTGATTTCCGTGCTGTTCAGCGCGCTGGTCGCCATCGTCGCCTCCATCCCGCCCGTCCACCGCGCCACCCGCATCGACCCCGCCGTCGTGCTTCGCGAAGAATAAAGAAAGAGAAACGTCATGCTACTTGAACTCGACCACATCTCGAAGATCTACGGCGACCTGCGTGCCGTGGACGACCTCAATCTGACCGTGCCGGAAGGCGAATGGCTCGCCATCGTCGGCTCCTCCGGCTCAGGCAAGACCACGCTGATGAACATGATTGGCTGCATGGACACGCCCTCCAAGGGCTCCGTGAAGCTGGAAGGCCGCAAGCTGGAGGACCTGAACGCCACGCAGCTGGCCGACGTGCGCAAGAACCTCATCGGACTGGTGTTCCAGAAGTTCTATCTGGTGCCGCACCTGACCGCCGTGGAAAACGTGATGGTGGCCCAGTACTACCATTCGGTGGTCGATGAGAAGCAGGCCATGGAGGCGCTGGAAAAGGTCGGCCTGAAGGACCGCGCCCACCACCTGCCCGGCCAGCTCTCCGGCGGCGAGCAGCAGCGCGTGTGCGTGGCCCGCGCGCTGATCAACGACCCGAAGCTGATTCTGGCCGATGAGCCCACCGGCAACCTCGACGAGAAGAACGAGAAAATCGTGCTCGACCTGTTCCGCAAGCTGCACGAGCAGGGCACCACGATTATCGTGGTCACCCACGATGCGCTGGTCGCCAGCTGCGCGCAGCGCGAGATCATGCTCAACCATGGCGTGCTCGTCGGTGAGAAGTGGAATGACGAGGATGCGCGCAAGGCCTACGAGGCGGCCGGCGGCAAGCCCGCCTCCACGGGTGCACAGGTCGAGGGCGCGCAGAACGGCGAGACCGCCATTGGTTTCACTGACCCCACCAAGGCCGCGAAAACCGGCGGCGAGGAGTAGGGCCGTCAGGGGCATCGAGCAGTATGTGAGGAATACATGGCAAGCTGATGGTCTCTCCCCCAGTCAGCTTCGCTGACAGCCCCCCCTCGTCAGAGGGGGGCTTAAGGAGCGTGAATATGACCGAAAAGAGTACGTTGAAGAAATCCGCGACATTGGCGGCGGCCGGACTGGTCGTGGCTGGCGCGCTGCTGGCCGGATGCGGCGCCTCAGGGGCGGAAGC
>OGOG01002188.1_pt1 | contig 17054 bp, 14 predicted proteins | sample 1552581 | NCBI WGS metagenome assembly OGOG01 (sample SAMEA2580152, study PRJEB22360) | human gut metagenome | biome: human gut; feature: human-associated habitat; material: faeces | place: Denmark | collected 2008/2010 | reverse complement strand
ATCATAATTCACTATTAATCAAAGTATTTATAATATAAATCAATCTAAGAAAAAGTAGGTCATTTCATTCTTAGAGATTGATATATCTTTGTCATGTCGAAAGGATAAAATTATTTATCAATCAAACAATTAATCATTATCAAACATGGGAGTACCCTTTAAAAAGATTGCTAGAAAAGACCCGCGAAAGGCAGACGCGGTGGAGAAGTTCTACCCACAGTTAGTAACAGCAGGTCCTAATGCGGATCTGGACAGTATCGCTTTCAAGATGAAAGAGAAAAGTTCGCTCACGCTGGGGGACATCCAGAGTGTATTGACCAATTTCGTGGAAGCGATGCGTGAAACGCTTTACAGCGGACAGTCGGTCAATATCAAGAATTTTGGCGTATTCAGTCTCTCGGCACGCACCATGGGGACGGAAGACATCAAGGAGTGTACGGTCAAAAGCATCAAGGCCGTAAAGATAAACTTCCGGCCGTCTTCCAGTGTACGTCCGGACATCACCAGCACACGTGCCGGTGAAAAGATAGACTTTTATGACCTGGAGGCATTGCTGAATAAAAAAGACGGGGAAGACGGGGGAGATCACGGAGAAGACCCGACGGTGTAAAGAGAAGAATAAATTAAAACGTAGAATTTAAAAACGAAAAAAATGGGAACAAGAAAATCCGTATGGGATACGATCCTGAAAATTGTCATTGCCGTAGCATCGGCCGTATTGGGAGCATTGGGAGGCAATGCAATGAATTTGTAATGAGAGACAGCTCACAGGGAGCTTGCTCACTCGGTCTTTGACATTTTGTAAAGCAGGAAACTCCGGGATTCAGGTATTCAGACTTGAATCCCGGAGTTATCAAATACCAGAAATCCGGCAAGGAAAATTCATACTACCTTCCATTCCTCTATGTTCCGGGTCTTAGAGCTGAAGTTCACACCGATCTTGAAGAGCTTCCGGGGATCGTGTACGAAAGGAAGCGCGTAGTGCTTTTCCTCGATCTGGCGTAAAGCCTCATCGGCAGTACCATCAAACTTGAACTCCATGATATAAACAAAGCGGTCGGTCTGCAAAACAAGGTCAATACGGCCTTCGGAGGTATGGTATTCAGCTTTCACATAGAAACCGACCAATTTGAAGACGATGAAGAGAACATTCTGATAATGCAACTCAAGATCGCGAACCAATTCATAAGGGGTATCGGCAAAGAAGCTCTGAAGGCGGTGAAAAAACGAATCGTAATCACCGCTCTTCACCTCGTTCACAAACTTCATGATCTGGAAAGAAGAATTACCGACCTCAACATTGGCATAATAAGGCAGCAAATATTTGATGAAGCCTTCCTCTACCTCTTTATTGGGAAAACCTAAACGATAAATTCCAAAATCTTTATTATAACCTTTGATCGTCAGGTAACCGCTCTGGTAAATCACAGGAATAGGATTCTTTGAAGTGGAATCAATGCTGTTCAAGACATCAGCATCCGTTTCCTCTTCGGACATCCGGTACAGATCATAATGGTCACGTTTCAACAATTCTACCAGATAAGAAGGGGTTCCCGTCTCGAACCAATAGCTACCGAATTCCATCTTGTAGAAGGTATTAAGCAAGCTGAAGGGATTATAGATTCCTTCCACCTGATAGGTAAAATGATAACCGTCATAACGGGCTTTCAGCTCATGGCATACGTCTTCATAACTCAGTCCTAATGTGGTGGACAAGCCATGCAGCTCATCTTCAAAATCAGTATGGATTTCGGACTCTGTCATGCCACAAAGAGCCACGTATTGCCGATCCATCGAGATATCATTCAGGTTGTTCAAGTCACTGAATACACTGACCTTTCCAAACTTGGTGACACCGGTTAGAAAAGCAAAACGGATATAACCGTCCAGACTTTTCAAGACACCGTAAAAGGGCTTTAATGTATTCCGATAAGACTCCTGTAACACCGGATCGCCAATGGCTTGCAGCATCGGTTTATCGTATTCGTCCACTAAAACAACCACACGTTGACCTGTCATTTCATAGGCTCTCTGAATCACCTTGTAAAAACGTTCTTCCGGGGCGCGATCGGAATAGGGTGAATTGTATTTGCTTTCCCACTCCTCCAGATGTTTATTCAGCTCGTGGAGCAAAGAGGATTCCGTATCATACTTACGCGCATTCAAATCCAAATGAAGCACCGGATACTTCGTCCAGTTCTGTTCCAGCCGTTCCATGGCCAAACCTGTGAACAGCTCTCTCTTTCCTTCAAAATAAGCCTGTAAGGTAGAAAGCAAAAGGCTTTTCCCAAAACGACGGGGACGACTCAGAAAATAATAACGCCCGGTATTGGCTAATTCATACACCAAAGCGGTCTTATCCACGTAAAAATAACCATCTTTACGCAAGCTCTCAAAATTCTGGATGCCGATCGGATATAGTTTATTCATAATAGTCTTTCATTTCAACTCATACAAAGATACGCAATAGTATAAGAATTCAAATACAATTGAAGTTTTTTATGTCAATACGTTAACATCGACTTAAAAGCCAATAACCGGAAAATAAAATAAACAAGACTCGGAAATGTCTTTTATTTACTAATTAAAAACATAACTATCAAGCAATTGTTTTTTCTCTTCTATTGAAAGTATCCCCCAATCGGGAAACGACTTATAAAGAACAGGAGAAGTATACCCGGAGGCTTCAAATTCAGAAGGGACACTATCCTCCTGATTTGTAAACATTATTTTTTCACCATGCACACTAAATTGTTTAGTATCCAAGTCATTATACAAACGATTCACTCTCACCCCCTTTCTCTTTGAATAATGAATATAATAATCTACCGGATAAGCCAACGCATCCCGTATCTCATAAAATCGGACATGAGCTATATTCTTGTTCCCAAAAGCTAATAAGCACCGTGCCACTGGACAGTTTACCATATATAATGCATCATAAGCTTTCCGAGGCACAATCGCAGGTTTCAAAGAATAAATTCTTTCTTTCAAAGAATCTATAAAAAGCCTGTCTTCTCTCTTTATTTTATATTTCGTTTTACAAGCATCTATGAATGCTCCAGCCGGAACAACCATTTTTTATATACAGCCCAATAAGTTATTTTCCCTAATTCTTCTTTACATAACAAGAGCTTGACTTCCCCGACCTACCCCCTCCATTTAGAATATTCTTGTCGGAAAATATGCTCAAACCGACCAGCCTCTTTATCATTCAACAGTATAGGAGTCATGCTGGATAGACCTATTCGATAGATGTCAAAGGGAGTATCGAGATAGTATGCTTTATATTTTGAAGAAGAAAGAGAATCTGTGACTTCCTGATTTTGTCCATACAAAATAATCGGGAACATAAAGAAATAACATAACATGGATATCTTCAAACTCAACGTCATAACTTTATAGTATTAAATTTTCAATTAAAAAAGACGAATATAAGAATAATCTTTATTATCCTTTATATCCGTCTTCCTATTTTCTTTGAAAAAACCGTTATTTATACTCTTCCCAGCTTTTTATCGCAATGTCATCCACACTCATCGTACAAAAGGCATTGATAAAGGCACTCGCAAGGCGTGCATTCGTTATCAACGGTATGTTCAGGTCGATAGCTGCCCGACGGATCTTATATCCGTTGTCAAGCTCCCCGGCCGTAAGATTCTTGGGAATATTGACAACCATGTCTATCTCTTTGTCATGGAGCATTTGAAGTGCCTGCGGATGTTTATCGGATTCGCTCGGCCAATAAACCAACGTACTTTCAATACCGTTCTCAGCAAGCGCACGATGAGTACCTCCGGTAGCAAAAAGCTTGTATCCCTTCTCTACCAACATGTGGGCAGCTTCCATCATATCCGCTTTTTGTTTGGGAGTACCGGTGGACAACAGAATATTCTTCTTCGGAATACGGTAGCCGACAGAAAGCATGGCTTTCAAAATGGCACAGGAAGTATCACTTCCAATACACCCCACTTCACCGGTAGATGCCATATCCACACCTAGCACCGGATCGGCTTTCTGCAAACGGTTGAAAGAAAACTGGGATGCCTTGATTCCCACATAATCGAGTTCAAAGAGATTCTTTGACGGTTTCTCCACCGGAAGTCCCAACATCACTTTCGTAGCCAGTTCGATAAAGTTTATCTTCAAAACTTTGCTCACAAACGGGAAACTACGGCTGGCACGCAAATTACACTCGATCACCTTTATATCGTTCTCACGAGCCAAGTATTGAATATTGAACGGCCCGGAGATATTGAGTTCTTTGGCAATCTCACGACTGATGCGTTTGATACGGCGAACCGTCTCCACATACAACTTCTGCGGTGGAAACTGGATGGTAGCGTCTCCGGAATGTACACCTGCAAATTCGATATGCTCGCTGATAGCATAAGCCACGATTTCACCGTTCTGAGCCACAGCATCCATTTCCACTTCTTTGGCATGTTCGATAAACTGGCTCACCACAACGGGGTGTTTTTTGGAAACATTGGCCGCAAGTTTCAGGAAACGCTCAAGCTCCTCCCGGTTGGAGCATACGTTCATCGCTGCACCACTAAGCACGTAAGACGGACGGACCAATACGGGGAAACCCACTTCTTCCACGAACTCATGAATATCGTCCATAGACGTAAGTTCCCGCCAACGGGGTTGATCCACTCCGATACGGTCGAGCATGGCAGAAAACTTCTCCCGGTCTTCGGCATTATCGATGCTTTTGGCAGACGTACCGAGTATAGGGATGTTCTGCGCATCCAGCCTGAGTGCAAGGTTGTTCGGAATCTGTCCGCCGGTAGAGACAATTACCCCATGCGGATTCTCCAGTTCGAGTATATCCATCACCCGTTCAAAAGTCAACTCATCGAAATAAAGGCGGTCACACATATCGTAGTCCGTTGAGACAGTCTCGGGATTATAATTGATCATGACACTCCGCCACCCTTCCTTGCGAATGGTATTCAAAGCCTGTACACCGCACCAGTCGAATTCAACGGAAGAACCGATACGATAGGCTCCGGAACCAAGAACGACAATCGATTTATGATCGTCAGGATATTGCACATCGTCTGCAACGCCACTATAAGTCAGATACAGGTAATTGGTCTGAGCCGGATATTCGGCAGCCAGCGTATCGATCTGTTTCACCACCGGAATCACACCGACATTCTTACGATGATTGCGGACATAGAGAATACCGTCTTCCATATCCCCATCAAAACCGATAGCCCGGGCGATCTGGAAATCTGAAAAGCCCTGTCGTTTTGCTTTTTTCAGCAAGTCAAGAGGCAGATCGGCAATCTGTTTATGATTATTGCCCCAGCCATGCAACTCCTCGGAAGTATGCATGATGTTCATCAGTTTCTGAAGAAACCATTTATCGATCTTTGTCAACTCATGAACCTGATCGATGGTATATCCGGCACGGAATGCCTTGGAGATTACAAAAATACGCTTGTCGGTAGGCTCGCGCAACGCTTTGTCAATATCGGGAATCACAAGTTCCTTGTTTTCTACAAAACCGTGCATCCCTTGCCCGATCATACGCAACCCTTTCTGGATAGCCTCTTCAAAAGTGCGGCCGATAGCCATCACCTCTCCGACCGATTTCATGGAAGAACCCAATTCCTTGTCGACCCCATGAAACTTCCCTAAATCCCAACGGGGAATCTTGCAGACAACATAGTCCAGTGCAGGTTCAAAAAAGGCACTCGTTGTTTTGGTAACTGAATTCTTGAGATCGAACAAACCGTATCCCAAACCCAGTTTGGCAGCAACGAACGCCAACGGATAACCGGTAGCCTTTGATGCCAGCGCAGAAGAGCGTGACAAGCGGGCATTTACCTCGATCACCCGGTAATCCTCCGATTCGGGGTCGAAGGCATACTGCACGTTACATTCGCCCACAATACCGATGTGGCGGATAATGCGGATGGCAAGTTCACGGAGCTTATGATATTCTTTATTGGTCAATGTTTGTGAAGGTGCAATGACGATAGACTCGCCCGTGTGAATGCCGAGGGGATCGAAATTTTCCATGTTACAAACGGTAATACAGTTGTCGAAGCGGTCGCGAACCACCTCATACTCCACCTCTTTCCATCCTCTCAGAGACTTCTCCACAAGCACTTGGGGAGAGAAAGAGAAGGCTTTTTCGACCAATATATCGAGTTCTTCCTCATTGTCACAGAATCCTGATCCCAAACCACCGAGAGCATACGCAGCACGCACAATCACCGGATAGCCCAATTCTTTGGCTGCACGTCGGGCATCTTCGGCATTCTCCACAGCCTCGCTTTTGATGGTTTTTACATCGATTTCGTTCAGCTTATCAACAAAGAGTTCCCGGTCTTCCGTATCAATGATAGCCTGTACCGGTGTGCCCAGCACCTTCACATTGTATTTATCGAGAATACCCTCTTTGTATAAAGCGACCCCACAGTTCAAAGCAGTTTGTCCACCGAAAGCCAGCATAATGCCGTCCGGCTTTTCCTTCCGGATTACTTTTTCTACAAAATAGGGAGTGACAGGAAGGAAATATATCTGGTCGGCAACCCCTTCACTGGTTTGAACCGTCGCAATATTCGGATTGACAAGAATGGTTTCAATGCCCTCTTCCTTCAAGGCTTTCAGAGCTTGTGAACCGGAATAGTCGAACTCACCGGCTTCACCGATTTTCAAAGCACCGGAGCCTAAAAGCAGGACTTTCTTTCTATTTTTTTCTTTCATTATAGTCGGTTATTATTAAAGCAGATTTACAAATTTATCGAAAAGAAACTCCGTGTCTGTCGGGCCACTGGCGGCTTCGGGATGGAACTGGGCTGAGAACCAAGGATTCGTCTTATGACGAATGCCCTCATTAGAGCCATCGTTCATATTGATGAACAAAGGCTCCCAATCAGTACCCAACGTGTTATTGTCCACGGCATAACCATGATTCTGCGAAGTGATGAAGCAACGTTCCGTACCCACCATGCGTACCGGCTGGTTATGGCTACGATGACCGTATTTCAATTTGTATATCTTTGCGCCACCTGCTTTGGCAAGCAACTGGTTGCCCATGCAAATACCAAAAACAGGAAGTTTCGGATTTTGCATCGCCTTACGGATATTTTGTACAGCGGCATCACATGTATCAGGATCACCCGGGCCATTGGATATAAACAGACCGTCAAATTCCAGTTCGTTGAAATCATAATCCCAAGGCACACGGATCACTTCCACGTTACGTTTCAACAGGCAACGGATAATATTGGTCTTTACACCGCAATCGACCAGGACAACCTTCTTTGATCGAGAACCGGAATTTGAAAGTTGAAATTTTAGTTGGGTGGAAGGAGTATCTTTGCTATAACCATTTTTTTTGTTGCCGGCATAGTGAATTATTTCTTTGCAACTTACTTTGTCTACATAATTAATGCCGGCATAGGAAGATTCGGGTAAATGATCCGGTTCATTGCCAAAAACAATCCGTCCCATCATGACACCCTGTTCACGGAGAACCTTGGTCAGCTCACGGGTATCGATACCCGTGATACCGGGAACCTGTTCACGCTTCAACCAGTCAGCCAGACTCTCTGCGGCATTCCAATGGCTATATTCTTCCGAATAATCACTTACGATGATGGCTTCCGCATGAATCTTTTCACTTTCCATAAAGGTAGCCAAGCCATTCGGTTCGGTGGTAAACGGTGGGACACCATAATTACCAACCAACGGATAAGTGAGAACCATCAACTGTCCGGCATAAGACGGGTCGGTGAGGCTCTCGGGATATCCTGTCATGGCAGTATTAAATACCACTTCACCTGCCACCGGCTTTTCGTACCCGAACGAACGACCGTGAAAAACACTTCCATCGGAAAGTATCAGTTTCACCTTTTTTTCATCTCCTATTATATTACTCATATATGTAATTAAAATTGATACACCTGTTCTATATAATTTATAAATGCTTCATTGAGCATTTTCACACCTCCCGGTGTGGGGTAGTCACCGCTAAAGTACCAATCGCCTTTATGGTCAGGGCAGGCTTCATGAAGACCGTTCAACGGCTGATATACGATTTCAACCTTCGCTTTCGTTCCCTTTGGAGTAAGTAACTCGACCATTTTGGCAGAAATCTCTTCATCTGTAAAAGGAGCATATATTTCCTTTACATAATTCACCATCTGTTCCTTGGGCAACCCTACCTGATCTTTAGACTTCCGGTAGGCAGCCGCTATAACATCCTTCATGTCGCGCTCTTTCAGCAATTCGATAGCGGCTTTAAAAGCAATAAACTCGCTCATCTTAGCCATATCGATGCCATAATAGTCGGGATAACGTACCTGTGGGGAAGAACTGACTATGACAATCTTCTTCGGTCCAAGACGGTCAAGAATGCCGATAATGCTTTGGCGAAGGGTGGTTCCACGTACAATACTGTCGTCTATAATCACCAGATTATCGATGCCGGCACGGAGACTGCCATAAGTGATGTCGTAAACATGTGCCGCCAGATCATTCCGGCTATTGCCTTCGGCAATGAACGTCCGGAGCTTAATGTCCTTGATTGCTACTTTCTCACTCCGGATGCGTCGGGAAAGAATCGTTTCCAGCTCCTTCCTATCGGGGTTGTGTCCCAATGAAGCAATCTGCCGCACCTTCTCTTCATTCAGATAGTTATCCAATCCCTCGAGCATACCATAGAAAGCAACCTCGGCTGTATTCGGAATAAATGAAAAAACCGTATGGTCGATGTCATTATTAACCGCCTTCAAAATACGGGGGATCAACTTTTCACCCAATAGTTTACGTTCCCGGTAAATATCGACATCACTCCCCCGGGAAAAGTAGATACGTTCAAAAGAACATGCTTTCTTCTCGCGTTGCTTATTGATCTGGGCGGTACGCAACCGACCGTTTTTATTGATAATAAGTGCTTGCCCCGGAAGCAACTCTTTTATTTCCTCCACCGGTAGGTTCAGAGCCGTCTGGATAACAGGACGTTCGGAAGCTAAAACGGCTATCTCCTCATCCTGATACCAGAACGCAGGACGAATCCCCCAAGGATCGCGCAATGCGAAAGATTCACCGCTTCCGGTCAAACCGCAAATCACATATCCCCCATCCCATTCTTTGCTGGAACTTCTCAAGACATTGGCAAGGTCGATATGATCTTCTATATAATTGGTAATTCCCATACCGGTCAGTCCTTCCGTCTCGGCAAGGTTAAAGAGGCGTTCCACTTCACGATCCAACCGATGCCCCACCTGTTCGAGCATGATATACGTATCGGCATACTTACGAGGATGCTGTCCGATGGCTGTGATACGGGCAAATATTTCATCGACATTCGTCATATTGAAATTACCACAGAGAGCCAGATTCTTGGCACGCCAGTTGTTTCGTCTCAGGAAGGGATGCACATAAGATATCCCGGATTTCCCTGTGGTAGAATAGCGTAAATGCCCCATATACGCTTCACCGGCAAAGGGAAGCGTACGTTTTACGAACTCCACATCATGCAACTGTTCGGAGGTGATATCTTTGAAATTACCTTGTACCGTTGCAAAAATGTCTGTGATAGCACCCGAACCCAACGCCCGTTCACGGAACATGTATTCTTCACCGGGATTGGCTTCCAGCTTCACACAAGCCAGCCCAGCTCCTTCCTGACCCCGGTTATGCTGCTTTTCCATCAACAGATAGAGTTTGTTCAAACCGTACATCCATGTGCCATACTTCTTTTCGTAATATTCCAGCGGCTTAAGTAGGCGAATCATGGCAACGCCACATTCATGCTTTAACTGTTCCATCAAATCCTCAATTATTCAACTGTTACTGATTTTGCAAGATTCCTCGGTTGATCGACATCCATCCCCTTGCATACCGCCACATGATAGGCAAGCATCTGCAACGGCACCGTAGTAATCAACGGATCAAGACATTCTATTGTTTGCGGAAGTTCGATGCAATAATCGGCTATTTTACTAATCACCGTATCCCCTTCGGTCACCAACGCGATCACTCTTCCTTTACGCGCCTTGATTTCCTGAATGTTGCTCAGCACTTTCTCATACAGTCCGTTTTGTGTAGCGATAACTACCACTGGCATTTCAGCATCGACCAGTGCAATAGGGCCATGCTTCATTTCTGCCGCAGGATAGCCTTCAGCATGAATATATGAGATTTCTTTCAACTTCAAAGCACCTTCCAATGCCACCGGATAGGAATACCCGCGACCCAGATAGATGAAGTTGTGTGCATAGGTGAATATTTTAGACAACTCTGCTATTTTATCATTCAGCTTCAAGACCTGTTTCATCTTTTCAGGTATGCCGTTCAATTCATGAACGACCTTCAGGAACTGGGCCTCGCCAATGGTTCTCTTTTCCCTTGCCAATGTCAATGCAAGCATCGTAAGGACGGTCACTTGTCCGGTAAAGGCTTTAGTCGATGCTACCCCGATCTCAGGTCCCACATGGATATAAGAGCCGGTATGAGTGGCACGCGGTATGGAGGAACCGATGGCATTGCATATTCCATAAATAAAGGCTCCCCTACTTTTTGCCAATTCCACTGCGGCTAACGTATCGGCAGTCTCACCGCTTTGGGAGATGGCTATCACAACATCATTTTCATCTATCACCGGATCACGGTAACGGAATTCGGATGCATATTCCACTTCGACCGGAATACGGCAAAAGCTCTCGATCAGATGTTTTCCTATGAGTCCCGCATGCCAGGAAGTTCCACAAGCCACAATGATGAAACGTTTTGCTTTCAGAAGTTTTTCTTTATAGTCGATAACCGCGGAAAGCACCACACTGTTACCATCGATGTTAATGCGGCCACGCATACAGTCATGGATGCAACCCGGCTGTTCAAAGATTTCCTTTAACATGAAGTGTGGGTAACCCTCTTTTTCCAATTGTCCCAGATTCATCTCCACCTTGGTAACTTCGGGAGTCATTTCGACATTATTCAGATTGACTACTTTCAGCTCTTTGTCCCTGTGTATAACCGCGATTTCTTCATCCTCCAGATACACAACCTTGTCGGTATACTCCACAATCGGAGTGGCATCCGATGCTAAAAAGAATTCATCCGCACCAATGCCTACCACCAACGGACTACTTTTACGGGCCGCAATAATCTCGTCGGGATGGTCTTTCTCCAAAACTGCGATAGCATATGCACCTATCACTTCACGCAACGCCAATTGAACGGCTGTCAGCAAATCAAGATGATTAGTGACTTTCATATACTCAATGAGCTGTACAAGTACTTCGGTATCAGTGTTGCTTTTAAAAGTATAGCCTTTGGCTTGGAGTTTTTCTTTGAGAACGGCGTAGTTTTCAATAATACCGTTGTGAATGAGTGCGAGAGTTTCGGAAGAGGAGTAATGAGGATGGGCGTTAACCGAACAGGGTTCTCCGTGGGTAGCCCAGCGTGTATGTGCAATACCAATGTTACCGGAAATATCTTTTTGTGTGACGAAATTTTCAAGATCAGTGACTTTCCCTTTCGTCTTATACACATTCAACTGTTGGTTATTACTGATGATTGCTACCCCCGCGCTGTCATATCCCCGATATTCCAGCCGTTTCAAACCTTTGATAAGGATGGGGTAGGCTTCTCGTTTACCAATGTAGCCTACAATTCCACACATATTATCCTATATTTAAATTTTCGTCCGCAAAGATACGAATTCTGATAACACAAAGATTCGTTTTATTATATTTAATTGACATAAACCTATAAAAAAGTTGTTTTCAAAGCAAAAAGTTAAATTATCTATTATTTCCAATCCAAAAAGACAAATATTACAATTATCAAGCAAAGCAGTTAAATGGCTTTCAAATTTCAAGCAAACCAGAATAAATTAAAGAATATATTTCATTCAAAGAAAAAGCAGAGTAATCTTTTTATTTTTATCCTCCAAAATGCTTATTTATTAAGATTCTTTCTATATTTGCAAAATACGACACAAGACTAATTTATTTTTTATTATAAAACGTGCATTAATCTAACTACAATCAGTTAGCATAGAGAGTAAAAAAAGAGAGGTTGGAAAATCCAATCATTTTTTATTAATAACACAGTAAAAATTATTATTATGAAGAGATTTACTACACTATTCATGGCTGTAACAGCCTGTTTGCCACTCTTGGCACAAACTACTCCGGATGACGAAGTCACATTTGAAGTAAACCAAATCACGTATGTTGTTCCTGACATTAGTAAAAACGAGATTGCCATAACGGACTGCAAAGCTACTGACAAAGTGATCATACCGGAAACTATAACCTATAATGAGAAGGAATATACCGTAAAAGCCATTTATGAAGATGCCTTCTATTACAGCGATGCCACATCCATCGAACTACCAAACTCCATTGATAGTATAGGAAAACATGTCTTTTCAAGTAGCAAAAGCCTTACTTCTATAAAATTACCTGAAAAACTGAAATACTTAGGAAGGGATGCCTTCTCAGCATGTTCAGAACTTTTAAGTATCGAACTGCCTGAAACATTGACAGGAATACCGGAAAATGCCTTTTTTACATGTTATAAACTAAATTCTATCAAATTTCCTTCTAAACTCGAATATATCGGAAATTCTGCATTCTATAAAGCAGGAATGACATCGGTGGAACTTCCGGAAACTTGTGACAGCATTGGTAAATCGTGCTTTTTCCTATGCCCGGAATTAAAAAGTATCCAACTTTCATCTAAAACTCATTTCATAGGTGAAGGAGCATTTCGAGGATGTGCAAAATTAGAAACATTCACTATTCCCGAGAAGATTGACTCGCTTGATAATAACACATTGATGGATTGTAGTTCATTGACCAGCATCCATCTCCCTGCCAATCTGACCAAACTGGGTATTTGTGTATTTGGCGGTACAGGTATCAAAAGCTACACGGTAGATGAAGGGAACCCTTCATTCCAAGTAATTGATAATGTGGTTTATGACAAAGAAAAGCGGTTACTTTACGCATTCCCACAGGGCAAGAGTGAATACACCATACCCGAAGGTGTTATCGGCATTTGGGGAGGAGCTTTCTATGGAACCGAAATATCATCTGTCGTACTACCGGAAAGTATGAAAGCCCTTGATGAATCGACATTTGCATTTTCCCAGCTTTCTTCCATCAATTTCCCCGAAGCATTGATTTACATGGGGCCAACAGCATTATATGATACTCAGTTTACTGATATAACGTTGCCCAAAAACATGACGCTCATTTATGAAGGATTATTGGCATATTGCAAAAAGCTGACATCCGTCACTATTCCCGAGAAAGTGACCTTTATTGATACTCATGCTTTCTTCTTTGATACCAATCTGACAGAAGTCCATTGTCTGGGAACTACCCCTCCGCAAGTGTATGAATTTTATGAAGAAGATGAAAGTCCCTTCGGATATGTCGATCTTTCTGCTTGTAAACTATATGTTCCAATCGGCTGCAAAGAAACCTATTACGAAAACGGATGGGATTTCTTCGGCAAAGACAATATCATAGAAGAAACGACAGGTATCGAAACAAATGCACGTGAAAGCGAATGGGCAGTTTATGAAGAAAATGGAACTCTGAGGATTACTGTACAAAAGCCATTATTGATAAATATATACGATGTGACCGGAAACCATATCTACGAGAAACTGATTTCAGATACACAAAATATCCCTCTACCCAAAGGTATATATTTAGTAAAGGGAGGAGGTAAAGTCCATAAAGTTGCTATAAAATAACAAAAAGGATTTGGGTTAATCGAGCATCATACAGTATCTTTGCTCCAAACAATCAATAGAAGTAAACACCATGAAAATGAAAAAAATTCTTTTTACCTCTGCTCTCCTGCTATGCATCTACAATGCAATGGCGCAGACTCAGGTAATAGCCCATCGTGGTTTTTGGAAAACGAACGGTTCTGCACAAAATAGCATCGCAGCTCTTCTTAAAGCGGATTCTATCGGTTGTTACGGTTCTGAATTTGATGTTTGGCTGACCGCTGACGACAAACTGGTGGTGAATCATGATCCCATCTTCAAACTGAAAAGCATGGAACGCTCTACCGCTACCACGCTTACTTCACTAAAACTGGATAACGGAGAAACCCTGCCCACTTTAGAGCAATATCTCCAAGCGGCTCAAAAGACGAAGACGCGCCTTATATTGGAGTTAAAAGTTCATAGTAAACCGGAACGGGAGACCAAAGCAATTGAAAAGATTGTAGATATGGTGAAAAAGTTCGGTTTGGAAAATCGGATGGAGTACATAACTTTCTCTCTACATGCTACAAAAGAGTTCATCCGTCTTGCTCCTGCAGGTACACCGGTATTCAATCTGGATGGGAAACTGACTCCGAAAGAACTGAAAGAGATGGGATGTGCGGGTCCGGACTACCACTACTCTGTTTTCAAAAAACATCCGGAGTGGATTAAAGAGTGTCACGAACTGGGCATGAAAGTTAATGCCTGGACCGTTAACAAAGCGGATGATATGAAATGGCTCATTGACCGGAATGTGGATTTCATAACTACCAACGAACCGGTACTTCTTTTTGAAAAGCTTAACAAGTAGGAAAGAAAATGCGAAAAGAAAAAAGAGTGAATAGCTTGCAATTGTACTTTATCAATTTACAATCAGCTATTCACTCTTTTTCTTTTATATTCGTACTATTGGAAATCTTCCAATACTTGTTTAAACTCTTCTACCGTCAGCTCGCCTACCTGACGCCATAATTCTCTTTTTCCATGAAGTAACACAAAAGCGGGAGCCGTATCAATATTGAAAGAATCGGCAACTGCCTTATCTCCCTCAATATTCACTTTTACCAACTCTACTACTCTTTTTTCATAGGTACGAATCACAGGTTCCAACCATTCATAATGGGGAGACCAGTCGGCATAAAACAGAATCAAGACCAACTGCCCCGTTGCTTCTGCTGCCTGTAATTGTTTTGCTACATCCATCGTTTTTTCTTGATTAAATTATAAAACATCAACAAAAGAAACCGTAAAAGGTTTCATCCGCTATATTTTATTCTATAATCTTCGCGTCCTCGATATCATCCTCACTTTTCATCGGATTCTTGGGCTGATGGCTAGAGAATTTAAACCAGTTGATTAATTCGGAAACTGCATAAACAAGGCTGCTGACACCAATAATCATAAATGCCGTGTTACGCGCTCCTGTCGGATTAAACAACGCAACGATACCGGCTATAAGAATCAGTACGGGCACAATGTAAAAAGCTGCCGGAACGGGCATCCAACGCCTCGCTCTCGAAAGCGATGCTATCTGTTGTACTCCTCCTAAAATAAGGATAAAGCCCAAAATAAACATCAATACGTCAGCAAAAAAACCGGGCATTACAATCAACCAAAGCCCTAAAAGCAGACTACCCACTCCTTCGATAGGGAAACGGGGTTTCATACCTCCCTCCGGCTTGGCACCGAAATAACCGATTAGAGTGATCAATCCCGGGATTAGAAATAATACACCGATGGTAATGACAAGGTATTGTACGGCTGCATCAGGCCAAAGCACAAGTACCAAACCGATAATAAACGCACAGACAGTGCGAATAAGTGAATAATTCATTGTTTTCATATCTTCTTCTATTTAAAACAGGACATATCTCAAACCTCCTGCGAATATAGGTGTTTCTGTCTACATACGGAAACAACAAACGAATTTTGTTTTAGGTTCATTCACAGCTATCCGGAGGAAAACTAAAACAACACCCCCATCCATCAAGTATGAAAAAGATATATTATTCAGCTATTGAGATCGGTTCGAATACCGTGAGATTACTGATAAAATGTGTAAACAAAAAGGGAAATGTGTTAGCTCCCAACTTAATTTCCCTCCTTACAAAAGTATAACAAGCATAAGCCTTGAATGTTATATTTGAATTACACATATGATATTCAAGGCTTATACCATTTTATTAGAAAGTTATCTTATAGTATAAAACAGTTTGATAACCGACTCTTAAAGAGCGCTCTCCAATATCTCCCTTGCCACCGCTCCGGTGACATCTTCATTTTCACCGTATTTTGCTCCACGGGCATTGAAACGGAGCTCAATCTCAGCAATCGTTTCTTCACCGATACCTTCTTCACTCAACCGGGTAGTCAATCCCAGCGAACGGAAAAATTCTTCCGTACGACGTATGGTTTCATCAATACGCTCCTCTTTGGTACCGGAGGTTATTCCCCATACTCGTTCACCATATTGCAGGATTTTATCTCCTTTGGATTTACGAAGCACACGCAAAGTGGCAGGTAGAACTATCGCTAACGTATGACCATGTGTCAGACCATGAAGTGCTGTCAGTTCGTGGCCAATCATGTGGGTAGCCCAATCCTGCGTCACCCCCATGGCAATAAACCCATTCAGCCCCATGGTGGCGGAAAGCATGAAGTCTGCCATCAGGTCATAGTCGTGCTGATTTTCCCGGATTTTCGGGGCAATCTCTATCAACGTCTGGAGGATACCTTCCGCCCAGCGATCCATCACACGGCTCTGCCCCGGAGTCGTCATATATTGCTCCATCACATGCACGAATGTATCTGAAATCCCACAAGCCACCTGATGAGGAGGTAAAGTGAAAGTCACCTCAGGATCAAGAATGGAGAACAAAGGATAATTGGAATAGAATGGATATTTCTCTTTGGTTTCATGGCGGGAAATAACCGCACCGCTGTTCATTTCGGAACCCGTAGCCGGGAGGGTCAAAACGGTTGAAAGAGGTACCGTATTGGTAACAGGACGGCCTGCCAAATCCCAGGCATCTCCGTCATATAGTAATCCGGCAGAAATCAGCTTTGTACCATCAATCACCGAACCACCACCGACAGCCAACAGGTAGTCTACTTTGTTTTCCTTCCCCAACACGATGGCTTTTCTCAGTGTTTCTATCGAAGGATTTGGTTCGATCCCCCAGAATTCCACAGTGAAATAATCCTTAAGAGCTTCTTTCACTTGATCATACACTCCGTTCTTCTTTACACTTCCACCACCGAAAGTGATCATAACTCGTTTACCGGCTGG
>OGOG01002177.1_pt1 | contig 17123 bp, 15 predicted proteins | sample 1552581 | NCBI WGS metagenome assembly OGOG01 (sample SAMEA2580152, study PRJEB22360) | human gut metagenome | biome: human gut; feature: human-associated habitat; material: faeces | place: Denmark | collected 2008/2010 | reverse complement strand
CCGGGCTTACGGGTTGCCCCGCAAGCCCCGTCTATAACCGGCGAGCCGGTTTAGGTAGGGCTGTTGACCTCATATCGTACTCGGACATTTATAGCGTCCCATTTATTGTCCCTTTCTGCCCATGTGGGCATGTATTTGATATTTGTCTTGCTTCAAAAAATATTATGCGTTATTTCGAATGATTTTCTCGATTCGTGATGGTATTTATATTGGTTGGGTTGGTGTTTTCACGCTAAAACAATGCGTAACGTTCTGAATCTGTGCAAGATACACCTCCTCTCATCGGCAGTAATAATCAGCCGAAACTGAGCTGTTCCGAATCGGTCGAGAAGAAAGCTGCCTTTTTCTTAGCCCGTTCTTTTGCACTCTTACTTATCGGTTTCTTCGTGCCGTCCAGATGATGCTTGCTCTTGTACGAATAGCCTTTCCAGGCAGCCTGATAGGAAAGGTAGCCATATCCGTTAGCATTGTCCAGGACCTTATCAGTAGCGGTCTCGACCACAACATAACGGGGCTGGTTGGGTTTTGAGAGTTCATCGCTTTTCACGACACGATAGCTCTTCTTCTCATCTGCGCAGTACTTGGAAAACGGTAATGCGGATTCCTTTTTGGGCTTGGATTTTGCCTTGGCGCTTTCGATGCTTCCCTCAACGGAATCCACCAGTTCAGAGTCAAAGAACGCCTCATCAAGCGGTACATTGGAGCTGTTCTGCTTCTTTGCTTCTTCAATTTTCTGATACATGGCATCTTCGACACGGCGCATCTTCCAGACCTTGATGAGGACCTTTTCCGGGAACATGATGGTCAGTCCCTTTTCGGCCAGCATCTTTCGGACAGCGGGAGCAGCGAAAGACTTATACTTTGCATACGGTCCTTCCTTGTGCTGTTCGATTTCATGGCTTACCTGCGTCATGTATTCCTCAAACGCCTTGTTCTGGTCGAGCCAGAATTCGACTTCGGAATAAGGAGAATCATGGTCCACGATTTTCTGGAGTTCACAACTCTTTGCATAAGCAAGGCAAGCATCTTTTACATTGGCAAAGCCCATCCCGAAATTATCGTTCAGGGTGTTTCGACGTGCTCCGTCCATCACAAAATAGCGGCTTCCTTGCTTGATGATGGCAATACCGTCGCCGGAAGTGATAGTGGTGGGCTCTTCCGCATATCCGTCGTCAGTCCATCGGTCGATAATCGACGCGGTATCCTGTACAAAACCTTTCCTGCAGGTGTAGTCATCTGCGCTATCATAAACCCGCTTCGTAATGCACTTGGTAATTGCGTCAATCAGAGCGTCTATATCCTTGATTTTCACGCTGTACATCAGGTTACTTTTGACGTTCCAGACAACGCCATATGGTAGCCCCAATGCCATCATGGAACACGCACACTGCAGAAAATGCTTATGTGCCAGGCTGCTGATGAACTTGATGCAGTAGACGGTATTATTCTTTACGACATCCGCAAGGCCCGAGGTATAAATTACTTTATGGTCCTTAGTATGAATGTCGATATCGCCACGTGCCTGAACATATTCATCGGGAGTGAACACGGTTCCAAGCCGCATACTGAGCGACATTTTGGCTTTTGCGTTCACAAAAGGAGGCTTGACCTGTTTTACATACCTGCACTGATTCGTTTCGAGTGCTGTGAGCAGTAGAACCTTATCCTCGACCGTTGCACCCTTCTTGATTTTCAAATACTGCATGTCTTTATGCAGGTCCATGTAATACGCAAGTGCGTCATCTATATCGTAGGAATTAAAGAATCCTGCCTGCATGTAGATGCTGATGCAGGGAGACAAATCAATCATTGCATCTGCCGTCTGGATATCAATGGTCGTGGTATCATTACGTTCAATCGGTGCGACTTCCAACAGCTTATAGCAGGCATCTACATCCTCGATGAATTTATGGTCAAACATCTCAGAGAATGCGAACGGATGTGGAAATCCGCGAAGAGTTTCAGTTGGGGTCATCAGAGATTTATCGCTCAACGGATGGTCTGAGTTTACGAAAATGATTCGCTGCTTTCCACGGCTTGCTGCGACACAAAACAAATTTCGAAGAATCTCATATCGTGCCATCGGTTTGCTTGTACGAGACGACCAGTATTCTTCCGTGAAATCAAACACAACGCAGATAGGCCGCTCCATACCTTTGCTGCCGTCAAAAGTTGTGAAGATACCAACATCCGAGGAGGGTGCTACTGCTTTATTCCCGTCATTGTCTGCGATACTTGCATAGACATGATGCTTGTCATAGAGGTTCCCCGGTCGATTCTCCAAGTCGTTGAGCACCTTCGTCATGGCTCCAATTCGAGCACCCAGGCAAAGGACATTTTTGGGGTTCTGCTTATTCAGGAACTCTGTCACTTCATCGACCGACATCTGTTCCACGATACAGGAGCTATTTACGCCGTTGATGGTCTTACCCCAAATATTGCCAAGCCGTTCTGCCAAGTCATGGGAAATACGGAAACACTTTGTGAAAATCACTTGTTCATGGCGGCCGAGGAAATCCTGCATGAATGTCCAGACATCCAACGCTGTATCATCGTAGATTTTCTGCTTCATATCGCCCACAGCGACGATTTGTAGACCGGGATTCTTAGAACGGATATATTTGAGCAGTTCTGCAATCTCGTCATTGATATCCTGATACTCGTCAATGATAAGAGTATCAATCGGCGGAATCGGAATTTTCTTTTCCAATACCATGGCAAGCTGTTCGCCCTGTCCGCAATTCCGGATTCCCTTTTTGTTCAGCAGCAGGCTTGCAAATCCATGATAGTTCTGAACCAGGACATTGCCATTCTTGATTTTGTCTTTGGCATCAAGTTTGAGTAATCGGTTGTAGGTCAAGTACAAAATACGCCGTTCTGGTGGATATGCATCGCAGAGTACGTTGATAGTCGATGTTTTTCCGCTGCCGATGCAGGCGTCACACAATACGTTTTTGCCCGACAATGCCAAATGTACGAATTCTTGCTGTTCGCTTGACAAGTCGTTCAGCGTCATAGCTATATCTCCTAACAACAAAAATGCCCCGGCAGCATCCAATTCAGATGCCGTCAGGGCACAATTTTTATCTTATTAGGGTTATTATATCTGATTCGCACAGATGTGCAAGCGTTTCCCTCCCCCCTCAAAAAAAAGAAAGACCCCTACCGATTTTCGGTAAGGGTCTTTCTGCTATTACCGCTGGAGTTCCCAAATTTCAATATTCAGATTCCAGGCTTTTTTTGCATTTCTGGCAGTAACTTCCGAGGCAGCTTTTTTGTTTTTGCTGCTCCACATGGCGGCTGCTTTTGGGCATTGCGACGCAAGGTCGTTGATGCCGGGAACAACCTTTTTACCCGTGCAAACAGGGCAACCAGTGTTGCTGTTTTCTACAGCACGAACAACAGAACAAATTGTGGCTTCAAATTTCTGCTTGCAGTCAGGACAAACAAAAGTAAGTTTTCTCCCACTGCCAACGGTGACTTCAAAGGCAAAGTGCTTGTCTTTTTCACTCAGCATTGCGGCAACTTTCTTGCATTGCGAAGCAAGGTCGTTAATGCCGGGGACAACCTTTCTGCCTGCACAAATAGGACACCCCGTAAAGCCTTTGTTCACAGAATAAACAACATTGTAGGTTGTCGCTTTGAATTCCTGCTTGCATTTAGGACAAACAAAAGTGAGCCTTTTTCCGCTCCCAGCAGTAATTTCAAAAGCAAAATGCTTGTCTTTTTCGCTCAGCATAGCAGCAGCTTTCGGGCAAGTAACAGCAAGGCAATTTTCTTTGATGCTATACGGCATCTCAATGCCAAGAGTCGGAACAGAAGCGCAAGAAGCGCAGTTGCAAGAGTTAGCGTGCATCATAATTTTCATGTTAGTATTCATGATAGATTTCTCCTTTGTTATCAATAAAAATAAAAAAGCAGCCACCCTTCCCTCTTTTGAGGGCAAAAGTGACTGCTTTACGTTCAATGGGTATTGAGTTGTTATTTATGAGGAATTGCTTCACTCGTCCAGCATAACCTGCAAACGAACGTTAAACTCCTTCATGTCGGCGCTTTCCTCAGCTGCTGCGAGGACACGCGGGTAAATTTCCGGGTTCATGCTCTTCAGCATGTTCAGGGTGGAAAGAAGCAGAGGATTAGTGATAGTCATAGTAAGCATCTCCTTGTTATTCGTAATAATGTTCAAACGTTGGTATTCGTGTGATGACCTTTCAGTGTGCCCTTGTTGAACTGAGTCAAACGGGCGTGTTTCAGAACGAATCCGTCTTCGAATTGAACGTCAACGGCGTTCGTACTGATGATACGAATGATGGTTGCTTTTGAACCGTCATTCATGGTCTTGGTCATAGGTCCACTGTATTCGACCTGAAAGTCGAAAGGAAGCGGCTTACGTTTGGTGCAGCAGGGGCAGGCAGAGCCACCGTTGTTGATGCAGTGGACAAGAAAATTTACGTGAGTGACATATTCTTTTCCGCAATCCGGGCATACAACAATGACCTTCTTGCAGCTGCTGGCACTCACTTCACGCGGAGAAAAAGCATTCTTGCTGCTCCACATTTTTGCCACGGTAGGTGCGGTACTTGCCAAGTCGTTGATTCCAGGAACGACTTTCATGCCATGGCATACAGGGCAAGTGAAAGCTCCATGTTTGATTCCGTTGACCAAAGAGACGATTTTTGTGGTGTACTCTGCATGACAATCAGGGCACACAACAATCACCTTTTCGGAGCTGTCACAGCAAACTTTGTCGGGACGAATTGCGTTTTTAGGGCTCCACATAGTGGTAACTTTGGGATACTTGGTAGCCAAATCATTGATTCCGGGGATGAGCTCTTTGCTATGAGCTCCCTCGGCTTTGAACGCCGTAGCGTTCTTGCGGCTCTTGACCGCTTTGAATCGGCAGGCAGGGCAGGCAGTTACGCCGCGCTGCTTGGCTCTAACAAGGTTTGCCTCGTAGGTTGTATATTTGCAACCGCAGTCGGGGCAGATGGTGATGACTTTTTCGTTCATGTTGATGTTATTCATGATAGTTTTGGTTGCTGCTCTTGATACAATCTCCACAGCGGGTCGGTCGCTTTTACAAAACAAAAAGGACAACCTCGGAATGAGGCTGTCCTTGCAAAAGCGGAATGTTAAAAATGAAGGTAAGTGGTATCTTTGATACAATAATCATCATAGCCATCTCGCACACCTTGTCAAACAAAAAAAGACCCCGCCCGCATTTTACTGCGAGCAGGGTTTACTTTTGTTTGAGATACTTAGCCCTCAAGGTCGAAGGTATAGCTGCCCTCTTTCATTGCGACAAGACCCTTGAGCGTCTGGCACTCGGCTTCGCCCAGGAAAGCCTTGATGGTCAGGCTGGTATCTTCGTTATCCAGCCATTCCGGGCGCATACGGACAACGAGGTCGTGCAACTCTCCGACGACATAGGCCATCAGGTCATGGTCGCCCAGGACCTCACCGATTGCCTCATCATCGTATTCAACGGGAAAGCTGATGGAAGCGGCAAGACCGTCAAGTTCGTCATCGTCTTTGGGACGGATTACAGTGGCTTCAAGTTTCAAAATGCTGGTGCTATTTGCTTCGCGATTTCTTGTATTTGTCTCAGGACTTAACACAAATCAAGACCTATGAAAGGGTAAAATCCTACACAAATCAAGACCTTAACACACCCCAAAAACAACACAAATCAAGGATTTTGCTTCACCAATTCTTGCCGCCGTGTACACCGCACACCAGGCAAAACGCCTCATCAATGCTCCTGCAGTTCATCGACCTGAATCCGCGTGGGCCCATGAGCATGTTCCCGCGCAAAATATAGGTTTCGCTCATGCCCCGGCCGCTGACACTTATGGTGTTCCCAAAGACATGAACGGCTGAGCCATCTCGACACATGGCAAACATTATATACGTCTCGCTTTCTGTTTTTGTTTCTTATCATTCTAGGCAAATCGCATAATGAGTCAATTTCTGACGTTCTGGAATGAGCATTCCATTGGGGCGGTTCTCTCCTCTTTAGCCTGCTGTCAACACAAAAAGAAAAAGACCCACCTGTTTATGGCAGGTAGGTCGTTCTTCATGCTGAGCACTTTAATTCAGGTCTTTCCTTAAGGCTTTCCACCGTTCCTTCAAGCGCTCACCAAACTCCTCAACAGTCATCCGCTGCATGTGGTCGGAGATGCTGCTAACCTGCTCGTATTCAGAGCGTGCCCATTCGTTCCAGACATCATAGGCATCTTGCAATTTCTGCGTTTGCTGAGGTGAATCTGCCATTTGTTTACGCAGCTTGTTAAGCTGTCTGTTGTTGTACTGCTGTAAGTAGCGGTATTTGGAATAGTATAGGTTCTTTTTGTTGTTTGCCCGAATGCTTTTGTCTTTGCATGCCTTGCTGCAGTACACCTTATTCCGTTGACTCAAACGGAAAACCCTCTTGCAGCAAGGGCAAACAACAATCTTCTTGGTGGAATTTGGCGAAAGATTCGAGTGGTACAAATCAAGCAAGAAATACTCATGCAAGTTGTTGACGGTATAGACCGGAACAATTCGATTCTCCAACAAGGCAAAAGTAATAGCAAATTGGCTGGCTTCGAAAAGCGCCCGACTTCTTTCAATCCCCTGAGTATCAGTATCAGAATGTACCGATAAACCGGCATCTATATCAGAAAATGCTCTTTGAATAAGATTGTAGGTGTAGACCAAGGCATCTTTGGCGGCAGCCTGGTTACTTTCCTGGTGTGTTTCGATATAATCCGAAAAGAACTGATTGATAAGGGGCTGTCCAAAAATGATTTCGATGGCTTCATCTGCCGGAAAGTTCGACAGCTCCAGAAGCGGTCCTTCAGGAGACAGGTGGTATTTAGCAAAATAGTTGTAGAAATCTATGGTGGCTGTTCCGGCTTTCTGCTTTGAGAGAATAGTGGCTTTGTTGTTATGCAAGGCCACCTGCAAAAGCATCCCGCCACAAAATGCGATGTTCATGTATTCACCTGCTTATAGAGAAAAAAGGAGCCCTATTGTTTTGTTATTCAATTTCTATTGACTCAAGTTGATGGACGAATTCCGTGGCTTTTGTTACGACTGCCATTTCGTTTATTTTCAATCTCGATATTGAGTGTTCCTTGCTCAATGCAATATTTAGTTTTGTGCTGGCTCAGTGCCTGCGCAAACCAGTCCTTAACTTCGGGTTCGATACTCTTTGTCATTAGATTCTCCTATAATAAAAAATCCGATGCTGTATTTTGCATCGGAGTCAAAAATTCTGCTTTTCTTTGTGCCAATGGTAGCCGCCACAGTAACCTTGCTTTTTTCCAAAACATTTTCGTAGCGATGTATAGCTTACGTTGTACGCTTTTGCTGCTTCCATCATTGTAAGAAACGTTTCACCCGTTTCGTCACAAACTATAATTGGAAGTGTTTTTTCTAAATCAAAGCCGTTTTGTTTGAGTTTTGTTCTTAGGTGAGCATCTGATATGCCCATCAAATCAGCTATCGCTTGTATCTTGTAACCTTCTCTTAAAAAATCAACAGCCATTTCAAAATTGAAGTTTCCGTTTTGGCTTCTTTTTTTGTTTCGCTCCTTTCTTTTATCTGCTGCTTTTTCATCTGCAATCAATGATATAGAATACCCAGACTTTCGAAGAAGCCTCTCTACTGTGTAATCCGGCAATCCCATAGCATCGCCTATCTCGCTGGCAGAATATCCGTCTTTACACATTGCAATAGCTTTATCTTTGTCGAAAAGAGCAAATGCCGTTCCGTAATTTGGCTGAGCAATTGCTCTGGCGCTCAACCCGTTTTCTTTTAACCGGCGATAAAAAGCAGGTAGGTTCATACCATAGTGCTCTGCTATTTCTTTTGATGCCATGCCATCTTGATACATTTTTAGTACGTCAGCTACATTGATTTCTTTTCCATGAGCACTTTTGCGGCGCAGATATTTATGTTTGGCTGCCGAGCAGCGAATTTCCGACAAATTTGTGTCTCGCCTTTTCAATTCTCTCCTTGCAGAAGCAATAGATGTATTTATAACGTCACACGCAGTCTTTAATGTCATTCCTTGCTGAAGCATTTCTACAAGTATAGAGTAGTTTTCATCTGAAAAGCTCTTTTGACCACCCTTAAACGTATTGAAACCTTTTTGCTCATTGCAAGAATCGGACTTTTCTATCCAATATCGCTCTCTGCTATCAGCGTCATCAGCAGCACACAACTCCAAAATCTCATATTGGAATGCGTCTGCACCTTTTTCTTGAATAGCTCTATCAATTGCGCTATGCCGGTTGCACTTGCAGGTTCTATGTGAACGCATACGAGCGTGAAAATTACTGGTTTGTCCTATATACATTTTTCCTGTTTCTATTTCAGTAATAACGTATATATATTTTTCTCCCGTCGGAGCTTTCCCGGGTTCGTTATTGTATTGCTTATACAAGTATTCCATAATAATCTAAAAAATCCCCACGCAGACATTTTCATCCGCATGGGGACCATAAAAGAAAGGAGCCGCAGAAACCAAATCTCTGCGGCTCACACTTATATATCTTATATTTCCTATCATATCCAATTCGCACGGATGCACAAGGCAAAATTGTGGCAAAACCGTGACAAAGACAAGGCACATGGGACTTGTTCCGTTGCTGAACAGGAAATGCCAAAAAAATAACCGCTTCGCCCAAATATGTCATCTCGTGTATTTTCTTGTCATTTATTGTAAATTCATGCTTGCTTTTTGGCGTGAGATGTGCTATTATAATTACAGAAGATGACATTATTATACAGCAAATGACACATTTGAAAGGAGCACACCATGATTTCTGTTAACCTCGCCACGCCCGTGATTTTCTATAAGCAGCTGCCCGGCATCGCTAAGAAGCTGGATGTGGATGCTGATTTTTTGAAAGGCTTTCTCACCAACGCCAGGTGTTATGTCGAGGATGCCGGAAAAGGTGAAGTGCTTGAGCTGGACAACTCGGCCGACACGATAACGAAAGTTGTTGCAACCCATGAGAAGCGTTTTTATGGCGCGGAAGCCATTGTGGAATTCGCCAAGAGCAAAGGCGTGGATATTCCTGCACTGAACCATTTTGAACTTGGTGCAGATATCTCTGCCCATGCAACGGAAGACCAAGTTGCCAACATCACTGCATTGGCCGCACGAGTCGAGCGCCTCAATAGTCGGTACAAGAGTCTTGCCCGGCTTGAAGCCCCGGACGTCATCCTGATGAACGAAGCAAGGATGGTGCGTGACGCAGTAGAGCAGCTGGAAGATAACAGCGGTACTTACTTCCCGGCTCTTGACCAGAACGGGGTTGCCTATCAATCCTTGAAGGATATTGGGTATTCTCTTGTCACCGGTTGGGACAAGTCGGTACTTGAAAAGAACAGCAATAAGGATGCGGAGGCCACCTTTCCCAAAGAGCCCGACTTTCAAAGGCTGGCATCGCTGGTCAAAAAAGCCATCGGAACCCGCACACAGGGTAAGTTTGCGTTTCAAGCGGGGCTGACTCGTGGATATATCAGTAACCTTGCGAACGGCAACGCGAAAGCTCAGCCGACCGAGAATACCATCAAGAAAATTGCAAGCGCAACAGATGCTGTCACGGAGAACGAGCTTCGTATCGCCTGTGGGTATGAGCCCTTGCCTGACGACGAGAAAGACAAGCTCTCTATGCAGCGTGCAAGCATGTCTGATGACGCATGGCAGAAAGACAACGTGGATGCATTCCTCTCTTTTCTGAATGAAACGATTCCAATGTCCACTCCTCTTTCGTCCACTGAAATTCTTCAAGCTCTTTTCAAGGAAAAATATGGTGACAAGAACGACCAGATTCTGCTGGAAAAGGTCTCTGCCCCCGGCACCTATCGTGCGGAAGGTACGGCTGCTAATGTCATTCTACCCATTCGTCTTTGTTGGTTCAGCTTCAAGCGGATGCTGATGCAGACCCTCTATGTGGGACTTATCGGGCATTACAGCAAAAACGATGAGCTGTACATTACCGGATACATTTCTTCTGTGAAAGAGCTGCATGACGCAGTTCCGGCGCTGCGGGGCGGCATTGATGCGGCCTATGACGCGAGTCTGCCGGAGGGAATCGACATCATGAAGTTCCCGGTATTTTACACGGCTTCCAATGTTCAGGAAGCATACAAGCGGGTCCAGCAGAAAATCGTCTCCAAAATTGACGAGTCAGCCGCCGCAAGCTTGTGACTTCAGTCATGAGTTAGGCGGCTTTTCTCTTGATTTGTAATCTCACATATGGTATAATAATTATGGTGATATTATGCAAATGTTCGTCAATAATAACCTGTCATATGGTAGAGGTTATGTCTACAATATTCAATATCATATTGTGTGGTGTACAAAGTACAGAAAACCAGTTTTGATAAACGAAACAGAACAATCGCTAAAAGAGTCTCTGCAGCAGACCGCCGAAACCATAAAAGTCAATATTGTAGAAATGGAATGCATGCCTGACTATATTCACCTGTTGGTGGAGTGTTCACCGCAGCATTTTATCCCGGATATGATAAAAGTGCTTAAAGGCAACAGTGCAAGAGCTATTTTTATCGCCAATCCGGACTTGAAGAAGCAACTTTGGGGCGGGCATCTTTGGAACCCAAGCTACTTTATTGCAACCGTCAGTGATAACACGCGCAAACAAGTACAAGAATACATTGCATCTCAAAAAACAAGAAACTGATGAAAGGGGGCTTCGCAGTGAAAATCACTTCCAGCTATGCTGTGGAAATCAAAAAGCAGAAAATGTTCGACAATACTATAAAGATTTATCGCGAAGCCGTTTCTTTCTTGATTGGTTGTTTTAACAAAGAATGGGATTCTATTCAAAAAGTAGAGGGTGCCAAATCTCGAAAGAGTTTTGCCGAGAAGTTAATTCATACTACAAAATACAGCACTGCTAAATATGATTTCGATGCCAAGTTTTATAAGTTCCCTAGTTACCTGCGCAGAGCGGCTATTCAAGCAGCACTCGGCTCTGTAAGCAGTTACCGTAGCAACTACAAGAACTGGGAAGCTAACGGCAAGGTTGACAGGGAGCCAAAACTTCAATGCGATAGATTTTGCTTCCCGGCTTTTTATAAGACCGTTATGTATGAGGAAAGCAACAAACCAAACCAGTGCTATCTGAAGCTGTATAAAAACAATGACTGGGTTTGGATTCCTATTGCAATGCGTGCCACCGATGTCAAATACATCACGAAATACTGGTCACATTGCGAAAAGAGTGCTCCCTCCCTCGAAAAGAAGTACGGGAAGTATTTCCTACGCTTTGCCTTCGAGGAAGAGGTAAAACTCTCCGATACTGAAATTCAGGATAGGCGTATCTGCGCTGTAGACCTTGGTCTCAATACTGACGCTGTGTGTAGCATCATGACTGCCGATGGAACTGTCCTTGCAAGAAAATTTATCAATTTTCCGAGTGAAAAAGACCATCTGTATCATGTGCTCAACCGTATTAAGCGTAAGCAAAGAGAACATGGGCCTAAGAGTGCTGCTGCTATGTGGCGTTACGTCAAAGCCTTGAATGATGATGTAGCGAAAAAAGTTGCCGCCGCCATTACTGAATTCGCAGTGCTTTATTCTGTAGATGTGATTGTTTTTGAACATTTGTCATTTACAGGCAAAAATCACGGCGGCAGTAAGGCGCAGAAGCTGTCGATGTGGAAGCGTAATTCTATACAGGATTATGTGGAACACAAGGCGCACCGCTGCGGTATCCGGATTTCGCGTATCTGTGCTTGGGGGACAAGCAAACTTGCCTTTGATGGCAGCGGCGCTCTCAAGCGTAATGAAACCAATCGTGCCCTTGCAACGTTTGCAAGCGGCAAACAATACAACTGTGACCTAAGTGCGAGCTACAATATTGGCGCTCGCTACTTTGTCAGAGAGTTGCTAAAACCCTTGCCAGCGATGGTAAGGTCTCAGCTTTCGGCTAATGTTCCGGATGTTGAGCGTAGAATCCAAGTTACACTTGCCACGCTTAAAGTTCTGTATCCTGAGCTCAAAAAACTCAGTACACAGGCAGCGTAAGATGTAGGCTAACTGTGACAATTAGCTTTCTTGCGGTGAGTTTGTTCTTCGGGACTTACTTGCTGAGGGATTGCTGTACCATTTCGTTAGCAAGTTCCTCTCCTTAAAAGAGGGGAAGCCCGCGACTTTAGTCGTGGGAGGATTCACGGGATGCTGGGCAGCAAAGAAACCGATGCAGAAAATTGCTCTTGCGTTTCTGTCTCTGACAAAGAGTTTGCCCGTCTGCATTCCAAGTATAATCTCAAGAAAGAGGACGTTCTGGAAGTCATCAAGGCATACGCGCAGGAGCTCGGTCTGGAGTACGGCCCCGTCAACTATTTCATGATGTGTGACCCGAAATACGCAAATGACCTTGGCGAAGTTGTTCAGTGAGTTGTTCTGAATGCGGCAAGGTGATTCGCTGCCATAATGGATGAGGTGTTTCCTATGACACAAACCGATACCAATACCCGTATTACCGGCCTTGGCTTTTACTTGGATGAAATCGAAAAGCCGATATTTTGCATTTTTCTTGAGAATCATCGTCAGACTATAGATGCCATGAGCGCATCTGCTTCTGTTCGTGCATTTCTTGACCGTATATGTCTCGATAACGGCCGCATTAACTACGATGAGGCGGATAGGCTTTTGGCGAAAGATGAGGATTGTGCTTTGCTCGGTAAATGTCTTGCCTCCGCCCTTAATCACGAATTTGGAGAAGAGTTGCTCTCCTGCCACTATAGCAGCTCAACTGATATTAACCGTCCGTGCCTTATCCTTTTACCTGAAAAAGTCAAGGATGAACCGGCCATAGCATGTGTGCAAAAGGCAGCAAATGAGCTGCTCGTCGATTTCGAGCATGTGTGCCACGACACCCACTAAACAAAAAAAGAAGGCTGCTACCCGTGATGGGCGGCAGCCTTTTGTCTTAAAAAAGGAAATGACTCGCAAATATTATTTACTCGTTTGTTTTTTTAGCTTGTCCCTCGTTTCCATCAGAATAATCCCGAGCCGGTTTTGGCCTGGGATGTCCCGGCATTTCGGACAGTGGCAGTTGCCCCAATAGTTGTCATGCCAGCTGGTGGTATCTTCCTCGATTGGCTGCGTTCCCGTTTCGAGGAGACGCTGCTTGAGGTCTTTATTCTGTTCGAATTTAGCCATCACCACGCGGCGCATTACATCGTCCCGGGTTTCGTCCCAGTTGGCAGGGAAAGTCACATGACGGCCAAAATGCTTAGCCGTTGCCGGTGGCATGTCCGCAAACTGTCTGCGTTCTTCCAGTGGGACCTTGTGACTCTGGAATGCTGCCTCGGCGTTCTTGTAGCGAATCCCATTCATCACAAATTCGCAAGGATAATAGTTGCTCATGAACCAACTACGGTGGTTCTCTTTCTTAACTCGAATCATGCAAATTCTCCTAATTTCTAACTCAGGCGGCACTTTTATCGCTGCCGTTCTTTTTCTCTGCCGCTGCACTCAAAAGACCATCAAACAGCTCTATTGCCGTAGACACAAACATCTGGCTCTGAATCGAGATTTTTCTCCGCTCCGGAGTCTGCCCTTTCATGTATGCAGCGGCACTATAAATTGCTGCCAAAACCTTGTGCTTCATCAAAGCAGATTCTTTGATATCCTCATTATCAGCAGTAAGGTAGTTGGCAAGGTTATAGGCCCGTCCAAGCATCAGCTCATCGTACAGCGGAGCATTGTGCTGGACCATGGTAGTGTAAACAGCAGGTTGTTCTCCGAAAGTGCTGAATCGGATGCCTCGGAATCCAGAATTCAGCTCATACAAAAGCGCGAGGCGTTCGGTCAGAAATACTGCCGTCTCAGCAGTCTTCTTTGCCGTTTTATCAGATAACGGAGCGGCATTGTTCTGCTGTGCCGCGTGCAGAATTTTTTTGGCTAAAAGCCGTTTCGCATATTCCTGCACATCGTGGTCAAGCTCATAGTAAATATGGCTTGCCGTCTTGTTTGTACGCATCTTGTTACCTCCTGGTTCTTGCCGCCTTCTGTTGTTCGACCCACGCTTCGGCTTCCTCTACTGTGGCATACACTGCCGTCTCACCGCGCCGGGCAATCTGCTTTCGGGCATTCTGAGCTGCCTGCTCACTCTTGTAAGTTTCATAGCCAATGTAGGACCCATCCCATCGGGCAAGGCAGCAATAATATTCGTGGCTCTTAGCGGGAGCTGTCGGGACAAAGGGAGGAGGTACTGCGGGTGTTGCCTGAGTCGGCTGTGCGGCAGGAATCGGTGTTCCAGTCTTTCTGGCAATTAGATTCTGCTTTTCTGCCATCCAGGCATCAGCTTCCTTCGTATAATAGAAGTACTTTGCTTCGCAAGTATTGAACAGTGAATAATACAGATTCAACATTTCTTTTTCACTGTTGCAGACCTTCTTGCGAGCCAAATTGTAGCTTGCATCGTAGTAGCAGCAGATGAAAGCATCCCCACGCGGTGCTTTCTTCGTCTCGTCTTCCTTGTAGTCTGGATACAGCTTGGCGAGGTCTTCTGCCGTATTCTTTTCCGGGTCCAGCGTGGATGCGTCGAACCCATTCGGAAGTTTCCAGTCATGAGAACTGATGATGTCCAAAAAGCTGCTTGCATAGCGCAATGTCCAGCGCCCAACATGGACGAACCCAAAACTTTCAAGACACCGAATCTGTTTCGGGGTAGCCATTCCGCTGGCTCTGCGAGCAATGAGTCGTTTGAGAATTGCAGCGGCAAGGCCCTGAGATTTGATGGCATCCCCTTTTACGCCGTAGCACGAAATACTATCGATGATGTCATCGGAAGGCTCCTGCCTCTCACTCTCAAACATCGGCTGATAATCGTTGAGTTCCGGCGCTTCGATGCTGAAAATGTACTGCAGCGGGTCAACCAATCCTCTCGGCTTTTGACGCTGTGCCTTGAGCTTGCGCTGAATCGTATCCTGCTTTTCGAGTTCACACAGTGCTTTCCGCTTTTCCTCGTCCAGCTCAGTCTGTGCTTCCTCGATTGCCTCAATCAGCCCCAATTCGGGACTCCCGAAATTTTCCTGGCTATTCGAACCGGTGAGTGCCGCATCCGCCAGCATATCGGTGGTCTTTTGTGCCACTTCCGGGTCTTCACAGAAAATATCAGCAGGATGGCAAAGACTATGTTTCTTTGTCAGCCACAGGAAATCCAGCACGAGAAGATTCTTTTTCCCTTCACATAGGCGTGTTCCGCGTCCCACAATCTGCGCATACAGGCTACGGCTCTTGGTAGGACGCAAGCAGATGATACAGTCAACGGTCGGGCAATCCCAGCCTTCCGTCAGGAGCATCGCGTTCGTCAGCGCCTTGTACTCGCCATTGTCAAACCCTTTCAGAACGTCCTCCCGGTCCGCAGACGCGCCATTGACTTCTGCGGTCTTGAAGTTTCGCTTATTGAGGATATTGCACAGTCTTTTGCTGATTCGTACCAGAGGCGTAAAGATGACAGTCTTTCGGTTCTGGCATTCTCGCACAATGGCATCCGCAATCGTGTCCAGATACAGGTCAAGAACATTGCCGAGGTCCTGAGCACTGAAATCACCGGCATTGATATGAACCTTGCTGATGTCTACCTCGACCGGAATTGTCTTCGTGTTAATTTTGCAGAGATATCCTTCCCGAATTGCATCCGGGAGCTTATATTCAAATGCAAGACTATCAAAGATATCAGATAGGGATTTCATGTCGCTTCGGTCGGGTGTTGCGGTCACGCCCAACACTTTGGCATCGATGAAATGCTCGAGAATTCCCTTGTAAGTTTTGGCTGCCGTGTGATGCGCTTCATCAATGATGATAGTCCCGAAATAATCACGCGGATACTTCATTAACCGATTCTGCTTAGAGAGAGTCTGAACACTGGCGACAACGACCATTTTATCGGAATCAAGTGCCGAGTTCTGAGCTTTCTCCAATGCGGTCTCTAGCCCCGTCACCATCTTGAGCTTGTCGCTTGCCTGCTGTAAAAGCTCTTCCCGGTGCGCAAGAATCAAAACGTGTTCGCCCTTTGCCACCTGGTCGTTCACGATGCTTGCAAACACAATAGTTTTGCCGGTTCCGGTCGGCATCACAACCAGCGTTTTCTTATTCCCGGCATCCCACTCTCTATGAATCGCCGCAGCAGCTTTCTGCTGATATGGCCGTGGGTCAATCTTCTTTGTTGTAATCATATTTCACCCAAAAAACAAGCAGGCCCGAAATGAGCCTGCCTTACTTTTTCTCAATTTAGTTCATTGCCCGCTGCATCACAAATATAATGCCGGTTGCCAAAACCATAACGCCAATGTCTCTGACAACGGTTCCGACCCGTTTATCATTGGTAATGTCCTGATTCCATAAAATTTGTGCGCAGGGTACACCGTCTATAGTCGCTTGCGACTTAGGCGGTGAGGAATGCGTTGACTAAGAGTACATTTGAGGCACACTTAGTAAGTCCAAATACCCCGTGTCTCCTTTCTTTAGTTTTTTAAGATACTTTAGTCCACGCAGAATGCATGAGGTTTGACGTTTTAACAATTTTCAGCTTTTTAAGGCTTGCGGATTTTTTACCACCTCTCGATGGAGTTTTGAATTCCACGTTTACAGAACCATTCTTTTTGGTATGAGTGCCATGGACAACAAGAATTTCTCCGTTGAGAGAAACTAAATCTCCGGGATTGAGGGCCAACTTTTTTCGGCGTAGAGCGCGGTGCCCTTTACAAATCCTCTTTCCACGGTACTTGTGCAGATTCTCGGAATCCTTTTTATGGCTGCGGCTGATTCTACCGTTGAATAAGCTTTTGCCGGTAGTCACTTCACCAGTGCGAGTGTCAATGTACTGCGAGTCATAAAACTTTTCGAGAATGCGGTTATTGCGTTTCACCTTTTCATAATGTTCAAACGCGCAGCGGTTAACTGGATGAAAGCTGCCCATTGCATACGCATCGTTGTTATGACTCTTTTCAAGATGAAGAGCAATCCGCTTTTCTTTGGTCATCGCACCATAAGTGAATGTGACGAACGGCTTGCCAAAAGCAGCGTAAAGTACATTAACGATTTGCCAGCGCACGGTGTTCATGAATGCCGCACCAGAAAGATTGGC
>OGOG01002172.1_pt1 | contig 17148 bp, 13 predicted proteins | sample 1552581 | NCBI WGS metagenome assembly OGOG01 (sample SAMEA2580152, study PRJEB22360) | human gut metagenome | biome: human gut; feature: human-associated habitat; material: faeces | place: Denmark | collected 2008/2010 | reverse complement strand
AGCTGACAAAGCTGCAATAGCTGCACCGGGAGGGGCAGAACGGGATGCCGATATAGAGGCTGTAGGTCTTGGGCGCACTGCCTACTTTCAGGATAGGCTCCTGCAAGTCCGCGATGGCCTTGGCCATGCCGTATTTTTCGGGCGAGCAGTCGAAGCGCTTGAGGAAGAAATCGTCGATTTCCTCTTCCGTCCAGCCTGCGGCCCGCTTGTCGTGGACAAGGCGCACCGGGCGGACGCCGGTCATCTTGCCCCAGGGCGGGCGGATACCCGTCCAGCTGCGCAGCAGGTCATAGGTCAGGCTGGCCAGCGCAAATTCCGGCGTCTCGCCGCCCTCTTCCACGGGAATGGGCAGAGGTGCTTCGGCGGTCTGGCTCTTGCCGCCCTGCCGCACCATGGCCCAGAGCTTGTCAGGCCGCTTCTCGGCCCAGACGCAGTCTGCGCCGTCCTCGGGCGGGGTGAGGGTGAGCGGGGCCATTGGGTAGAACAGGCGGACGAGGTGCTCCACCTCGTAGCCCGAGCCGAGGCCCGTGATATAGATATTCATGTGAAATCCCGCCTTTTTATGCGTTTCTCAGCGCATTTTTGATATAGAAGTTGGTGGCGGCCTCCTGCCCGAAGGTGGAGAAATCGCCGTGGCCGGGCAGCACCTGCGCCTCGGCCGGGACGGGCAGGGCCGCGAACTTGCGCAGGCTCTCGTCCATCTTCCGGCTGTCGCCGCCCTCGAGGTCGGTGCGGCCGATGCTGCCCTGAAAGACGGTGTCGCCCACGAAGAGATAGTTTTCGCACAGCAGCACCACGCTGCCCTCAGTGTGACCGGGGGTGTGCCAGACAGTGAAGCTCAGCTCGTCGAGGGGGATGACCTCGCCCTCTTCGTAGCCGCTGTCCGAACCTTTGAGGGGCAGCAGCTGGGTCCCCCGACAGTCGGCGGGCTCACAGTAGAGCTTTGCGCCCCACTCGCGGCTCAGGACCCCCGCACTGCCCACATGGTCGTAGTGGCCGTGGGTGCAGAGGATAAGGCTCAGCTTGCCGCCGTGCTCCTTTAAGATCTTATCGTACTCCTGCACCTCGGCGGCGGGGTCGATGACCACCGCGTTGCCTGCGTCCGAGATGAGCAGGAAACTATTGGTGTAAAACGGCGCAGGGCCGACCAGATGAAATGCCTTCATGGTTTATTTTTCTCCTTTATGCCACTCGTCGGTGTCGATGACGATGGTGCAGGGGCCTTCGTTGACCAGCGACACCTGCATATCCGCGCCGAACTCGCCGTGCTGGACATCCTTGAGGCCCTGCTTGTTCATCTCAGCGAGGAACAGCTCGTAAGCGTCCACAGCCAGCGGCGGTCTTGCCGCCTTGATGAAGCTGGGACGGAAGCCCTTCTTCGTGTCGCCGTAGAGGGTGAACTGACTCACCACCAGTGCAGAGTACCCGAGGTCCTTTGCGCTGAGGTTCAGCTTGTCGTTTTCGTCCTTGAAAATGCGCAGGCCCGCGCATTTTTCAGCCAGTTTCGGCACGATGTCGAGAGTATCGGTGTCCTTGACGCCCAGCAGAATGACGAGGCCAGGGCCGATGGGGCGCGGCTCGCCGCCGTTGACCCGGACGCTGGCCGAGGATACGGCCTGAATGACTGCACGCATATTAGCTCCTTGTTACCTTGAGCACATCCTTGACTTTGGACAGACGGGCCACGACCCGGTTGAGGTGCTCTGTATTGTTGATGCCGATGGTCAGGCTGATGACGGCACAGTTGTTCTCCACCTGACGGGCGTTCATGGCGTAGATGGGGACGCGGATGTCAGCCAGCGCGGCCAGCACATCGGACAGCAGCTCGTTGCGGTTGAGAGCGATGATCTCCAGACCGGCCTTGTAGCTGTCCTTGACGCTGTCGGCCCAGTAAGCCTTGACCCAGCGGGGGGCGTTGGAAGGGTCTTTCATGCTGGACACCGCGTTGGCGCAGCTCTGCTTGTGGATGGAGACGCCGAAGCCCCGGGTGATGAAGCCCACGATGGGGTCGCCGGGCAGGGGCGAGCAGCACTTTGCAAACTTGATGGGGGTGTTATCGAAGCCCTCCACCACTACGCCGTCAGTGGCGTGGACGCGGCTCAAATCGACCTTCGGCAGATCCTCCACCGACTTGTTCTCAGCAGCCTCGGCGGCCTTGAGCTTCTGCCACTCCTCTTTGAGCTTGGGCAGGCAGTTGGCGATGGTCATGCCGCCGTAGCCGATGGCAGCGTAAATTTCTTCCGCGTTGTTCTGGCGCAGACGACGGCTGCAGCTGCCCACGAACTCATCCAGCTGGTCGTCGGGGATGAATATCATCTCCCGGCGCAGCTCTTTGGCCAGCGCGTCGCGGCCCTGCTGGATGTTCTCTTCGCGGCGCATCTTCTTGAACCAGTTGCGTATCTTGCTCTTGGCCTCGCTGGTGCGCACGATCTTGAGCCAGTCGCGGCTGGGGCCTTTGTCCGCCGGGCCGAGGATGACTTCAATGATCTCGCCCGTCGCCACGACATGGTCGATGGGGACGATGCGGTTGTTGACCTTACAGCCCACCATCCGGTTGCCGACGGCAGAGTGGATGGCGTAGGCAAAGTCGATGCAGTTTGCGCCCGCAGGCAGGTTAATGACGTCGCCCTTCGGGGTGAAGGCAAAGACCTCCTCCGGCAGCAGGTCGCTCTTCAAATCGTGGAGCAGGTTTCCGGAATCCTCGCTGACGCGCTGGTTTTCCAGCAGCTGGCTGACCCATGCCAGACGCTCGTCCAGCTTATCGTGGCCCTCGAGACCCTCTTTATACTTCCAGTGGGCGGCAACGCCGTACTCGGCCTGCTCGTCCATCTTGCGGGTGCGGATCTGCACCTCAAAGGGGATGCCCTCGTGGCCGATGACGGTGGTGTGCAGGCTCTGGTAGCCGTTGGGCTTGGGGGTGGAGATATAATCCTTGAAGCGGTTGGGCAGCGGGTGGTACATATCGTGGATGAGGCCCAGGGTGCTGTAACACTCAGCCAGCGTATCCAGAATGACACGGACGGCATAGATATCGTAGATCTCATCGAAGGACTTGTTCTGCATGATGGTCTTGCGGTAGATGCCGTAGATGCTCTTGACTCTCCGCTTGATGGTCGCGCCCTCGATGCCGCTCTCCTCGAGGCGGCTCTTGATGACGCCCGACACGCTGGCCAGAAACTCGTCGCCCGCGCGCTCGCTGAGCATCTTGTTGATCTCCTCGTAGCCCACGGGGTCGAGGTAGTGGAGGCTGCGGTCTTCCAGCTCCTCCTTGACGTTCAGGATGCCCAGACGGTTGGCGATGGGAGCGTAGACCTCCATGGTCTCCCGGGCCTTGTCGCGGCGCTTCTGCTCCGGCCATGCGTCGCCGGTGCGCATATTGTGCAGGCGGTCACAGAGCTTGATGATCATGACGCGGACGTCACGGCTCATGGCCAGCAGCATCTTGCGCAGGTTCTCGGCCTGCAGCTCTTCGATATTGGAAAATTGGATCTTGGTCAGCTTGGTGACGCCGTCCACCAGCGCGGCCACCTCTTCGCCGAAAGCGGCGGTCAGGTCGGTCAGCGTGGTGGGGGTGTCCTCCACCACATCATGGAGCAGGGCGGCGGCGATGCTCTCGCTGTCCATGCCGAGGTCCAGCACGAGGCGGGCCACAGCCAGCGGGTGGCAGATATAGGGCTCACCGCTGCGGCGGCAGACCCCCTTGTGGGCGTCGTTGGCCAGGTCGTAAGCCTTTTCTATCATGGCCATATTGTAGGCTTTGCCGCTGGCTTTGATGGCCTCCACCAGCTTCTCCCAGGTCACGATCTCGGGCCGCACCTCCGAGGGAAGGGTCCCCTCAGGGGCGTTGGCCGGCAGGGCCGTTGCGGCCACGGTAGCCATCTCCGTCACCGGCACAGGCTGGTGGAGATGGGTCTTTGCAGAGTAGCTGTCCTCTTTCGCCGCAGCCGGTGCTGCGGGCGAGGGGAGGACAGGTTTCTTTCCCTCAGGCATCTTTATCGTTCCTCCAGACATTTCAGGATGGGCGCATCGGCAAGGTTCTTCTTTCCGGTGGCAGGCACAAGTTCCCAGAACTTTGCCCCGCCCCGGTCAGCCGCTGTGATGAGGCCGACCTGTTCCAGCGCGGCGACGGCCACCAGCGTCCGACCGGTGTTCTCCTCGCCGAGTTTTGCAAACAGGGGCTGCAGGTCTTCGGCGTGCCAGCGCCGCGCCTGCAGCTCCCGATAAACGGTGATGATATGGCTGCGCTCCGGGGCGATGCTTTCCTTCTGCTCCGGCGTCAGGGGCGTACCCCGGCGCAGCGCCTGCACCAGCGCGGCCTGCTCTGCTGCTGTGTTGCCGAGGCCCGCCGGGTGCAGCTCGATGATGCGGCCCGACAGCTGTGCGCCCCGGGGCGAATCGTAGACCGAAAGGCTGATGGCTGCGTCCACGACGTCGCCCGTCGAGTAAGGCACCTGTTCCGGGTGCATCCCGAACCAGACGGCGTAGATGCTGGAATTGCCCTGCCGCAGACGCAGGCGGCAGTGCTTGCCCTCCGAGACGGCGTAGACGCCCTCCACGACAGCCATTTCCAGCACGAAGACCGGGCTGGGGTTGTCGGCACCGTAGGGTGCCAGCTGGTCGAGGCGGCGGACGCTCTCCACCGTCAGACGGTCGAGGTGGACGGACAGATCACATTCCAGCGGCGGGGTGTGCAGCACGGGACACTCCCGGGCCGCCCAGTCGTTGAGCCGCTGGCGGAGCGTCTGCAGATCCTCTTCCCGCACCGAGAGGCCCGCTGCCATGGCGTGGCCGCCGAAGCGGAGCAGGATGTCGGCGCAGGAGGCGATGCACTCGTGCAGGTTGAAGCCCTGCACGCTGCGGCCGCTGCCCTTGCCCTCGCCGTGCTCATCTACCGACACCACGATGACCGGGCGTCCGGTCTTTTCCACAAGGCGGGAGGCCACGATGCCGATGACGCCGGGGTGCCAGTCTTTGCCCCAGAGCAGGATGACCCGGTCTTCGAGGCGTTCCGGCTCAGCGTCCAGCAGCTCCTGCGCAGCTTTGACGATCTCCATCTCCGTCTCCTGCCGCTGGATGTTGATGTCACTCAGCTTATGAGCCAATTCTTCGGCCCGGTCCTCGTCTTCACAGAGCACCAGCTGCAAAGCGGTCACGGCGCTGTCCATCCGGCCCGCCGCATTAAGGCGGGGCGCGATGGCGTAGCTGATGTTCTCTGCCGTCACCGGCTTGCCTGCAAGGCCCACTTCTTCCAAAAGGGCGCAGAAGCCGGGTCTGTCCGTATTTTGCAGCTGGCGCAGACCTGCTTTGACGATGGTGCGGTTCTCCCCTGTCAGGGGCATGACGTCGGCCACGGTGCCAACAGCGGCGAGGTCGCCGCAGTATTCCAGCATCTCTTCCGGCGGGCAGCCATCCAGCGCGGCGCAGAGCTTGAAGGCCACGCCCGCGCCGCACAGGCCCTTGAAAGGGCTGTGGTCATCGGCCCGGCGGGGGTCCACGATGGCCACTGCCTGGGGCAGGGTGTCGTGGGGCAGATGGTGGTCTGTGATGATGAGGTCGATGCCGAGGCTGGCCGCGAATGCGGCTTCCTCTACGGCAGAGATGCCGTTGTCCACCGTGACGATGAGGCGGCAGCCCTTATCATAAATCGACTGGATAGCGTTCTTCGAGAGGCCGTAGCCGTCGCCCTCCCGGCTGGGCAGCATACACTTGACGGCGGCGCCCATCCCTTTCAGGTGCTGATAGAGCAGGGCCGTGGCGGTCACACCGTCCACGTCGTAATCGCCGAAGACGACGATGGTCTCTCCTTCGTCGATGGCCCGCAGGATGCGCTCACAGGCCTTGTCCATATCGGTCAGGAGCATGGGGTCGCTCAGCTCTTCTTCGCCCGCCAGAAGGGGCAGCGCCTCGGCGGGGTCGGTGATGCCCCGGGCAGCGAGGATGCCGGCCAGCAGGCCGGCTTCTTTCTGTTGGACCGCGAGGACAGAGCGGTACTTTTCCTCGCTCCACTCTTCGTCCATGTTCTGGTATTCCAGCTCTTCGGTGTTCTGCTGGGCGATGGCCGCTGTCAGCTCTTTCAGGGCGGCGCGGTCAACGGTCTTGGTGTTCCAGGCCCGGTAGGTCATCGCAATCCCTCCCCGGCCAGACCATCGTTCGCCAGCATCCCCTGCAGCGCAGCGATCTCGCTGGAAACGTCCAGTGCCACGTCCGACAAAAGCTTATCGTAGAGGTTATCATAAGCCTGATTCAGGGTGTGCAGGATGCCCGCAATATCCCGGCGGATGGCCTCCGCGTTCTCGCCCTGCTGGCTCTGCACGTCGTTGTAGGTGTGCAGGAGCTTGAGGGTGGTGGGGATATAGTATTCCGCAAAGCGGCGGGCCTTGGGCAGGCTCTCGGGGTGGGCTTCCAGCCAGGCACAGATGGACTCGGTGGTCTTCTGCATATGCTGCAGCTCCTCCACAGCCCGCTCATCCTCCATGAGTTCCTGCTCCTTCTCGAGCACCTGCGCAAAGCGGCGGGTCGTCTCGAGGTTCAGGGGGACTTCTCCTGCCTGTTCCGGCGCTTTTTCCGGTTCGGGCTGGGGCTGATTTTCCTGTGCAGCGCGGTAGTCCTCTGCCGTCAGGTAGAGCTTGTCGTTTTTCTCGTCCAGCCAGGCACTGAGCCAGCCCTTGTGGATGAATTTCCGCAGCATCTTGAGAGCCTTGGTCTTCTTTTTATGCGTCAGGTCGGCCAGCATGGAGAGGGACAGGCCCTTGTGCCAGTCGAAGCCCTCGGCGGTATCGGCGTAGAGCTCCAGGGTCTTGGCGGCCTTCATACGGGATGCGCCCGCTGCGGTCAGCCAGCCGAACACAGCGGTCACAGCGGCAGAGCACCACCCCGTCACCGCGATAGCACCCAGTGCGAGATCGCCGATGGCACTGAGGAACGTATCCGCGGTTTCGACGATCACGCCGCCGGACGTGAACGCCCCCGCCGTGCCAAAGCAGGCGATGGCCGTGATGCCGAAGATGACAGCGAAGGTAATGCCGGTCGCCAGCATGGCGACGCCTGCGCTGTGGAGCTTTTTCGCGCTGGTGCGGATATTCTCGATGGCCGTCGGTTCCGGCTTCTTCGCAAAGAAATTGCGCGCCCAGTCGGTCATCCCGCTGGCGCTGGCACTGCTTCTGGCCTCCCCGGCCCGCTTCTGGTACTCCTGTTTTCCGGCCTGAAAGGCCCGGCCTGCCTCCGAGATGCCATAACCGGCGGCGTTCACTGCGGCGCGGCCCACATCCCACACACGGTCGCCGATCTCCTCGCCCCGGCCCTCAAAGCCGTGGCGGAAGGAGTCGGACATGGTGTTGCCCAGCTCGCGGAGCTGGCGTTCCAGCTCCTGCTGCACCTTACGGCCTTCGCTGTCCTTCGCCGTGCGGTCAAAATCGTCTTCACGATCAGTCATTCAACTTCTCACCCTTCTGCCGGGCTGTACCGGCTGATGATGGCGCGGGCCACCCGCAGGCCATCGACGGCGGCACTCATGATGCCGCCCGCATATCCGGCACCCTCGCCGCAGGGATACAATCCTGCCAGCTGGGCGCATTCAAAATTTTCTTCCCGTTTCAGCCGCACCGGGCTGCTGGTGCGGGTCTCGAGGCCGGTCAGAATGGCCTCGGGGGCGGTGTAACCCGCAATTTTCCGCTCGTAAGCCCGCAGACCGGCCCGCAGGGTGTCGGCCAGTTCGGTCGGCAGCAGTGCGCCGAGGTCCGCAGCGACGACGCCCCGGTCATAGGTGGGCTGGACGCGGCCAATGTTCAGCCGACCCCTGCCCTCCAAAAAGCTCTGGATGTTCTCCGCCGGGGCGGCATACTCTCCGCCGGGACGGCCTGCCGCATAGGCCCGGGCTTCCAGCTCCCGCTGGAAGGCGATGGCCTTCCGGGGGTCGTTGCCGAAGTCTTCACCGCCCACGCTGACCACCACGGCCGCGTTGGCATTCCTGCCGCTGCGGGCGTGGTAGCTCATGCCGTTGGTCACGACGCGTCCCTTTTCGCTGGCCGAAGCCACCACCTGGCCACCCGGACACATACAGAACGTATAAACGCACCGTTTTTCAACATGCTGCGAAAGCTGATATTCGCCGCGCGGCAGGGCCGGATGGCCCGCCGCCTCGTGGTAGAGGCTCTTTTCGATTTCCGATTGGAGATGCTCTGCCCGGAAGCCGACGCTGAAGGGCTTGCACTCCAGCACGAGGCCGCTGTCCATCAGCATCCCGAAGGTGTCGCGGGCCGAGTGGCCCACCGCGAACACCAGCGCCTCACAGGGGAACGCACCGTCCGTGGTCTGGATGCCGACGAGCTGGCCGTCCCGCCGCTCGAAGCCGGTGAGGGCTGTGTTGAAGTGGACTTCGCCGCCCAGCGACTCGATCTCTTTTCGAATCGAAGTGATGACGCCCCGCAGCAGGTCGGTGCCGACATGGGGCTTCTGCTGCCAGGCAATTTCCTTCGGCGCGCCGTGCTCGAGGAACACTTCGGTCACGAAGCCGCAGAGCTCGTCGCCGATGCGGGTGGTGAGCTTACCGTCCGAGAAGGTTCCGGCGCCGCCCTCGCCGAACTGGATGTTGGCGTTTTCGTCCAGCTCACCGGTGGTGGAGAAATGCTCCACGGCCTTGACGCGCTCATCCAGCGCCGGGCCGCGTTCCAGCACGATGGGCCGGTAGCCCTGACGGGCCAGCAGCAGCGCCGCAAAGAGGCCCGCCGGGCCGAGGCCGCAGACCACAGGCCGGTGCGTCAGCGGCAGAGTGCCGTTCTGCACCGAGAAATCGGTCTTGCCCCGGACGGTGACGCTGCGGGAAGCACCCACATAGGCTGCCTCTTCCCCCTCCTCTTTCAGGGTCACGGCTACGGTGTACACCAGCTTGGGCTGGCCGTGGCGGGCGTCCACCGAGAGCCGGGCGATGCCCAGATGGCTCACCTTTCCCCGGGGGATGCGGGCGAGGCGGAGGGCTTTTTCGTAGGCCTGCGGCTCCCCGGCGGAGAGGGGCAGGCGAATATCATGGATCAGGATCATATACTCAGTTACTTTCTATCTTGCACTGCACCACATAGCTGCCCAGCGCAAAAATTTTGTCGTTGGCCGGCACATAGAGGCGGCAGGCGATGTTCTGCTGGCCGATGGCGACATAGAAGTCGTCGGCGTCGATCTCAATGACCACCTGTTCCGGATTCAGTGCTTCCAGCGAACCGGCCGGGCCGCAGAGGGTGACGTTCATCAGCCGCTCCGTCTCCACGGTCAGGGTATAGGTGGAGGGCAGGTTGATGACCTGCACACAGCTGGCGGGCAGGTTCATGGTCTTGGTTTCCAGACGGGAGCTGTCGAAGCTGACCGTGATGCTGGAGATGTTGTCCAGCAGACGGATGCCGCTGGGCAGTTCGATGGGCATTTCGTACACCTTATCCAGTGCAAAGGTGGAAAGGTCGATGGTACCCACCGACAGGGTGGACAGACGGTCGATCTGGGACTCCGGGCCGGCCACATTGAGGGTCTTTTTGCTCAGGGAGTAGACCAGCACCGAGGGGTCAAAGTCGCGGGGCGCGTTGATAAAGCTGACTTCCACCGGCAGGGTGGCCAGCTTATACACCTGCAGCGTGACCTCGACGCTGTCCGTTTCCAGAGTAGTATACTCAAATTCCACCTCTCCGCCGCTGCGGGTGTAAAAACGCAGGCTGGTATCCAGAGTGACGGGGCTGGTCAGCTCGCCGTTGTAGGTCACCTCGGCGGTGCAGGTCTCCACCTGGCTCAGCTCGGTGCTGGGTCCGGAGAGAGTCACCGTCTCCTTCGAGATGTCGGTGCCGTAGAGGATATAACCGTCTGCTATCTTCAGGTAATTCGTCGTCACCTGGATGGGCAGGGTCTTTTCTTCCACCACATCGAACACCACGTCCACGGTGTTGTCGCCGTCGATGGAGACGGACACACCGGTGAGCAGGGTGCTCTGGCTCCGCACCTGAAGGCGCAGGCTCTTTTCGCCGCTGTCGCGGACGCTGGACCAGTCGGGGTAGACGACAAAGTCGTTGGCCGACAGGCTGCCGATGGTGTAGCCGTCGCCGGAAAGCTTCAGGTTGACCGTTTTTTCCTCTGCATTGACGATGCTCAGGCCCCGGGAAGTGTAGGCAGCCGAATCATAGGTAAAGTCCACCGGAACATTATAGATGGTGGTGGTGGTGCCGGGCTGCACGACGATGGTGACAGCCATCCACGCGATGACTGCACCCAGCAAAGAAAGCAGGAGCCGGATGCGGCGGTCGTTCAGCAGATTGCGCTTGGGGGGTACGGCAGGCTTGCCGTTGTTCTGCTCAGTGCTCATTGCTGCTCATCCTCCTCCTTGTTGTTCACCCAGTTCAGCAGGCGCTTGCCCCGGGCCTTCCAGCCCTCGGCAGCGCTCTTCTCGCTGGCGGTCTCCTTGGGTATCATCTCATCCACCAGCCGGGTGTAAAGGGTCTGACGGTCAAAGTGGCGCATGAGCACACCGTTTTTCGCCATCGAGATGATGCCTGTCTCCTCGCTGACCACGATGGCGATGGCGTCGGAGTTCTCGGCGATGCCGAGGCAGGCGCGGTGGCGGGTACCCATGTCCTTGCCTAGGTCCAGGTTGTTGGAAAGGGGCAGCACGCAGCCTGCGGCCTTGATGCGGCCATCCTCGATGATGGCTGCACCGTCGTGGAGGGGGGTACCCTCGTAGAAGATGGTACCCAGCACCTCGAGGTTGACTGCGCTGTTCACGGGCGTGCCGGTGCGAACGATCTCAGAAAGGTTGGTGTTCCGTTCCAGCACGATGAGCGCGCCGGTCTTGGTCTCCGAAAAGCGCTCTGCCGCGTCGCAGATGGCGATGATGGCGCTGCGCCACGCGCCCTTGAGGCTGGTGTCGTTGTAGCGGTTTTTATTGAAGAAGCGATAGGCCCACTGGTCGGTCTGGCCCATCCGCTCCAGCGCACGCCGTATCTCGGGCTGGAACAGCACCACCAGCGTCAGCAGACCGACTTGCAGCAGCGAGTTGAGCAGCCAGGTGACGGTGCGCATATTCAGGATGTTCGCCACCAGATAGACCGCCATGACGATGAGCGCGCCCTTGGCCAGCTGGCCGGCGCGGGTGCGGTTGACGAAGCCCAGCAGCTGGTAGATGAGGAACGCGATGATGAGGATGTCCAGCAGGTCTACCAGCTTGAAGGTCTGGAAGTTTGCTACGATAGAGTTCAGAGTCATGGGTCACATTCTCCCGTTCACACTGCTTCGATGAGGGCGACGGCGTGGGCCGCGATGCCCAGCCCCTCGCCGGTAAAGCCCAGATGCTCCTCGGTGGTGGCTTTGACGCTCACGGCGTCCACCGGCATCCCGAAAGCCTCGGCCAGCTTTGCCCGCATGGCCGGGATGTGGGGGGCCAGCTTCGGGCGCTGGCAGAGGATGGTGGCGTCGATGTTCTCGATGCGCCAGCCGTGCTCGGTCATGATTTCTGCCACACGGCGGGCCAGCATGAGGCTGTCGGCCCCGGCGTACTCTTCCGCCGTATCGGGGAAGTGCTGGCCGATGTCGCCCAGCGCCGCTGCGCCCAGCACGGCGTCCATGACCGCGTGGGCCAGCACGTCGGCGTCCGAGTGGCCCAGCAGGCCCTTTTCATACGGCACTTCCACGCCGCCCAGGATGAGCTTGCGGCCCTCCACCAGACGGTGGACGTCGTAACCATGACCAATGCGCATTTTCTTTCCTCCGTTCTCGGTCCGGGGCAGGTCCTCCCGGGTGGTTATCTTGATGTTTGCGTAGTCGCCCTGTACCAGCTCCACCGGACGGCCCGTCAGCTCGAACAGGCTGCAGTCGTCGGTGACGAGGCGGGCGCTGGCCTCGTCCAGTTCATCCAGCGCCGCCAGATAGGCTGCGCGGTCGAAACACTGGGGCGTCTGCACCGCATAAAGGGTGCTGCGGTCGGGGGTGTTCTCCACCATGCAGCCTTCCGGCACAGTCTTGCCGTTTCCGCCCTTCGCCTGCTTGATGGTATCCTTCACCGGCACTGCCGGGGCGGCGGCACCGCAGCGGGCAGCGGCCGCTATCGTGTCGGCGATAACGCTCTGGCTCACGAAGGGCCGGGCCGCGTCGTGGACGGCCACCAGTTTGCCGTGGGCAGCGGCCACGCCGCTGCGGGCGCTCTCGGCGCGGGTCGAGCCACCCTTCACCAACCGCACCGGCTTTTTGCAGCGGGCAGCGGCCCGCTGGGCATTCTCACTGGACGCGCCGGTCACGATCACCAGCTCGTCCACCTCCGGACACTCGTCAAAGGCCCGGACGCTCCGCTCCAAGACGGTCTCACCGCCCAGATCGAAGCTCAGTTTATCAAATCCCATCCGGGTGGAAGAACCCGCCGCCACCAGGACTGCCGTTACACGATGTTCCAATTTCTTACACCTGCCCCATTTTATTCCTGCCCTGCGCCGCACTGCACAGAGCATATTATTATTCATTGAATATTATAGCGTATCCACCCACAAACTGCAACTGCCCGCGCCCATCAAAAATGCCCCCGTGCAGCACTTTTAGCGCTGTACGGGGGCATAAATTTTTTATGAAATTTCTGCGTTATGCGAGGATGGGCTCGATGGCAGCTGCCAGAGCATCCTTCTGAGCCTGAGCATCGGCCAGGTCCTTGCCCAGAGTTGTAAAGTAGGTCTTGATCTTCGGCTCAGTGCCGGAGGGACGGACGACCACGGTAGCGCCGTTGTCCAGAGAGTAGATAAGGACGTTTGCGGCGGGCAGGCCGGTCTCTTCGGGCTTCTTGTAGTCGGTGATTTTGACCACCTTGTGGCCGGCCAGCTCGGTGAGGGGCTCGTCACGCAGCTTCTGCATGATGGAGGCCATCTTCTCCATGCCGGTCAGGCCGGGGAACTCGAAGCTGTCCACCTTGTTCAGGTAGCGGCCATACTGCTTGTAGATCTCTTCCAGACGCTCCTTGATGGAGGAACCGATGCTGCGGTAGTAAGCGGCCATCTCGCAGATGAGCATGGAGCCGATGACGGCATCCTTGTCACGGACATAAGGACCGGCCAGATAGCCGTAGCTCTCCTCGAAGCCGAAGATGAAGCGGTCCACTTCACCGGCAGCTTCCAGATTTGCGATCTGGTCGCCGATCCACTTGAAGCCGGTCAGCACGCTGCGCATCTCAACGCCGTAGTGGGCGGCGATGGCATCGGCCAGCGGGGTGGAGACGATGGACTTGACGGCGACGGGGTCCTTGGGCATGGTACCCTTCTCGATGCGGCCAGCGCAGATGTAATCCAGCAGCAAAGCGCCCATCTCGTTGCCGGAGACCAGCTCATAGCTGCCGTCCGGACACTTCATGGCGATACCCACGCGGTCAGCGTCGGGGTCGGTGGCCAGCATCAGGTCGGCGCCGGTCTTGGTGGCGAGGTCGAGGCCCAGCTTCAGAGCCTCGAAGATCTCAGGGTTGGGGTAGGAGCAGGTGGTGAAGTAGCCGTTGGGGTACTCCTGCTCCGGCACGATGGTGATATCGGTGATGCCCATGTCGTTCAGAACGTGGGTGACCGGCACCAGACCAGAACCGTTCAGCGGGCTGTAGACCAGCTTCAGGCCGGCGGTCTTGCACAGGCCCGGGCGCACCTGACGTGCCTCAATGGCGGCGTAGAGGGCGTTCTTGCAGTCGTCGCCCACAAAGCGGATGAGGCCCTGCTCGACGCCTTCGGCAAAGGAGATGTACTTTGCGCCGGTCAGGACATCGGTCTTCTGGATCTCGTCATAAACGATGGCGGCGGCGTCATCGGTCATCTGGCAGCCGTCGGGGCCGTAGGCCTTGTAGCCGTTGTACTTGGCGGGGTTATGAGAAGCGGTGACCATGATGCCCGCATTACACTCATAGTAACGGGTGGCAAAGCTCAGGGCCGGGACAGGCATCAGAGCATCATAAATGCGCACCTTGATGCCGTTTGCGGCCAGAACACCGGCGGCAGTCTTGGCAAAGACGTCGCTCTTCAGGCGGCTGTCATAGCTGATGGCCACGGTCTGGTTGCCGCCCTGGGTCTTGACCCAGTTTGCCAGGCCCTGGGTGGCCTGACGCACGACGTAGATGTTCATGCGGTTGGTGCCAGCGCCCAGCACGCCGCGCAGGCCAGCGGTGCCGAATTTCAGTGCAACGGCAAAGCGATCCTTGATCTCGTCGTCGTTTCCCTCGACCTTGGCCAGCTCCGGCTTCAGATCTGCGTCCTCCAGATCCGCTGCCAGCCAGCGCTTATACTCATCCTGATACATATTGCACACCTTACCTTTGTAATTTTTGACCATAATGGACAAATTCATCCAAGTCTACTTATAATATAAGCTTTTATACGCTTTGTGTCAATTCAGGATTATGTACCAAGTTTTCCCCCTCAAAACCAGCAAATGCCACAAATCGTGCAGGCTTTCCGCTCTCCTGCTGCCCATTTGCAGCCGTGCAGGTCCAGTACACCTGCCCTGCGTCGTCCAGTACATCCAGCCAGTGGCCCAGCCCTACTCCATTTTCGCACAGATACCGCATCAGGGACATCAGCCGCCCGAAGTCGCCCACCGGGCAGATGACCTGCTCCGTGACACACTCTTCTCCCTGCTGCCGCCGCACTGCCAATACAACTCCCTCTTCCTCTACGCTTGCGCTGTAGTACAGCGTGTGTGCAATTTGAAAGCCTTCGATACTGGAATAGGGCCTGGTGTAACAGCAGTACTCTTTCGCAACCATAAGATTCTTCCTCCAATCGCAGATAGCCCGCGTTTCGTTGACATCTCACATGCCCTCTAATATAATAGATTCAAACAGAAAATTGTGTCGAACTTGGGCATCTGCGCCCTATCTTTACCATTTCTTAGTCAGTTCTTGGCCAACCATTTCATTTCTTTTGTCTATTATCTTAGAATAAATTTCGAAGCATCGTAAAAACCTATTGTTCCCTTTTATGGATGGTTTCTGCCGCCCCATCGGGCAGAAAGGAGCGCCCATGTACGCAGTCCTCAAGAGCTTCGGTCTCAAGGGCCTCAACGGCTTCCCCGTGGAAGTTGAGGCCGACATCTCGGGCGGGATGCCCGCCCTCTCCATCGTCGGCCTGCCGGACTCCGCCGTCCGGGAGAGCGGCGACCGCGTCCACGCAGCCCTGAAAAATCTGGGCTTCAAGTGGCCTGACCGCCGCATCACCATCAACCTCGCTCCCGCCGACGTCCGCAAGACCGGCCCGGTGTATGACCTGCCCCTGCTGCTGGCGGTGCTGGCCGCTTCCGGGCAGCTGGGGCCGCCGAAGGACACGGCCTTTCTGGGGGAGCTGGCGCTGGACGGCAGTCTCCGCCCGGTGTCCGGCGTCCTGCCCATGGCGCTGGAGGCTGCCGCCGGCGGTGTGCGGGCGCTCTATGTCCCCGCCGAGAACGCTGCCGAAGCCGCTGAGGCCTGCGGAAGCGAAATGCAGGTCTACCCTGCAGCAACGGCCCGTCAGGTCGTGGACGCACTGCGGGGCATCCAGCCCATTTCTCCCACAGCTCCGGTTCCCTTCGACCCTGCCGATGCGTGGAGCCACGTTCCCGATTTCGCTGACGTCTGCGGCCAGCCGCTGGCCCGCCGGGCGATGGTCATCGCGGCTGCGGGCGGACACAACGTCCTGCTCGTCGGTGCGCCCGGCACCGGCAAATCCATGCTGGCCCGCCGCCTGCCCGGCATCCTGCCGCCCCTGACCCGGGAAGAAGCCGTGGAGACGACGAAAATTTATTCCATCGCCGGGCAGATGCCCGCAGGCCGGGGCCTCGTGACGGCACGGCCTTTCCGCAGCCCTCACCACTCGGCCAGTTCGACTGCGCTGGCGGGCGGCGGGGCGCAGTTCCGCCCCGGCGAGTGCAGTCTGGCCAACTGCGGCGTCCTCTTCCTCGACGAACTGCCCGAGTTCTCCCGCGAGAGCCTCGAAGTGCTGCGCCAGCCCCTCGAGGACGGCTGCATCACGGTCAGCCGAGCCGCCGGAAGCGCCACTTATCCCAGCCGCTTCCAGCTCGTCGCCGCCATGAACCCCTGCCCATGCGGCTATTACGGTCACCCCACACGCCCGTGCACCTGCTCGGAGACCGCCGTGGCGCGATACCTCGGCCGCGTTTCCGGGCCACTGCTTGACCGTATCGACCTGCACATTGAAGTGCCGCCGGTCGATTTTCGCGACCTCTCGAACACCGCAAAGGAGGAAAGCTCCGCGTCCATCAAAGTGCGTGTGGATGCCGCACGGGATATTCAAAACAAGCGTTTTGCGAACACCGGCATCACCTGCAATGCACAGATTCCGCCGGAAATGCTGCATGAAGTCTGCCGCACCGCGCCTGCTGCCGATGCCCTGCTGAAAAACGCATTTGAAAAATTCGGGCTTTCCGCCCGCGCCTACGACCGTGTGCTAAAGGTTTCGCGCACCATCGCCGACCTCGATAACAGCCGCGACATCGAAGCGCGCCATGCCGCCGAGGCCGTGCGCTACCGCACGCTCGACCGCAAATATTGGACGAGATAGAATTATACGAACTAAAAAGCAGCTCTTCCTCACGGAGGTCACATCGCGTCAGCTGTGAAAATTCTGCCGTTTACTTCAATACTCCACTTCCTCGTGTTTTTCCGTTCATCCCGAAATCTCCTTCAAAAGCGCGGTGCAGCCTTCATAAACATCGCGCCAGGTCTCTTCAAAATCGCCGGTGTACCACGGGTCAGCCACGTCGCCGGGACGATTGGTGTGCTCCATCAGCAAAGAGAATTTATGCTCCGGGTCACCTCCGCAAATACGCTGCATGCCGCGCAGATTGGAGCTGTCCATGCCGATGATGTAGTCGAACTTATCATAATCCGCACGCGTCATCTGGCGCGCCGCATGGCCGTCGCAGCGAATGCCGTGTTCCAAAAGCTTGCGCTTTGCGGGCGGATACACCGGGTTGCCGAGTTCCTCTCGGCTCACCGCCGCCGAAGCAATCTCAAATGCGCCTCTTTTCCCCGCTTTCGTCACAAGGTCTTTCATCACAAACTCCGCCATCGGGCTGCGGCAGATATTGCCGTGGCAAATAAATAGTACTTTAATCATCTTTTCATATCTCCATTTAAGTCTTGTATTTCTTCTCAAACGCTTGATATTTCAGGGTTTT
>OGOG01002171.1_pt1 | contig 17148 bp, 18 predicted proteins | sample 1552581 | NCBI WGS metagenome assembly OGOG01 (sample SAMEA2580152, study PRJEB22360) | human gut metagenome | biome: human gut; feature: human-associated habitat; material: faeces | place: Denmark | collected 2008/2010 | reverse complement strand
CACGCTGGCCGCCAGCATGATGCCCGCCGCCATGCCGCAGAGCATCCGCCGGGTGGCAGGCTCCCCGGTCTTCCGCAGCAGGAACACACCAGCCGCACCGGCCGTGGTGCAGAGCATCGGCAACAGCAATACCGCCGCCGTCAGGAAAATCTGTTCCAAATCGCACTCCCCCTTTTCCCGGTCTATGCCAGGGCGGCAGGAGGTGTGCAGAGAGCGACCCTAAACAGGATTTTCAAAACGATTTCTGCAAAATTTCTTTGATCTGCTCCAGATCCTCTACAAAATAGATTCCCTGCTGGCGTTCCAGGGAGGAGAGCCCCTTTTCGATCATCCGGCCAAGCAGGGCTTTCAGGCCATCGTAGTAACCATTCAGATTATAGAGGATGCAGGGCGCATCCAGATGCCTGAGCGACACCTTGGACATCACCTCAGCGATCTCCTCCAGTGTGCCGGTGCCGCCGGGAAATGCAATAAACGCATCTCCCAGCGCGATCATCTTTGTTTTGCGCTCTGTCATATCCTTTGTCACGATCAGCTCCGTCAGCCCCTCGTGCTGCAGCTCTCCCTGCACAAAAAACTCCGGTTCCACGCCGGTCACTTCGCCCCCGGCGCTCAGGGTGCTTTCAGCGATCTCTCCCATCAGGCCGCAGCGGGAGCCGCCGTACACCAGCGCGTTCCCGCTCTCCCCGATCCACCTTCCCAGCTCCTGCACCGCCTGCTTCAGGGCCGGATCATTGCCCTCGTTTGCGCCCAGATAGACCGTGATGTTCATTGTATTCTCCCCCAGTTTCGTTTTTGCCTTATTTTATCACGCTTTTCTCCGGCAGAAAAGAGGGCGGGCCGGTTTTCCTTGCAAATGCCGCCGGACTGTGCTATGCTGAGAGGAAAAAGGGGGATTTTCCTTATGAAAACAGCATTGACCATTGCCGGCAGCGACTCCAGCGGCGGCGCAGGCATTCAGGCCGACATCAAGACCATGACCGCCAACGGTGTGTTTGCCCTGAGCGCCATCACGGCTCTGACGGCCCAGAACACCACCGGCGTGACCGGCATCTTTGAGACCACACCCGAATTTCTGGCCCAACAGCTGGATGCGGTGTTCACCGATATCTACCCGAATGCCATCAAAATCGGCATGGTATCGTCGTCTGCGCTCATTGAGACCATTGCCAAAAAGCTGCGCCAGTACGATGCCAAGCACATCGTAGTCGATCCCGTGATGGTGGCCACCTCCGGCTCCAAGCTGCTGCAGGACAGCGCCATCCAGATCCTGACCGGGCAGCTTCTGCCCATGGCCGAGGTGGTCACGCCCAACATTCCGGAGGCCGAGATCTTGTCCGGCATGACCATCACCGATGCCGCCGGGATGGAGGCCGCTGCAAAGTGCATCAGCGAAAAATACGGCTGTGCCGTGCTCTGCAAGGGCGGCCACAAGGTGAACGATGCCGACGATCTGCTCTGGCGCAACGGCAGCGGCAAATGGTTCCACGGCGAACGCATCGCCAACCCCAACACCCACGGCACCGGCTGCACCCTGTCCAGCGCCATTGCCTCCAATCTGGCAAAGGGCTATCCCCTGGATGCCGCCGTTGAGCGGGCCAAGGCATATATTTCAGGCTGCCTGTCCGCCATGCTCGATCTGGGCAAAGGCTCCGGCCCCATGGACCACATGTTCGCCCTGCGCGGCGAATTCGTGGAGCACTGAGCCACAAAAAAAGGGCGATGATCTCTCATACGCCCCAGAACAGGATTCCCAGTCCCGCCGCCAGCAGGATCATTCCGATGGGCGACGGGGCTTTTTGCGTCCGCTTCTTCCAGACAAAATGCACCGCCCATAAAACAGCAAACACAAGGATCGATCTCGCATCCGGTGCAAATCCATCCGCCAGCGTCTTGATGCCGCCCAGTGTGGAGAGCATCATATTCAGCGCGGTCGCCAGGATCATGGCCACCACACAGGGCCGCACACCGGAAAGAAAGGCCTCCACGCCCGCATACTTCATCAGGTTTTTCAGCACCGCCGCGATCAGCAGGATGATGAAGAACGAGGGCAGCACCACACCCAGCGTAGCGATCAGCGCTCCCGGAAAGCCGCCCTGCGATGAACCGATAAAGGTTGCCATATTGATTGCCAGCGGGCCCGGGGTGGACTCCGAAACGGCGACAAAGCTCAGGAATTCTGCTTCGGTCAGCCAGCCATAACGCAGCACGGTCTCCCGCACCAGCGAGATCATCCCGTAGCCGCCGCCAAAGGAGAGCGCTCCGATCATCAGAAAATTGAGGAACAGCTGGAGGTAGATCATGCTTTCTCCTCCTTCCGCAGCTTTTTTAACAGGTAGAGCAGCACCCCTGCCGCCCCGCAGAGCAGGATGTAGTAGAGGGACGAGAAGGACACCGCCGCCACCGAGCAGCCCACCATGGCCGCCACGACACCAGCAACGATGATTTTGTTGAAGGCCGTACCGGACAGGCTTTTCAGCATCTTCATCCCCGCCGAAAGGATCAGATAGATGACGCAGACCTGAATGCCTCGGAACGCGCTTGCCACTGCCGACAGCTGCAAGAACCGGTCAAACACCAGTGAGATCAGGTAGATGACCACAAACGAGGGCAGACAGACCGCCAGCGTGGATGCCGCGGCCCCTTCTGCCCCTTCGATCTTATAGCCCACATAGGTGGCGCTGTTCACCGCCACAGGGCCCGGCGTGGACTCCGCAATGGCGACCATATCGAGAAATTCCTCCCGGCTCAGCCACTGCTTGTCCTCCACAAATTCCCGTTCCAGCAGGGCCACCATCGCGTAGCCGCCGCCAAATGTGAACGCACCGATCTTCAAAAAAGTCCAGAACAGATCTCTTGTTTTTTTCATACACTTCACCTCGCTGCCTGCCCATTATAGCATAAAGCAACGCGGAGTGCTATAATTGCGCATGCATTGATAAAAACAAATGCCGAAAACCCGCATGAATACAGGCTTTCGGCATTTTGATCCATTACTCGAGCTCCACAAAGCCTAAACAATTCCGTATAGGCCATATCGCTTGTCATATTCATGGCACTTTTGATTATTTGAATTATCCATATTATCCTGCCTATACGGGCTAATGTTATCATTTTGTTATCGGAGTTGATAACATTGAGCCAGATACTGGGGATAATTGCGGCTCTCTGTCAGAAATATTATAAACAATTGTGCTTGGGATTGCAAGCTTTTGGAGTAAGACCCCCTAAAGTCACTTTCCATCCTCAATAAATATGAGATTCACTGCCAAGAAGTATAGATAAGTTGTCGCTTATCAAACGCCTCTTTACCTCCCTCCATAATATCAACAATTTGTTTATGTGTAGACCCCAGATCGATGTTACCTTGGGCAACATCAATTTTGGTTTCGTGGAACTCGACAATTAACACCCTCTCGGAATCACCAAGCACAGGGATATTTGCATTGTGCGTGGCAAATATAAATTGCATATAGGGCTTTTTCTGCCCAATAGCAGTAATAACTTCGTCATAGATCACCTTATTATCAAGATCATCTTCCGGCTGATCAATAATGATAATATCATTATCGTCCTGTGTCAATATGAACAGTATAAGTGCCGATGCCCGTTGTCCAATCGAGTGTTGACGCAACAGTTTTTCGTGATAATAAATATCCACTTTGTTTTCAACTTGTCTGCTCAGTAATTCTTCATACTGATCACGAAGTTTATCTTCTAATTTTACATATTCACCGGGTGTGACAATGCTTTTCAGTTTGTTACCTTCGTAAACGATCCAATCTTCTATGATTTCCATATAATCAGTAAAAGCATTGCAAATGGCTTGATATTTAATATCCGAGATCCCTGTTCCCTTGAAATCGTTTTTCAGTTGAGATTTGAAGCCTTCTCGATCACCTTTGAACGTGATTTCGATTCGTAGTTCTGTTTGACTTTGATTAATGCGTTCAGTTTCAGCCTTATAAGCATTATAGGTCATCAACAGAGCATCATTGCGTTCTCTTGCTGCCTTAGTAAAAGATGCTTCTATTTTTGATTTAGAGGAAGCTTCTTCACTTAATTGCTTTAATTTTTCTTTGGTTTTTTGTAGCTCAGACGTCATCTTAACAAAACTATCAACATCCAAAGTCTCGTCCTTGATTTCCCTTTTAATTTCAGCAAATTCATCTGCCAAATTATCAGTTCGCTCTTTTAGACGGGATATGATGTCTTCCATGCCACTGCGCTGCTTTTCAATTTCCGCAATACAAGCACTGATTTGTATGAGCTGAACATCTATTAGCGACAATACTGCGGAAACATCTTCAAATATGTCCTTGTTGAAGTCACTGCTATATCCGTCCAAGACGTTTGATACAACAGAGTTCTTTGAAAATGCATTGCGAATATCACGCAAAATAACGTCCATTCTATTTTTAACTGCATCAAGCTTTGTGATGTCGGTAGCGTATCCACTTTGCTTTTTTAATTTGTCTGACACACCTTTTTCCTTGAAAATCGAGAGTTTATGTTCAAGTTCGGTTTGTAGTGTCGTAACTTCGGCCATTTGCTGTGGAATTTTGCTCACATCCAGTAAACGTTCTACTGTTCTGATTAATTCATTTACACAGCTATCCAAATTAGAGGGTTGACCAATTCTGCCACTAATCAATTTTTCCAACAGACCGTTTTCGTGATCTGCACTGCTGGATAGATCTTTTTGACCAAAATATTGAACCCCATCGAACAAACTGATCGGATTTATATTTAAGTCATTGCCATTCTCATCAAGAACATTTATCCGCTCTCCAAATATTCGGCTGACAGCATATCGTTTGCCATGTTTATCTATTACATTTAACGTTGCTTTGCCGCCGGAACCAAAGACATTTTTAACGAGAGAATCTTTGTATTCTTTGTCCATTTGCGCTGTAAGACCCAAAACATATCGAACAACTTCTAAAACAGATGATTTTCCGCTACCTCTTATGCCAATAAGTGTATTCAGTTCACGGGAAAACATTATTGTTTGCCCGTCAAATTTTCCACCTTGGAATGATATTGACTCTATAAATCCGTGTTTGCTATCAGGGATATTTTCGCTGACTCTATCTCTGTAATCTTGTAAAGCAAATTTAATTGCAGCATACGAATATTCACCAATTTTCAAATATGTGCATTTATCGCCCTTACCTATATCTGTGATAGACTTGGGATCAGAACCTTCAACAAGAGCAGGCAAATAACCGCAGCATCGTTCAAATTGGGTGAGATTATCACGTGTTCTGGATTTTTGCAGGCCAAGAACACGATTTCTAAAAGGCGCAAATCCTGCCAAAGATTCAAGCAATCCGCCTTTACATTCACTAAACAGACCGCTATTCTGATCTACGTGAGCGAATAGTATAAAATAATCTCGTCCATAAGCGTCTAACTGCTCAAATACATTTTTAAGGTCATATATGCTCTTGGTATTACGGTTTTCAGGATTAGGGATTGTGGCGAATGCTGCTGTTAAAAAAGTTTGAATATGATTATTACCATTTTCAAACCATTCATCCGGATCAAACACAATTAGCGTGTGAATTCCGTTTGCCCCTTCTTTGACAGTTAATTCCACTCCCGGAAGAATAAATATATCTTGCTTTTTTGCAGCCTTACGAATAGCCTTATATTCTTCTCTGTCAAACTTGTTATGGTTTGTAATTACTCCAATATTTATATTAGCTTCTTTTAGTGCAGAAACATAATCGTTTATAAAAGAGTTTTGTTCGCCAGAATAAATAAATTCTTTGTCTTTACACGTATGCAAATGAAAATCAGCACGAACATATTGCAATCCTGTCTCGAACATACCATCACCCCTCTTCCAATACCTCTTTTTATTTTGAATATTACTTTCTAAACACAAACAAATACTCGTGAGCAATCAGTAAAAAATTATACTTCACGCTGTTTGTTTTCCAATATCCCGTAGCTTTGCAGTTATGCTGCTCTTTGATTATAAGCTCTTTCAACTTGAAACCTGCTTCTTCAAAAACACGCATAACCTCAAAAGACATAGGAATCATATGACCTTTTTGGCGAGTATCGCCCATGAGGACAGCGCAGAACTTGTCCTTTTTAAGTACACGGTAGCTTTCCGATGCAACTAATTTCATTTCTTCAAGGAAATCTTTTACTTTCAAAAGAGACAAATCTTCGGGAACATCCTCGCTGTACTGAATAATATCGGCATACGGCGGATGAGTACAGATAAGGTCAATGCTGTTGTCGGGAATAAAATCCAAATGACGTGCATCACCTTTGTGTATGTAAACCTTTCCGTCTGCACCTTCATGTTCAAAAGCGGTCTTTTCGCGGCATCTGTCCAGTGCTACGTCATTCACATCTACGCCAATAATGTTTCTATTCAAGAGCTTTGCTTCCACAAGTGTCGTTCCCCCACCTGCAAACTGGTCAAGTACAAGATCGCCCTCTTGCGAATAGCGAAGTAGAATATTGCGAGGAATATACGGTGACCAGTTTCCACGCCATTTTGCATCATGGGTTGCCCAATCACCACGTTGTGGGAATGACCAGTGCGTAGTCATTTCAAGTTCAAAGTTATCCGGTTCCCATTTTGTGATTTTCTTCGCCATTAGATGAAGACCTCGTTAATAATGCCGTTTTCCATATCGTTAATGCTGTATATATGTTGCATCACATCAAAAGTTTCTTCAAGGTTATGACGGGCACTCGTCCAACCTTTTCCGTCAGTAAACCACACAAAAGTTAACCCCTCAATAGTGTCAGTCTCTAAGGCAAGCGTCTTATAGCTTCTGGCGGTTTCGTTTAGCTTACTCCCGCCGCTGCCATAGAAGTTGGTCTCAACGCCATATATCATACCAGGAGTTTTCACAACAAAGTCAAAACGCTTTTCCATTTTGCCTTGATTGGAAATCGCTGATAGATCTATCCCCCACTTTTCTGTAATTTGATGGATGTACATTTCCTTAAAATAAGTTTCGTTTCTGATAAAGCCAGCTTTTTTGATGAAACCCTCCACCAGATTCTCCATTAGATGTCCGCCGCGATTTTTTCGCCCGTTGGAATCAAGGCCGGTTTCTACGCCAGTAACATAGTCCACAAGATTGTTAACAAGGTGATTTCCCATCAGGTCAAACAATCCAGTCTTTCGCATAAAGTAAACGCATTGACTATAATCGGTTACTGGATATTTATTACAATCAAAATGATAAAGCATCCCGCCATTTTCATCTTGGCAATATATTTCGTTTGCACGAACAGCCAAAAGTGTTGGGATACACTTCAACACCTCAGGGTATCTTTTAACAATGGCTTCAAATTCCGCTTCAATGTTTTTAGAGCCAATCAACGAGTTCAAAATATTCAGTTCGATTTTGATTCCATCGACGTTTCTGTAAACTTTATCAAAATCTATATAGTATCCGTAATCTGCGATACTATCGCGGAAATTGGACATCCATATATCGAAATCTCTTGACATGAAATTACACTTCCTCATCATTTGGCGGTACGGGCAGCCCCAATTTTGCTAAAGGAATATATTCAAAATAATAATGACAATTTACGCTTATAATATAATCCAAAACATCCTTGTACTTGTCATTTCTAAACCATTCAGCAAGAAGATAGATATACTCGACTTCAATGTTTAATGGTGCCATTAGTTTTTGATATTCTTTCCGCTTAAAATCACACGTTTGTAGTTTTTCATCCACAGAGCCGTTGACCTGCTGATACTTGCATTCAATTATAAAAAGCGTGTTGTTTATGATAACATAAATACTGTCGTCTGGGAGCAGTCGCTTGGAAATTATTTTCTTCCAATCAACGCCTTTTTCTGCAAGAAATTTATAAAATCCATATTTCTTGAATATCCTTGCGACTTTTTTGCCCTCGTAATATACAACCCCATCATCAACAGAATAGCTCGGCTGTTTCGATAAAAAGGTCGCCAAATCCGTTTCGCCCTCAAATATCAGTCCTGTTTTGGTGTTTCCTCCACCTTTGCCATTCTTTATCATAGTGTTCGCTCCTCAAAATATTTTGACTTTGCAAGGCTTCCCTGCCTCACAGTGAGCAGAGCGACATTCCCGACAATATGATTGCGGAATATAGTGACCATCGCCCATATTTCTGTAACCAAATTCTTGTTCTATCTCATCCTCGCCGTAAGCTGTTTTGCCACAACAAGGGCATTGTGCGTATTCTCCGTATGGCATAATTTACTCCTCCTTAAAAATTGCTAATAAGCAACTCTTTTATTTTTCCACGAGCATCACTGTTGCTATTAATCATTCGAGTAGCTTCAACTCGCCGAATACGTTGTTCCGAATAAATCTCATCAAAGAAATCATCATCGGGGTTTGTGTTCTTGGGGTCTGAGTTGCTGACAACAATCTTTGCTCCTGCACTATTCATACTTCCAACAAATCGTGCCAGTTCCCGTTGCTTCTCATCATTGAAGCAATCTTCCGTATACGCAGTAAAACTGGATGTTTCGGTCAACGGACGATACGGGGGATCGAAGTAAACAAAAGTATGATTGTCTACAAATTCAGCAGATTTTTTATAGTCTCCACAGACAATTTTAACACCTTGTAATTTATGCGATACGGCACGAAGATTTTCCTCATCGCATATCATGGGATTTTTGTATGCCCCCATCGGAACATTATAAAATCCCTTGCGATTGACACGATAAAGGCCGTTGAAACACGTTTTATTGAGAAAGATCAGCAATGCCGCTCGATCGATGGCGTTTTCAACTGTCGGGATTGTTTTTGTTTCATTAAATTGCTTTCGATTTGCCATATAATACACTTTACGATTGTCTGTATCCATAGGCAAATATTCATCTTGCATTGCCGATAAACGCTCAATAAGTCTATCAATGTTGTCACGAACGACAGTATAGGCATTTATTAAATCAGCGTTTATGTCACTAATATAGACAGCTTCCAGATCGTATCGTCCAAGAACATCAAATAAAACAGCTCCACCACCAACAAATGGCTCGGCATATTTAGTAATGTGACTGTCAGAAAAAGGATAATACTTTTCGATTTCCGAAAGAAGCTGTCCTTTTCCACCCGCCCACTTTAAAAAAGGCTTTACCTTAATTCCGTCGTTCATTGTATATCTAAGGCTTCTGCCGTCAGTCGGTTTTGCTGCGGTTTTGGGGATGGCCCAAGAATTGCCAACCATTTGTGCTTGGGCAATTCGTCCCTCAGAACATAGCAATGCTACTCTCCGTTGTGAAATGCCCCACTTGTTTGCGGCTTCTCTTGCAGACATAATCTCCATAATGCGACCTCCATGATTGATATGTCTATTATATTCTAAAACTCGAACGATTGCAACACCACTTTTGAAATTGTATAAGACCGCCACACCCAAAGGCATGGTGGCCTATCGTTTTATCTCTTAAATCACGTTTTCATGTTCTCTCTTTTGTCGCTGCACATTCTGCGCAGCCCGTTCTCTCCCAGCCATAAGTTCCACGACCCGTTTCACCTGTTCCGCACCGTAGTAACTCCACACACGCCCAAAGTTGTGTTCCACGGCCTTTAGGCGTGTGTTTTCTTCTTGCAGCATTTCAATCCGCTGTCGTAGATTTTGATTGGCTTCGCGTTCATCGGCGTATCGCTCCATAAACTTCGCACACTCGTTCTTTACTTTCCAATACTTGTGGTGCAGCGAGTAGAGAATTTTTACGAGCTTGTTAATAAGCGGTATCGCCTTTTTGTCGCGGTAGCTTTTTGCTGTTTCAAATGTGCCCGCTTCCGGCACCCATTCTTCTGGCCGCTGGGAATACTGCGCCGACAGGCTTTCCAGCCCTTGCAGGATAGGCGCGATCTCGTTCAACTCCTTAGTCTGCTTTTGACATTCTCGTTTGGCTTCTTGCGTCTGCTGCTGGATTTGCGCAAGTTCTGTTTGCTTTTCCTGCTTAACAGCGTCAAGCTCTGCAACTTCTTTGGCGCGCTCTTTCTTCTTGAAGTCAAGCACAGATAAATGCTCCTCGTGGGTGTCCTTTTTCTCCCACTCGATGCCGTGCCGCTCCATCACGGCGGCAAGCTGCTCTTTCTCGGCATTGATCCATTGGTTCAGCTCAGATTCCTTTTTGGTGCCGCCTGCAAAGCCAAGTGCTTTTAACGCTTGCTTCAAAGACACCTTGGTGTCCATGCCCTTGCCCTTCCAGCCCGACACATACGGGATAAAGTCAATGTGCAGGTGTGGCGTGGCTTCGTCCATGTGGAGAAACGCGCCAAATACTCGCAGCGTGGGGTTGCGCTTTTCAAAATCCTGCATATACTCATCCAGAATCGTGGCTGCCCACTGCCCATCTTCGGTTGTCACACCTGTGTTATCCTTGTCGCCGATTTGCACAATTAACTCATGGAAAACTTTCTCTTGCTTACCGGTTCGCAGGTGTTCGTAGTAATCGGAGATGCAGCGGTCTTTGCGTTTCTGCTTTGAGTTATAACGCTCCAAAGCATCGTCAAACAGCTCATGGTATACTTGCTTGATTGGCTCATCCTTGTAGACAACATTATACCGGGTACGTTCAGCGTCTACATTTTCAGCGGTAAAAGCTCGGCGGTTGTGCTTTAACGAGCCGGGGCCGCGCATTGCGGAAATCGTTCTTTTCAAATACGCTCCTTTCTATTGATAGCAGAGGTCGGGGTACACACAGCTTGGGCTTTGTTACTTTCGCCGAAAGTAACGCAAAAGCACTTTCGACAGCCGTTCCGTCCATCAAAAGTGCCTTTGCGCCCTGCCGGGGGCTATCCGTCTGCGGACGGGGAATCGCCGCTCCGTTTTGACCCTGCGTTTAATACAGCCCCATTCTGCTTATTTGCCACTTACAGGAGCGCGACGCGCTCCTGTCTCTTGCCAATAGAGGAAATCACCAGCGGAAGCTCTCCGATACTCCGCGCCAATCCAAATACTCCCGTCTGGCTATTTCCCGTTCTTCCCCGGTTAGGGCTGTCTTGTACTTTGCGTACAGGTCGCGGCGCAGCATGGCTTCCAGCTTTTGCTCCAAGCCCTGCACGATCTCGTCCGCATACTCGTCCTCGCCGTCCAGATGGTAGTGGAGCAGCGCGAGAAACAGCTCCTTTGAAATCTGTACATTTTTCACGGTTTTACCTCCTCCGTGACGGTCGTGTCGATTGTGACGGTATTTTCTATATCAGGCCCGCACTCAAAAATACCGTCACGACCGTCACATATCGTCACGCCCTGCGTTTCCAGCTTCAAACTGACGCTTCTGCCCTCGTGGGTACGCTTGCTTTCGTAGCGAATACCGTAGTCATTATAAAGCCGGTCTGCGCTCACATTGAGCTTGCGTGTCAGCACATTGGCCTGTACTCCAACGTCGGGCAGCTTTGCAAGTAACTCGGTGGGGCTGCCGTTCCATTCGGGGGCATCCTGCGACAGCAGCCTTGATACTGCTTCGAGCAACGGGTCTGGCGGCTGTTTCCAAAGCTCTGTTTCGGCTTTTTGAAACATCCACAGGCACCGTTCTCGATTGAACTCCAGCGTCAGCTCTTGGTCTGGCTGGTCGCGGCCTACTACATCTAATATAGCGGTGTTGTCCGTGCGCTTCTTCTTTTGCAGGATAAATGCGCCGTCTGCCGCGCCGAGCAAACCGTTCGTGCCGGAAATCATATCGAAGCTGTCCTCGGCTTCCATTTTGCGGGTATGATGAACGACCAGCAGACAGATGCCATACTTGTCGCTAAACGCTTTCAGCTTCGTTACAATTTCATAGTCGCTGGCATAGCTGTATCGGTCACCGCCGATCTCCCGCACCTTCTGCAGGGTGTCGATGATGATGAGCCGTACATCCGGGTGCTCCCGGATGAATCCTTCCAACTGCTGGTCAAGTCCCTCGCTCACGGACTTAGCTTGCGTTGCGAAGTAGAGATTGCTGGTCTCCTCTACCCCGAACATCCGGGAGAGCCGCCGCTGAAGCCGGGCATAATCGTCCTCTAACGCGAGATACAGCACAGTGCCCTGATGCACCTTGTACTCCCACAGCGGCAGCCCCATTGCTACATGATAGGCAAGCTGCCCCATGAAAAACGATTTGCCCACCTTGGGCGCACCCACGAAAAGGTAGGTGCCGCCGTACAGCAGCCCGTCTACGATAGGCTTCCGCGGCGGGTAAACCGTGTCATACAGCTCGCTCATGGACACAGTGTTGAGGGCAAATTTCTTTTCATTTTCCGTGGTTTGCAGATTGATTTGTGCGGGCTCATTTGCTATAATATTGGTGTTGAATTTTTGAGACGGCTGCACCACATCTGCGCCAACAGATGCTTCTGGTGCGGTCGTTTTCTTTGTTTCAATCATTCGCATTCCTCCTTCATACCGTCCATAATCGCAGCAATTAACTCAATGGTGTCGAGCAGTTCATCATCCACACCCGCACCAGCTTCAATGCGCCGCAGCTCACCCAAAACGGCGGCAAATCGGTCGCGGAGTGCCTTGTACACTCTCGGATTGCCCTGCACAACAACATCCCTGCAAAGCAGCCGCCGTGTGATATAATCCTGTTTTGTCAGGCCAGAGAGCCGCACGGCGGTTTCAATTTGCGCATCTTCTTCCGGTGATACGCGAAAACCTACCGTCTTGCTGCGCCAGCGATTTTTGTTGTCCATGTTCTTTAACGACATATTAGATACTCCTTTCCATGTTCAGCTTGCTTGCCATTTCCGCCTGCTTGGAGGGGAAAAGGTGTGCGTAATTATAGGTGATGTCGATGCTTTCATGCCCGACGCGGTCAGCGATTGCCACTGCAGAGAAACCCATATCAATGAGCAGCGAGATGTGGCTGTGTCGGAGGTCGTGTATCCTGATACGCTTCACGCCTGCCGCTTTTGCGCCCCTGTCCATTTCATGGTGAAGATAATGCTTCGTCACCGTGAAAATGCGGTCTTTCTTTTTCAGTCCATAAAGCATTTTGAGATATTCCTGCATTTCCTCGACCAAAAATGTCGGCATCTTTATCGTGCGAATGCTCTTTTTCGTTTTCGGTGCGGTGATAACATCCTCGCCATGCAAACGCTGATAGGATTTATTGATCCTGACCGTTTCGTTTTCAAAATCAAAATCGGCAGGTGTCAGTGCAAGCAATTCCCCCTCGCGGATGCCGCACCAATAAAGCATTTCAAAGGCATAAAAGGAGACGGGCTTGTCCATCATTTCATCGGCAAATCTCTTGTATTCCTCGGTTGTCCAGAACAGCATTTCCTTGTGTTCCTCGCTGCCCATGTTTCCCACCTTTGCAGCCGGATTGGAGCGAAGCCCGTAGTAGCGAACGGCATGATTAAAAATGGCCGAAAGCTGATTGTGCAGCGTCTTGAGATAAGTCTGCGAATACGGCTTTTTGCGCTCGTCACGGTAGGCAAGCATTTCATTTTGCCATGCTACGACTTCCTTTGTTGTGATTTCACTGATTTTCAACTTGGCGAAATACGGCAGGATTTTCGTGCGGATGATGTGTTCCTTGGTCAGCCATGTGTTTTCTTTCAAGCGGTTCTTCATATCCCTTGTATACAGCTCCATGAATGCTTCAAAGCTCATATCAAGGTCGGCAGCGGTCTGCAACTGAAACATCCGCTCCCACTCCTGCGCTTCTCGCTTGGTGGTAAAGCCGCGCTTGCACTTCTGCTTGCGCTCGCCTTTCCAGTTCACATACCGCGCCATCACATACCAAGTGTTGTTGCTCTCGTTTTTGAATACAGGCATTTATTCAATCTCCTTTCCTTCGCCATAAAGTCGCTTGTGAAAATACTGGCGGTTGACCCGTCCAGCAATCGTAATAAATCCCTGTGCTTCCAGCTCATCGTTCAGCCGACGAATGAGTTTGTAAGCGTAGGGTTTTGATACGCTCAGTTCCCGCGCAACATCGTCTGCACGGATGAATTTATTTTCCATTTATTCGTCCTTTCTTTGATTCTTGTTCGTTTTGACGTCCGCCGCTCTCTCCAAATGTCGTTTTTCTTTGCCTGCCCCTTTTTCAGCGGCGTTGCCCCGCTCTTTCCCTTTCGGGAAGTCCTCGCAAGGTCATATCTCATTTGGACGGTCATTCAGTTGTGTTATATAAACGTATTTGCTTAGTGTGCTTCCTATTATACTAAGCATGTATGCTTATGTCAAGCGGCTTTCAGAAAAATCTTAAACTTTTTTGCTTTGATTTCTCTTGACATTCCCTAAGCATATCTGCTATACTGGTTGCAGTTACATGAGCAAGGAGTGAAAACCTCTATGGCAATCGGTGAACGAATCCACTTTTTCCGCACCATGCGCGGTATGACACAGAAATATCTCGGTTTGGCCGTCGGCTTCCCCGAACGGAGCGCCGATGTACGTCTGGCACAATACGAAACAGGAACCAGAACACCCAAGGCTGACCTTACAAGTGCGCTGGCGCAGGTGTTGGATGTATCCCCACAAGCCCTTGATGTACCCGACATCGACAGCTACACAGGTTTGATGCACACACTGTTCACCCTGGAAGACCTCTATGGCCTGACTGTCAGTGATGCAGACGGTGAGCTTTGCCTGCGCGTTGATAAGGATAAGGGCAAATCCGCTTATGAACTGCTGCAAATGCTCTCTGCGTGGCAAGAACAGGCTGCCAAACTCGCCGCAGGGGAAATAACCAAAGAAGATTACGACAGATGGCGTTATCACTACCCGAAGTACGACACCACACAGATACGAACGAGAGTGCCGTCTAAGGGGTTCAGTGATGCATTCCTCAAAGCCCTCAGCGAAGAACCAGACGAATAAACGAAAAAACGCCCTTAGCCGTGTTACCCACAGCTAAGGGCGTTATAATATGGATTTTTCCAGCCGCAAACCTTAAGTTCTTTATTCTGCTACCCGCAAACCACCGGATTGCAAGAATAATGGCACAAATGCGGCTGTTATCAAATTGTTATCAAAAGGCCATTTGAAAGCCAAGAATCGACGTAGATACTCAACTTTTGCACTTTTCCGAATTATTCGAGCTCGGTAAGTTTAATTTCTTACTAAACAAATTTGTTTAGTTCATCTATCCTTGGATGTTCACTTTTCCATGAAATTGCTGTGGTAGATGTGGCTTGCTGATTTTTTAGTATCAGGATAGTATCACGCAACCAGTGGGATCTCTGTGAGTATTATAACGTATTTACGTTCAGGATGCAACAAAAACTTTCTCTACTACTTTTTATTCTTCAAAAACATATCTCCTCATGCTTTCCCTTAACCTGTTGCCAACTTCATCCCTTTTAGAAACAAGTTTCAACACATAATCAGTATAGTATTCTTTTTTCCAACCAAATTCATTCGGAAGTTTCGTATCCGACAGCAGCCCCTTATCGTTAATAATTTTCAAGGCAGACATGAAATCATTTTCGCTTATTATTTTGTCAATTATACTAAGCTCTTGCGTATAAATTTCTTCAACATTCAAGTTCGTATGTATGTTGTTTAAATTGTTTTTGTAGAGTTCCATTGTAGAGGCCTTCGTACTTACTTGTTCCGTTATGTAGTTTAAGCATCTCTGCTGGGTAAATAGTAGTGCTTGACTACCTTTATGCGTACTCAGGAACTCTATCGTTCTTTCCTTAACTTTTCTAATGATTTCCTCTGGATGTTCCTTGTCTTGCTTTTGAGCCACTGCTTCAATTACTTCCGGCAAAAGAAAAAGTGATTCAACCTCTGCCACTTTTGGCACAAAAATGTTTTGAGACTTCAGCTTTTCTACTTCACTATCGGAACGTCGATCTCTGTCAACAATTCCTTTTACCTTCATATAATGAAGTTGTCCAGTTTGTCCATACGTCTTCACAGCTTGAATCACAGCATTGCAGCTTTCCATGGAGATTACATTATACTCTGGATACAGCTTTGAGTATAGTTTTTTATCAATGCTTCGAGTCTGGGTACCCTCCACCAGCAAAACCTTTTGTCGATTTCCTAAAATTTCAAGTTTTAGTCCATCTGATGCATCTGCATCATCAAGCAACTCATATTGCCACTGATTTTCTTTTTCAAATTCTTTTACCCATATAATTTGCGACTGCATTCTGCTTCTTGCAAATTCAAGGTCGTGTGTTATGTACAGGAACACACAGTCTTCTCTTTCTTTTTCGACTGCATCCCACAATCGTGGCAAAATTGATTTATGCAAGTGGTTTTCAGGTTCATCGATAATAATCAAACTATTTTCTCCTGCGCATAACACTTCACCTATGAAGTAAAAGACGGCCCTCTCTCCATCGCTCATTTCGCTACCATTATAGTAACCATCTTGCAAATGATTTAGAACTTCTATTTTTCCAGCGCTTATCTTCAATTTACGATGTAAAATAACATTTTCCCAAATCTCTTGTATTTTTTCCAAGCGAGTTATGTTGTCAAAGTCCGCCATCCCACTTTTATGCTCTTGCCTATATTCAATTGCTTTCTCGTATTCTTCTGTCATCAGATACTGCATCAATTTTTCATAGTCATTAAGCAAAAATGTCTCCGGTGCATTTCCCCATCGATTACTTTTCTTTCCATAAGAATACAACCACTCTTTATCCGTGTAAGTCATTCCATAAAGAAATTCTTCTTTCGCAGCATTGATTTCGGTAGGACGAACTATTTGTGGCATATTAAGAGATTTCTGTGCAGATACCCGATGTACAGGATATTCCGGATTATTTTCATCAATCCACACGCTCATTCTTGTTTTTCCTGCACCATTTGCTCCTATCAGAACAATTGAACTTTTATTTTCGATATATTGTTCTTGTCCATTTAAGTCTGGTATTCTAATTTTCATTTTATTCCTTCACTCCAACTTGCGAATCGCTGCCATCTTTTATTATTGGTACTTATCATCCTCTGCCAACGAAGTTCCGCCAATCCCAAAGAACTTATCAAAGAAGCTCTTCAACTTATCGATTACACCCTGCTTCTTCTGCGCACGGCCACCGCCGCCAAAGCGAGAAACAGGAGGCATCAGCTTATCAATGTCAGTGCCCACGGTCTTGATTTCACCGTCACGGAACGCATTGGCCAGATATTTGCGTGTCTCCGGCTCCTTCAGCTTTTCCTCTTGGATGATCTTTGCAAGCTCTTTCTCCCGCT
>OGOG01002167.1_pt1 | contig 17172 bp, 15 predicted proteins | sample 1552581 | NCBI WGS metagenome assembly OGOG01 (sample SAMEA2580152, study PRJEB22360) | human gut metagenome | biome: human gut; feature: human-associated habitat; material: faeces | place: Denmark | collected 2008/2010 | reverse complement strand
GTTAAAAATAAAATGTTGGGGTACGTTTTTGGTGAATAGGAGTGTGCTGAAGCCACAATAAGTGATGTACGAGAAGGTGCATACCCAGAGAAATATAAAAAATGAAATATCGGGGTACGCGACCACCAAAAAGCAAGGAAAATATGAAACATAATGTATGAGAAAGACGGAAATGTACCCCGAAAAAGGCGAAAAATGAAATAGCGGGGTACAAAGCCACTAAAAAGCAAGGAAAATATGAAACATAATGTATGAGTAAAGCGAAAATGTACCCCGAAAAAAGTCAAAAATGAAATGTCGGGGTACGCAAACACCAAAAAGCAAGGAAAATATGAAACATAATGTATGAGGAAGACGAAAACGTACCCCGAAAAAAGTAAAGAATGAAATGTCGGGGTACGCGACCACCAAAAAGGCAAGAAAACAACCACAACAAATAGGGAAATAAGCAAATGTTGTGGTATGGAACAGAAAAAATAGAGCAAGAAGAAACAATTTTACCCTACCCACCACGCCCACGCTATTTTTTACAATTTCAACAATTGTTTTACATAGATTTAATCTTTTCTGCACTTTGGTTTTAACAATGAATCTCTAGAATAGCAGATGATAAGACTTATCAATAAGGATTCTATATGAAATACATTCAGGAGTACCGAGGAATAATAAAGGACACTAAGGAACGGTAAGGATATCAAGTAACACTGATGAATAGCAAAGGATACTAAGAAATATTCAGAAATAACAAAGAACATCAGGTAATACTAAGCTATACCCTAGAATGTATTAGGAGAGTTGCCGAGAAGGCAGAAGGAGAAAAGATTAGAATGAGAAAGAAGAAAATTACACAAATTTCAGCAATCGCTATGGCTATGGCAATGGCAGTAACTCCAACGGCAAATGTTTTTGCTTATGGAGAAACATCAGGAAACAGCACATTGTTCTCTGACACACAGAAGGTTTCAGATTATAGTACTTGGAAAGATTCAGTTTGGAATAAAAAAGATACAGAAGGAACTCTTACAAGAAAAGGTGAAGCTTACGATTCATCAAAAATAATTCTTACACCCGGTAAGACAGCAAAGGATTTAGGCTTTGCTTGGTATAGCGAAAACAAGGGCACACCGGCAGTTAAAGTAGGAAAGAAAGCTGATTTAAGCGATGCAAAAGTTTACACAGGAACAGCAACAGACATTAATCGTTCAAATCAGAAAACTACATATAAAGCATCAAACAAAGTAACTATAGAGGGTGCTTTTGAAGAAAATACAACATATTACTATAGCTACACAGATGACACAAAAAATCCTAATTGGAGCGAGGCACAGGCTTATACAACAAAGAAAACATCCAGTTTCCAGACAATACTTGTAGGTGACCCACAGATTGGTGCATCAGGATCACAGGGACAGGGAACAGATGATGATATTAATATTGCAGTTGATACATTTAACTGGAACAAAACATTAACACAGGCAAAAGCAACAGCACCTAATGCAAGTTTTATTTTATCAGCAGGTGACCAGATTGACTTCTCAGGAGTTGACAGTTCAGACGGAAAAAACGTAAGAGAAAGCGAATATGCAGGATTTACATATCCGGAACTTTTGAGAAATCTTCCTTTGGCAACAACAATCGGTAACCACGAAAGCAAGGGTACAGACTATAAGTATCACTACAACAACCCTAACGATGGAGACAAACTTGGAAGCACAAATTCAGGTTCAGATTACTACTTTAGCTACGGTGATGTTTTGTTTATCAGCTTAAACAGTAACAACAGAAACACAGTTGAACATAAAGAATTATTAAAGAAAGCAGTGGCAAGCCACAAAGATGCTAAGTGGAAAGTTGTAATGTTCCATCACGACATTTACGGTTCAGGACAGCCACATTCAGACACAGATGGAGCAAACTTAAGAGTGCTTTTCGCACCATTAATGGACGAATTTGGAATTGATATATGTTTGACAGGACATGACCATTCATATGCAAGATCATATTTAATGGCAGACGGTACAGCAATTGACTACGGAAATTCAGTTGCAGTAAACCCTGAAGGAACACTTTATATTGCAGCAGGTTCAGCATCAGGTAGTAAGTTCTACAAACTTGCAACAACAAAACAGTACTACATTGCAGAGCGTTCAAATACACAGATTCCAACATTCTCTACAATTGATTTTTCAGAAAATTCACTTGTACTCAGAACATATGACTACAACGGAAACAAGTACGCAGACGATTATACACTTTACAAAACAAGTGATAATTTATCAATGAAAGATTTGATTGCTCAGGCAAAAAATATCAAAAACGATGGTTACACAGATGAAACTTGGAACAAGCTCCAGAGCGAAATCAAGAGTGCAGAAAAGTTAATGCAGTACACCGGCGAAGACAAGGGGGCAGCACAGCTTTCAAGTGCATATGACAAGACTAACGACGGCGACAATGCTAAGGACATGGTTAACTACTACGGTTACGCACAGGGCGATTACAAAAAAGATGGAACAACAACACTAAAGACAGGTTTTTCAACATTGCTTGACAAGACAATGGACAAAAAACTTATCATAGGAAGATTACTTTTTGAAAACCAGTACAACAATATCCTTAAGGCAGAAGCAGGCTTAAAGAAAAAAGATGCTGGAAAGACAACAACTCCTACAAATACAACAAAACCGGCAGCTAAGCTTACATTAAAAGCCGGCAAAAAAGCAGTTAAGGCAGGTCAGACAGTTACTTTGAAGAAGGGCAAAACATTACAGCTTAACCTTACAATCAACGGAGTAACAGGCAAGAATGTTAAGTACACAACTTCAAACAAGAAGATTGTAAAAGTTACCGCAACAGGAAAACTCAAAGCTTTAAAGAAGAGCAGCAAGAAAGTGAAGGTAACAGCAAAATTCGGAAACCAGAAGATTAGCTTTAAGGTGAAGACAAAATAAACATAAAAATTCTAATAGGTGAAGACAAAATAAACATAAAATTTCTCATAAGTGTGTTGAAAATGTCGAAAGACAAAATTGAGTCAGAGACAGGCTCAAAAAAGAAAAAGTAGAAGGATTTAAGATGAAGAAATATTCAAAGATTATATTTGTTATTTTTCTCATAATCTTCTCAGCAGGACTTTGGTTGTTGAACTCCAACATAACCAGAGTCCCTTTGCTATCCGATGACAATTTTTATTTTGTTAAGGGGCAGGTGCAGGAAGTTATTGAGGACAATACCACAAATAAAGAGGTAAACGGCGGTAGCCAAACTGTAAAAGTTAAGATAACATCAGGAAAATATAAAGGAAAAACCTGCGAAGCCAACAATATGAATGGCTATCTTTACGGAACTTATTGCAAAAAAGGGACAAAAGTAATTGTTCAGTTAAGCAGTTTTGGCGAAGAACTGTCGGGCAGCATTTACGGCTTTGACAGGGGAGCTTTTATTTGGATTATTATAGCAATACTTGGAGTGGCACTATTCCTGGTTGGCGGAAAAAGAGGCATTAAATCAATGCTGGCGTTGGTGTTCACATTTATATGCATTATATATTTGTACATACCGCTAATGTATATAGGTTTTTCGCCATTCTGGGCGGCTATTCTTGTTGTAGTTGCGGTTACAATAGTGTCGGTTTATCTTATTTGCGGAGGCAACCGAAAAGGGTTGTGCGCAATGCTTGGAACAATTCTGGGAGTCCTAATTGCAGGAATTTTTGCAACTATTTTTGGCAAAATAACGCGAGTGACAGGCTACAATATTGAAGACATTGAAACTATGGTCTACGTGGCGCAGAACAGCAAACTTCAGATAGGTGGCGTGCTTTTTTCGGGCATCCTTATTGCGTCCCTTGGGGCTGTAATGGACGTGGCGGTTTCCATATCCTCAACCATTGAAGAAATCCACAACAAAAAGCCGGAGCTTACATCAAAAGAATTGTTTAAGTCAGGCATAAATGTTGGCAAAGACATGATGGGAACAATGTCAAACACACTTATACTTGCTTTTACCGGTGGCGCAGTAAACACTATGATATTAATATACGCCTACATAATGCCATACATGCAGGTAGTGAATATGTACTCAATAGGCATTGAGGTGATTAAAGGCATCTCAGGCACACTAGGCATAGTGCTGACCGTGCCACTGGTGTCGCTGATATCGGCGAAGGTGTATGGCAAGTAGTGGGGGAGATGTGTTTCCGGTTGGCGAAGGTGCATGGCAAGTAGTGAGGGAGATGTGCGTCCGGTTGGCGAAACACTATTGGAAACGCAAGACAAATATAATTGAATAAGTAGTGGAACGAGATGTGCTTTCGGTTGGCGGAATACTATCGGAAACGAAAGACAAATATAATTGAATAAGTAGTGGAATTAGAGATACTTCCAGTCAGCGGAACACTATTGGAAACGCAAGAGAAGCTAAAGAAAGCATACTCTGGGGCGAAACGCCTCCAGAGTATGCTTTTGTGCGTGGTGGGGGGAAGAGTGTGGATGGTGTGGTGGAGGGTTGTACCCCGAGAAATGGCAAAAATAAAATGTTGAGGTACGTTTTTGGTGAATAGGAGTGTGCTGAAGCCACAATAAGTGAAGTGTGAGGAGGCGCGTACCCCGAGAAATGTTAAAAATAAAATGTTGGGGTACGTTTTTGGTGAATAGGAGTGTGCTGAAGCCATAATAAGTGATGTACGAGAAGGCGCGTACCCAGAGAAATATAAAAAATGAAATGTCGGGGTACGCAACCACTAAAAAGCAAGGAAAATATGAAACATAATGTATGAGGAAGACGAAAATGTACCCCGAAAAAAGTTAAAAATGAAATAGCGGGGTACGCGACCACTAAAAAGCAAGGAAAATATGAAACATAATGTATGAGGAAGACGGAAATGCACCCCGAAAAAAGCAAAGAATGAAATGTCGGGGTACGCGACCACTAAAAAGCAAGGAAAACATGAAACATAATGTATGAGAAAGACAAAAACATACCCCGAAAAAAGCGAAAAATGAAATGTCGGGGTACAAAGCCACCAAAATAAAGAATTGACAATAGTATCCCCATAATAATTGATATAAAAGATAAAATATAGGTATCAAAAAATATGTATACATAGTATAATATTATATGTATCAAGAAATACAAATATAGAAGAAAGGAGGATAAGGCAGGATGGATTATTTAGAAAAGTATGCACAGGAAAGATTAGAAAAGCTGAAAGGTATGCGAAGACAATGTGTGGCTAATTTGAAAGGTTTGCCGGAAGGAAAAGTGTATGTAAAAAAGAAGCGAAAGACAAATCAATTCTATAAGATAACGCCAGACGGGGACAGAAATGGGAAGTATATTAAAGCCGGCGAAAGAGATGTGGCAGAAAGTCTTGTGAAAAGGGAATACAATGAGAAGTGCTTAAAGGAGATAGAAAAAGAAATTAGGGCACTAGAAAAAATGCTAAAAACCTGCAATTCAGAAAACCTAGAAAATGTAATCAGCAAGCTTGCCCCGGTCAAGCAGACAATGGTTATGCCGCTGGTATTGCCACGAGAAGATTTCATCAAACAGTGGGAAGAAGAAAAGCAGCAACTTAAAGAAAAAATGTGGTCAATGGTTATGAAATCTTATGATGAATCCATGGACGACGAAGAAGGCGTGTTCACGGAAAAAGACGAAAAGGTTCGCTCCAAGTCAGAAAAAATAATTGCAGACAAACTCAATCTAATGGGGATACCGTACATATATGAGCTACCGCTACATTTGGATGGACTAGGTTACATAAAACCAGATTTCACAGCATTAAATCCGGACACCCGCGAAGAATGCATATGGGAGCATTTTGGAATGATGGAAAATCCGGAATATGCGTCAAAGGCAATGAACAAACTAAATGTTTACGCAAGAAACGGCTATACTGTGGGGGACAATCTTATAATTACAATGGAAGGTCAAAGCCAGCCTTTGAACACAAGAAATCTTGATAAAGTAATTAGAAAAAATTTGATGACATAATAAAAAGAAGTTATGGTATTGATTGCGTCACCAACGGTGATGTAATTAGGAAAAAAAGTTAAATATTGGAATGAAATAAGGGGAGAGATAGGCAACTGTGAAAGGTTGCCTATTTTTGAGCAAAAAACAAAGAAATTTAGAGTCGAATAGGACAAAATTTTTTGAAAAACGATTTCAGTGCTATAATATTATCTGGAAAGAAGGCAAAGAATGAATAATAAGAGTACTAACAAGAAAATAATAAGGGGGATTATATACATTACCGGTTTGCTGACGTTGGCACTGGGAATTATTTTGAATACCAAGGCGGGCTTGGGAGTTTCGCCCATTATATCGGTGTCATACAGCATTTCACAGATTATGAAAATCAACTTCGGAAATATGACATTCATACTGTATGGGATTTTTGTCGTTATTGAATTTATACTCCACATGATAATTAACCATCGCAAAAAATCCAAAGGACAAAATTATAATTTGAAAAAAATGTTATTGATGGACGCTTTGCAGTTTCCGTTGAGCTTCTTTTTTACAAGATTTATGAATTTGTTTTCAGCGTATATACCAAATTTTGAGGAAGATATGCTGGGGACCGTGTGGGGAACGATGCCGGTGAGAGTGCTGGTGTTACTGGTTGCCATTGTGCTGACGGGAGTTGGCGCGGCAATGTCCCTTGATATGAGAATTATTCCAAATCCCGGGGACGGAATTGTGCAGGCGATTTCCGACTTTGTGGGCAAAGATGTTGGCCTTGTAAAGAATTGTTTTGACGTGTTTAACATATGTTTTACAACTGTGATGTGCCTTGTTTTTATAGGTCACATAGTGGGCATTGGAATTGGAACAGTAATCGCGGTAATCGGCGTTGGTCGAGTAATTGCAGCGTTCAACTTTGTGTTTATGAAGAAATTTGTGAAACTTGAAATTGAATAAGGAAGCATTCTTGGAAAAATAACCGTTTAGACCGAAAGGCTGGATGGTTATTTTTGTGGAAGCTGGTGATAAATAAAGGTTTAGACAGGTTTTGTGTGAATTATATGTTGTGCAAAAACAGCGATAGTTTAAGTATGTGTACCCCAAAAAACAAGAAAAAAGAAATGTCTGGGTACGTTTTTGACGAATACAAACTATATGTTGTGCAAAAACAGCGGTAGTTTGAGAATGTGTACCCCAAAAAACAAGAAAAAAGAAATGTCGGGGTACATTTTTAACAAACACAAACTATATGTTGTATAAAACAAGCTGAAATTAGGGCGAGCGTACCCCGACATTTTAAAATTGTGAAAATTTGGGGTACAAAGCCATAAAAAGCTATAAAAATTAAGACGCATATTATATGTATAAACAAAAAACGTACCCCGAAAATTAGACAAAATGAAATATCGGGGTACGGAAGAAATAAAATAGTTGCAAATGCAACATATAATGAAAATAAAAATGAAAAACGTACCCCAATATTGCGAAAACCTCAAATATCGAGGTACGCGATCGGCAAAGGTCACATAAGAAAGCTTCTCCGCTCCCTCACACTACAGCCTTTAACGCCTTACATCCCATCCGCCCCACGACACAACAAGCTTCTCTACTCCCTCCCCACTACGCAAAACACCCCCGCCGGACCAACCACGGTGTCCTGTGGCAGACAGGACACCGTAGAAGCTTCCCAGCAGGGGTAAATAAAACACAATAATATTAAAATCGAATAATACTAGCAACAATACTAGCAACAATACTAGCAATAATACTAGCAACAGCACATGTTAAGCAAACATAATGTTGTGCAAGGATCAGCGCAACACATTGCACCGGAATCGCCACCATATGAATACTGGCGGGTGTTGTACCACTGACCACCACTTTCAAGTGTCTGGACAAGTCGCTGGTATGTCTGATTGTTAGGCTCCATTTCAAGAGCAGTTTTGGCAAAATCAAGAGCCATGACATTGTTACCTAGACCGTTGTTTGCCAAAGAACTTAAGAAATACCACTGAGCGGTACGGTCCTGAATATTGCTCAGGACATTTAAAGCTTCCTGAAAACGCCTATTGTTAATGTAGTTAGAAGCAGCAGTGTAATAGGAAGCATCCTGACCGTAATACTGGCTGGACTGTCCCTGCCCACTGTTAAAACCGCCGAAGCCTCCAAAACCACCAAACAAATCATCAAAAGGATTGCCGGAATAACCACCACCGTAGTTGCCGTTACCTGAACCACCATTACCATAGCCACCGGAACCATAACTACCGGAACCGTAGCCACCATAAGAACCGCCATAGCCACCTGAATAACCATTCTTACGCTCATCCATAATCTGATTGTAAGCCTGACCAACTAACTTAAACATCTCCTCCGCCTTATCCTTATTAGGATTGTTAATATTAGCATCGGGATGATACTTGCGACTTAATTTTCTATATGCCTGTTTTACTTCATCATCTGTGGCATCTCGTGAAATGCCAAGAACCTTATATGGATCACTCATATCAAACTCCTAAAAACCAAAGTTATGTAAACCAACACCTACCAGCTTCACAACCACCTTCAGCTCGCTGAATAGAACCCCATAAGTTGTTCTCACCTTCGGCTCGCTGAATAGAACCCCACAAGTTGTTCGTACCTTCAGCTCGCTGAATCGAACCCCACAAGTTGTTCGTACCCAGGCTCGCTGAATCGAACCCCACAAGTTGTTCGTACCCAGGCTCGCCAGTGTCGTAACATCAAGGTGCACCTACACCCGGCTCACATTCCTTTAGTCATTTTCTTTCTTCTGTTCCCTTCTCGCCTTCAACGTCTTATAGTAGACCGTCCAAACCCCGGCGTAAAGGATATTTCTAAGAATCTCAGCATTCTCCAAAATAGGAAGATACTCGAACTCCTTAGAGCATTCAGCCATCATCATCTGTAGCATGCCCTTTATTCTATCATCAAACCCCTGTTCATTGCAAATAGATTTGAAAGGATTGTAATGATTCTTCTTAATATCCTCCTCCAAATCATCATAGGCATCAAGAATATAAATAAATTTGCCAAGGAAAAAACCAATGCGGCTAAGAGAAGCAGCCCACTGGTCGTCTTTTGGAACAAAAAGGACAGACATAATGCGACCGAAAAGCCCTGCCATAACGTCAATGTTCGTCTCATTCTCTTTTTCGCGGGTACCTAATTCGGTGAGAAGAGACGAAATAGAATCCGCCTTTGCGGCGTAATCAAAAGAATCGTCAGGGTGCTTAGTATTCAAAAGCTTGGCAAAAGCAAGCTTCAAAACACTGCGGTCATCATTCCAGTCGTCCATAGCCTTATAATAAGATAATAAAATATTCATATCAGCCACGTAATCTGAGTAAATACTGGAAGACATAGGCTGTGCCTTAAGGGGATGACGAATACATTTGTGCTCAGAATGAGCAACCTTCGGTTCGTACAAAGAAGTAAGAAGCATTACAAGAAAAGTCATATCATAAGAAAGTGTAAACTGCCCGACAAAACCATAGCGGGACCTTAAAGAATAACACAAACCACAATAAAAACTCTTGTAAACATCAAACTCCTTAAATTTTAATTCCGGTTTATTAATAACAACATATCCAAACATAAAAAACTAACTTCTTCTTATAAAAGTGGCGTTGCACTTAGGGCAACGAATCTGAATCTTACCGTGTCCTTTAGGAATACGAATCCTCTGGCCACATTCCGGACACTTGTAGAAATGATAATACTTGCGCTGACCGGCAAGGTTCTTCTCATTGGCAACCTTGTTGCGCCAGCTACCGAGAATACGCATATACTTTTCGTTTTCAGCAGCACGCTTATAAATATTACGTGAAAACATTCTAAAATAAGTATAAAAAATAAGAAGCAAAATCAAAGTACTAAAAAGGGAACCAAGTCTTCTTGGAACAAAAAGCGAAATAATACACAACGCAATTGTAAGCCCAAGCAAAAACTTAGAAAACTGATCTGCACCATATCTTCCATACATAAATTTTGAAAATCTATCTCTCCAATTCATAAACATGTCACCTCACCAATCATCTTGAATATTGTAGACTGATCATTCAATATAAAAAACAGTCATCTTAATACTGAAGACCAATCATCTGAAATATTGTAGTCGATATTAAGAGTGTAAGTCCAATGCCCGATAAAAGCAATGGCAAAGGGTTTGAATTTACATTTAAGTCATAAAAGTTTACAAATATGTAAAAAATGATAAGCATAAAAACGTTTTTATTAAAAAGAAAACAAACTGACTAAAAATGCTGAATTATTACTAAAATGACAATATCGAGCATTGAAAAAGGACGAAAAATAGAGTATTATGGAAAGGAAAAAGAGCGAAACAACGTTAGCTATAAGCTATGGGTGGATATAAGTGATTTTTATAAACGATGTATAAATATGCACAAAGCATATGATAAAAGTAATAAATACAAGAATATACATCAGGTTCTTTATAAATATGTAAAGCTTATAAATAGACAACAAAGGGAAGGCAATAGTATACAAAAGACGTTGTGTAAAAAATAAGAGGAGAGATTCACTGCATGTACGTGAAGAAGAACAGCTGGGTTAAGCATTTAGACTTTATACTGGCTGATTTGTTGTGCATTAATTTAACGTTATTGATTGCATATTTTCTACGTAATGGAGTACGTAATGTATATGCGCTAAAGGAGTACAGAACACTTCTTTTTGCAATAATGGTACTGCATTTCTACGTAAGTTTTTTTTCGAATACATATTCAGACATCCTAAGAAGAGGATATTTTCAGGAATTTAAAAGAGTACTTGTTCATAATACAGAATTAATGCTATGTGTAATGGTATTTATGTTCTTTACTCATACAGGAGCAACATACTCAAGATTAATGATTTTTGCATTCTGGGTAATGGACATTTTTGCAATGTATTTTGTACATATTTGCTTAAAAACATTTTTAAGAAAAAGAGATTACCGAGAGAAGAAGCAAACCAAACTTTTGATAATTACTACACTGGAAAATATGGAGAAAGTAGTCAGTGAAGTAAACGATGGACCGGACAAGAGTTTTGAAATAGTAGGAATAGCATTAAACACAAATGAGGAAGGAATTAAAGAGTGCCAGGGAATACCGGTAGTTTCAGAAGTAACAGATATGTATGACTATGTTTGCAAAAATGTTGTAGATGAAGTTTTACTTAATTTAAACTATCCATCAGATAAGTTTGATCAGATAGTGGAAACTTTAGTTAATATAGGAATTACCGTAGATATTAAATTAAATATTAAGTTTAATGGTGAAACTCAGGAGTTCGGACACATTAACGGTACTAAGATTATAAGAACAAGTGCCAATACTGTAACAATAACAGAGATGGCATTAAAGAGAGCTATGGATATCTGTGCAGGTGTTGTTGGATGTTTAGTTACAGGCATACTTTTTATATTTGTAGCACCAGCTATTAAGATAGCAGATCCTAAGGGACCTGTATTCTTCGGACAGAAGAGAGTTGGTCGTAACGGAAGAACTTTTACAATATATAAGTTCCGTTCTATGTATGTAGATGCGGAAGAACGTAAGAAGGAACTTATGGCGAAGAACAAGATGGAAGGTCTTATGTTTAAGATGGACGCAGACCCTAGAATTATAGGAAGTGGTCCTGACGGAACAAGAAAGGGACTTGGATATTATCTTAGACATCTGTCTATAGATGAATTCCCTAACTTCTGGAGCATCTTAAAAGGCGATATGAGTCTTGTGGGAACAAGACCACCAACAATGGATGAATACAATCAGTACGAATTGCATCACAAGAGCCGTCTGGCAGCAAAACCGGGGCTTACAGGAATGTGGCAGGTAAGCGGCAGAAGTGATTTTACTGATTTCGAAGAAATAGTAAAAATGGACAGCGATTATATTAAGAACTGGAATATAGGACTTGATATAAAAATAATTCTGAAAACAGTGCTGGTAGTGCTGGGACAGAAGGGATCGGTGTAGTATTTGGCAAAATATGCAAGGGGATAAAAAGTGCATAAGAAGAATAAAGATAAATTAAGAATCGCAATGTTAGGTCATAAGAGAATACCTTCAAGAGAAGGTGGCGTGGAAATTGTGGTGGAAGAACTTTGTACAAGAATGGTTAACAAAGGTCATAAAGTAACATGCTACAACCGTGGCGGACATCACGTAAGCGGTAAGGAATTTGACAGCGCGAAGATTAAAAATTACAAAGGAATAAACCTGAAAACAGTGCCTACAATAAACTGTAAAGGGTTGGCAGCAATGTCAGCCTCAGTTTTTGCAGGCATTAAAGCGTCTTTTGGAAGATATGATGTTGTACATTTTCATGCGGAAGGACCATGTGCAATGTTATGGCTTCCTAAGTTATTCGGCAAGAGATGCATAGCAACAATTCACGGCCTGGACCATCAGAGAGCTAAGTGGGGCAAGCTTGCAAGTACATATATAATGATGGGTGAAAAGTGTGCAGTAAAGCACGCAGATGAGATAATAGTACTAAGTAAAGGTGTACAGGATTATTTCAGAGATACATATGGAAGAGAGACCAAGTTTATTCCTAACGGAGTAAACAGACCGATAATAAGAGAACCACAGATTATAAAAGCAAAATTCGGATTGGAAAAAGATGATTACATCCTATTTCTGGGACGACTGGTTCCTGAAAAAGGGCTTAGATATCTGGTAGAGGCTTTCAAAAAAGTAAAAACAGATAAGAAACTGGTAATCGCCGGTGGAAGTTCAGATACAGATGAGTTTGCAAAGGAATTGAAAGAACTGGCAAGGGATGATTCAAGAATTATTTTTACTGGGTTTGTTCAGGGAAAAGAACTGGACGAGTTATACAGTAATGCGTATGTATACACACTTCCAAGTGATTTGGAAGGAATGCCACTTAGTCTGCTTGAGGCAATGAGCTATGGAAATTGTTGTCTTGTATCAGATATAGATGAATGCGCATCAGTAGTTGAAGATAAGGCACTTGTATTCAAAAAGTCAGATGTAGATGATTTGAGAGAAAAGATACAGCAGGCTTGTGATAAGCCTAAGATGGTTAAGAAGTATAAAGAAGAAGCTGCAGATTTCATTTGTGAGAAATACAATTGGGATGATGTGGTTGAGAAAACAATGGAGTTGTATAGAGGATAGAATATGAAGATTTTAATGGTTAATAAGTTTCTATATCCAAATGGAGGAAGTGAAACATACATATTTAAGTTAGGTGAATACTTAGAAAGTCATGGACATGAAGTTCAATACTTTGGAATGGAACATGAAGGAAGATGTGTTGGAAATCATGCAGAAGCCTATACATCTGATATGGACTTTCATGGAGGTTCAAAACTTTCTAAACTGACTTATCCAATTAAAACTATATATTCAAGTGAGGCAAGAAAGAAAATCAGACTTGTTCTTGAAGACTTTCAGCCTGATGTGGTTCATTTAAACAATTTTACATATCAGATAACTCCAAGTGTTATATTAGAAATAAAGAAATGGTCAAAACAGACAGGAAATAAATGCAAGATAGTATTTACAGCGCATGATTATAATCTGGTTTGCCCAAATCATATGTGCAACAATCCAAATACACACGAAAATTGTGAAAAGTGTTTAGGCGGAAATTTTATGAATTGCTTTAAAGGTAAGTGTATTCATGGAAGCACAGCAAAATCAGCAGTTGGAACAATGGAAGCAATGTTTTGGAAAATAAAGGGAACATACAAGTATATTGATTCTATGATATGCTGTAGTGAATTTATGAAAACAAAATTGGACACCAATCCATTGTTTGCAAAGAAAACAATTGCTTTGCACAATTTCATAGATAAGGTTGAATGGAAAGAAGTAGAGAAGAAAGACTATGTTCTTTACTTCGGAAGATTTTCAGAGGAAAAGGGAATAGGAACTCTTATAAATGTTTGTAAGAAACTTCCGAACATTCAGTTTATATTTGCGGGAACAGGTCCTTTGGAAGAAGAGATTAATGGAATTAGCAATATTAAAAATTTAGGCTTTCAAAAGGGAGAAGCTCTTGAAAAACTTATAAGAGAAGCAAGATTTTCTATATATCCATCAGAATGGTATGAGAATTGTCCGTTTTCAGTAATGGAAAGCCAGATGTATGGTACACCGGTTCTTGGCGCCAACATTGGAGGGATTCCTGAGCTTATATCTGTAGGCAGTACAGGAGAGTTATTTGAAAGTGGTAATGGAGAAGATTTAAAAATTAAGATTGAAGAACTATGGAATAACAAAGAAAAGTTAGATAAATACAGTGAAAATTGTAAAAATATTAGCTTTGATACTATTGAGGAATATTGCAATAAATTGATTAAGATATACGAATAAAAGGAAAAAAGGGAGAGAACGTAATGGCAGAGAAAAAATTAAATGGTACAGTTATCGTAACATATAGATGTAACGCACGTTGCTCAATGTGTAACAGATACAAGGCACCATCAAAACCGGAAGAAGAAATTTCAATTGAAACAATTAAGAAGTTACCTAAGATGTACTTTACAAATATAACAGGTGGAGAACCTTTTATACGTACAGATTTAAAAGATATTGTTAGAGAATTATATAAGAAGAGCGATAGAATTGTTATTTCAACTAATGGATTCTTTACAGATAGAATTGTTGATTTATGTAAGGAATTTCCTAATATCGGAATTCGTATTTCTATTGAAGGTCTCGAACAGACAAATAATGAAATCCGTGGATTAGATGACGGATATAATAAAGGATATACAACACTTAAGAAATTACGTGAAATGGGAATGAAGGATGTTGGTTTTGGAATGACAGTTCAGGATAAAAATGCACCTGACTTAGTACCACTTTATAAGATTTCTAATGAAATGGGTATGGAATTTGCAACTGCTTCATTACATAATAGTTTCTATTTCGTAGAAGCAAAGAATATAATCAAAGACCGTCCAATGGTAGCAAAGAATTTCGAAGATTTAATTAATGAATTGCTTAGATCAAAGAGTCCTAAGAAATGGATGAGAGCTTACTTTAATCACGGACTTATTAATTATATTTATGGACAGAAGAGATTACTTCCTTGTGATATGAGTTTTGACACATTCTTTATTGATCCATATGGTGATGTAATGCCATGTAACGGAACAAAAGACAAAGAAGTAATGGGTAACTTAAACAACCAGAGCTGGGATGAATTATGGAATAGCTCTGAAGCTGAACAGGTTAGAGCTAAAGTTCGTTGTTGTGATAGAGACTGCTGGATGATAGGCTCAGTTTCTCCTGCAATGCATAAGTATATCTGGAAACCTGGATTCTGGGTACTTAAACACAAGCTTAAAGCTTTATTTAGCAAGCATCCATATAGCATGTATGAGAACAAAATTGTACGTGATTACAGAGATGGAAAGGTAACTAAAGAGGAATTAGATAAATGCAGTACTTGTGATATGTGCGCGACAATTAATGACGGATTAAGCGATGCTTCAAGAGAACAGCTTAAAGATAAGAGCGGTGAAGAAATAGTTGATGCAGATATTGCAAAGCAGATGGGAGAGTAAAAATATGAGTAATATCACATTGAAAAGCATTTCTAAGAAACAGAATGAAATAGTATATAGATTTAATATTCCAGATGAAATAAAAAAGCATATTAATGAGACATGGATTGATGAAGGAGAAGGAAAACTATTTGTGAAGGTTCCTGAAGAAGTAAGAGTGGATGAAATTCCAAATTCGGTATTGTCGATTCCGTTTATAGGAACGATGATGGGAGCTGCAATGTTATATCAAATTCCTATCGAAATAAAAGAAATAGATGCAGATTATTTAGAATCAGTAAAAAACTTAATTCGATTTTTAACAAAATGTATCCAAAAGGAAAATTAAAGCTAGAAGTGATACCGGCAAGTATTGTTAAAAATAAAACAGATGGAGTTGAAAGAGATAAAACATCTGTATTTTTTACAGGAGGTGTTGATGCAACAAGCGCATTAGTTGAAACAGTTGAATTAAAGCCACTAATGATTAATATTGTGGGTGGAGATATAGCCCTTTCAAATCAAGAGGCACATAATAGGCTTGAAAAATATTTAAAAGAGATAAAAGAGGATATAAAGGGAACAGATTATTGCTTTATTGAATCTAACTGTAGGGAACTGTTTAAAGAATACTCATTTGATGAAAAATTTAAAAAGTTTATTAGTAGAGAACAATGGTCAGGATATTGGGCAAGCGTTGCACATATAGTAACAATGACAGCGATTATATCGCCAATTATTTATTCAAAAAATATTAATTATCATTATATTGGCTCTTCACATTCGTCACAAGATAGTGCATTTGACGCAAACAACGAGGAAATAGTTAACGCTATTAATTACTGTGGTTGTAAATTTGTTTCAGCAGATGCAGAATTGGACAGAAATGACAAGGTTAAAAAGATCGTTGAGTACGCTTTTGATACAAACAAATATTTTCAACTTCAAGTGTGTTGGCATAAGGAAAATGGGAGAAATTGTTGCAAATGTGAAAAATGTTATAGAACGATAATGAACGTGTTGGCTGCACATGGAGATCCTAATAAGTTTGGATTTAGATATGATAGTGAAAAAATGAAAGAAATAGAAAAATTTTTGGAGACGACTCCAATAAAAACAAGTTATTGGAAAACAACACAACTAGCATTTGCAGATGATAAAGACTTTTGGAAAGATAAAGACTTATCATGGTTTATTGATTTTAAATTTAATAAACCTAAAACATATTTACATAAGGCAATAAAAATAGTTAAAGAGAGATTATAAACACAAATCAAATTAAAAAGAGAGGATGTAAATGAGTGATATTACAATTCTAACACCTACTTATAATAGAGAAAAGCTGTTGCATAATCTGTACACATCATTATGCAATCAAGAGAAGTTAGATTTTAAATGGGTTGTTGTTGATGATGGAAGCATTGATGATACAGAAAAGTATATTAGTAAGATAAAGGAGGAAGCTGACTTTTCTATCAATTATTATAAAAAAAGTAATGGGGGAAAACACACGGCTCTTAATTATGGGTATCAGTATATTGATACCCCATTAACATTTATCGTTGACAGTGATGATATGTTAACAGATGATGCAATTTTAACTATTCAAGAAACATATGAAAAATATAAAGATGAAGGTGATC
>OGOG01002146.1_pt1 | contig 17347 bp, 20 predicted proteins | sample 1552581 | NCBI WGS metagenome assembly OGOG01 (sample SAMEA2580152, study PRJEB22360) | human gut metagenome | biome: human gut; feature: human-associated habitat; material: faeces | place: Denmark | collected 2008/2010 | reverse complement strand
GCGGCGCTGCTCCCAGGGGGCGAGCCCGGCCGCGGCCAGGGCCTCGGCGTACTTGGGCGCCGGGAACCCGATGGGGGCCGCGCCCAGGGGCGACGCCGGGTCCAGCGCGCCGTCCAGCCACAGCGCCAGGCGGTTCTCCGCGGCCCAGGCGTACTGCACGGGGTCCTCAGCCGGCGCGCTCTTCTCCACCAGGTGGGGCGTTCGGCGGTGAACCTCTCCCACTTGCGCTGCAATCGCTCGAAGAGCATCCGGTTCTCGCTCTTGGAAGAATTGTGCCGCGAGTTGCGCTGCCAGCCCGGCGATTTGCTCGTGTACGAGCCGGCTCCTCGCGAGGAGCAAGACTGACGAGTTCTTAAGCGCTGGCGCGGGGCGCCTCGGTCGCTCTCGTGAATAAAACTTCGGTTAAATACCACATCAAAAGGCCCCGGCATCCTCGGAACGCCGTCCATCTTCAGCGACGCGCAGGCGGCTCCATCGCGGTCGGCGCGGGGAACGGATCGGGACATTCCCGCGTCATTTCTGCGGTCGCGATCGAGTAGGGTGGATCCTCCATCGATGAAACAAGGAGGTTCCCATGAAAGACGGCATGCTCGAGTTCAGCGACTGGCCTATGTTCGATCTTTTGATGACGGATAAAGAGCTGTGCCGCGAAGTGATTGAAATTATCCTAGACGAGTCGATAGCAGATATCGAGTACATCGTCACTGAAGATGACGTTCGCCCGACACTTACCAATCACGGCGTGCGCCTCGATGCCTTCGTGAAGACGAAAAACGAGATCTACGATATCGAGATGCAGACAACCAAACGAGAAGATCTCGGACGGAGAATGCGGTACTACCAGGGAGCGTTGGATACGCTGACTCTGCGGAAGGGGGAAGGTTACGAAGAGCTGCCCCCTTGTATCATTATTTTCATCTGCATGCACGATCCGTTTGATGAAGGACTTCCCGTGTATACGCTCGATGTGAACTGCTTGGAGAAACCCAGTGCGCGCATCGGTCATGGCTTTCTTTGGAAAGCCCTATCCGCTCCTGCTTGGGACAAGCTCCCCGAGGGGCGCTTGCAGAACCTGCTACACTATGTTTGGACGGGGGAAGCCGGGGAAGATCCGCTTATGGGCCAGCTTGCCGTTGCGGTGAAAAAGGCCAACAAAAACGAGAATTGGCGGAAGGAGAAGATGGCGTTGCTGACGTTTGAGGAAGACATGGAAATTCAAAGGCGCATTGCTGAGAAAAAGGGGCAAGAGCGCGGTCAGATAATCGGTCTCCAGATGGGGCTTGAACAGGGCCTGGCCGAGGGACTTGAGCAGGGCCTGGCCGAGGGCCGGGAGCAAGGCTTGGCAGAGGGCCGCGCGGAAGCGGCTAGCGAGGTTGCTTCGCTGATGGCGTTGCTTTTGGGCGCCGAACGGCTCGACGACGCTCGACGTGCAGCTGTGGATGAGAGCTACCGGGATGAGCTGATGCGTGAGTTTGGCATCTCCCAGGCCGAATAATGCGGTTGACGAGCTGATAATTCTGTCAATATTTGGTAAACTTGGATCATCTTTAGCGAGATGTTGAAATGGGAAGGAAGCGGGTGATGATCGTGGGAGACATCACGCGGTTTACCAATAAAGGAATGGGTTTGGCGATGCGGGTTTTGGCTGTCGGCTTGGCCGCATTGCTCGCTCTGACATTTTTGAATCTGACGGTGCTTCCCGGCACTGCCCTGGCAGAAGAGGCCGACGGCGTCGATGCGGCTACTGAGCACCTTGTTTTGCCTGCACCCGAGGAGCCCGAGGCGGGATCGAACGTCTTCGTGTACCTGCATTTAAGTGGGCCGGCTCTGGATACGGCGAAGGCGGCCGGGTTGGAGGTCAACCGGGAGGGCTGGTTCACGGTAGGCGTCATTGCATTGGAAGGCATTGCGAAACCGAGTGAAAAGCCCGTGAATTACGAGGTTGACCAACCTGAGCTTGAAGCTATGCAAAGTCAGATAGACACGGCTTTGCGGTCGATCAACTATTACCCTGGTGCCCAAGCACTGAGCCTGAGTGCTGCGAAGTGGACTTCCCTTAAGGTGTGCTCCGGAGCGACTGATTATGCAGCGGCAGGGCATACGTGGCACCTCGACGGAGAACTGTGCGATCAGCTGGTGAATTTCGATGTCCGCTACATTGACGCCGAGGGCAATGCACTTGCCGTGGGCGATGTAGATGATCAGGGCAACAAGACCGACACGCGCACCATTTTGGCTGCCGTTGGGTCGGAGATAGCTGCGGACGACCAAATCATCGACATCGAAGGCTACGAATATTCGAAAGATCTAACTACAGAGAAGAACGGCGGCGAGTCCGTTACGGTAGCGGCTGAATCTCTCGCTCGATCCTCCGTTTCCGGCATGACCTTGGTCTACGAAAAGAAAGCCGAAGAGCCGGTCAAGCCCGAAAACCCTGGAGATAACGATCCTACCGACAAGCCCGTCGTTCCCGATGATAATGGCAATGGGCCGGTCGACAACAACGGTGGCGTGAAGCCGCCGGCACCTTCCGATAACGAAACCCCGAAGGTGCCAAGCATCAAGGTTCCCGCGCCGTCCACACCTCAGCAGTCGCAGAGCAATGCCCAGAACAACGATAACGCTGCTGGTGCCAACGGCGGCGGGTTCAACGCGGGCGAGCGCACGACCGTGTCCGAGCCCGCGCCCCAGGCCGGCACTGCGAAGGTCGTGCTTGCTGAAACGGCTCCCGCCGAGCAGCCTGCAGCCGAGACGGTTTCCATCGACGATGACGCAACACCGATGGTTGCTCGGGTCGGCGGCGCCGAAGCTATCGCCGAAGAGGACGTTCCCATGGGGGCTTTCGATGCTCCGATTGATCCGGCTCCTTGGGTCGCGGGTCTGGGGGCTATTGGAACGGCGCTGTGGGGCGTTGTCGCCGTGCGCCGGCGCCTCGTGATGGCGCAGCAGCTGGCCACATTCGAAAGCCAGGTGCTGGGCAATAGTGCTGTCGAGGCTGATGCCGTCGCCGTTCCGAATGCCGGGCATCAAGCGCTTTAGCCTTGCTTTAAAGGGAAAGCTTCTGAAGGGCCGCCGCACCCCCAGGGTTTGGCGTTTCAGCTAGAGGGCAAGCGCTTGCGCCAGCGCCCACAGTGCTAGAAGATGCCCAGGGTAGTACCCATAGAAGAACCATTTCAACGGTCGGCCTCGCTGGCCGTTGTAGTTCAGCATGAGCGCTGTTGCCAACCCGAACCCAACGGTGTAATAGCCGAGCACGCCCAGGCTCAGCGGTACAGGATCGCTGATCGCCCATGAAAGAGCCGGCAGTCCTAGGCCCAAAAAAGGTACGAGCATCGCGAGCGCTACCCCGCGTGGCCGATCGTGAAAATGCCAGAAAAGCAGAATCATAAGCGGCCCGATAATGCCCCAGTCGCAAAAGGAACTGACGGCCAGCCCTCCAAGGAGGCCCAGCGCGCATAGGACAAGATTCTGCCGCTGGCGGTCGACAAGCCATAGCATTCCGAGTCCGATAAGCAGAGTAATAAGCACGTTGCCCGTCGCTCCGAACAGCAGCGAATAGGGAATTTGCGAGGCAACTGCGAACACGGCGAGTCGCTCTGCGTAACGTCGCACGCTGGAGGTGTGTCGATACCCTTCGCACAGCAGATACGCCATAATGGGGAAGGTGAGGCCGCCCAGGGAATACAAAGCGACCATGGCGCCCCCTGGCAGCTCGCTGCCGAACACGTTGGCAATATGGTTGCACGTCATGCCCACGATAGCTGCCACCTTCAACGCAAAGGCGGTAACGGAGGGCATAGGCTTCATGAGGATCCTTTCGCGAGGCCGGCTGAAAGGTGCCGGCGCAGTCAAAGAGGCGCACCTATTATAATGATGCGCCATGGGAAATACCAAAATCATACCGCGGGGCTTTGGGCCTGCGCTCGTCTTGGTGCTGTTCGCCGGCGTCGTGGGCGGCCTCGGTCAGTGGTGGGCCGACGGGGGTTCGCAAGCAGTGCAGCTGGCGCGCTGTGGTGCGTTGCTTGCCGAGGCTTGGGAAGCGGCGGTGGTGGAAGAGGTGCTTTTCCGCGGCGTGTTGTTGTGGGCGTGCCTGTCTTGGGCGCGTCGCCGGAATGAAGCATACCCAAGAAGAGCATCGCGCGCCCATCGGTTCGCCGGCTTACGCGCTGTCGTTGATCCCGTCGGTTTCGCGGTAATGACGAGTTCCCTCATATTCGGATTGGCCCACCTGTTCCCTGAGGGATCGCTGATGGCGCCAGGAGCCGACATTGGTGTTGCTGCGATCCAGGGCGTTCTCAAGGTGGCGCAGGCGACGTTGTTCGGGGCTGTCATGGCGCTGCTCGTCGTTCGTAGCCCCTACGGCTCGCGTCCTCTCCCGCAGCGGGCGCTTTCCCTGGTGGCACCCGTAATCGTTCACGGCCTTTTCGATCTGTTGTTCTGGGGCCCTCTTCTGCTGACGGGCGGCGTGCTGCCTTCTACCTATCTCACGGGCAACGCGGTCGATCTCGTACCTTTGGTGATCACAACGGTTCTGCTGGCATGGGCCGTAAAATCATGTTAGGCTTTGCCCATGAACAGAACTGAAGCCCTGCATATACTCGGTCTGGAAGACGACGCCACAGCCGATGACATCAAAATTGCCTACCGCGAAACGGTGCAGATTCTGCACCCGGACAAGTTCGCGGGCAACGAGAAGCTGCAAAGCCGCGCCACGGAGCAGTTCAAACGCCTGCAGGAGGCTTACGACCTGCTGTCTTCGGGCGCCAGCGGCGGTCGTGGCGGCCGCGGCGCGCGCTCCGGCAGCTCGTCCGGCGCATCCTCCTCATCCGGCGCCGCGCGTGCCTGGACCGAGGTCGAAGACGGTGTGGAAGTGGAATACCTCACCGAGGCCGAGATTAAGGCGCGCCTTGCTGGCATCGCCGCCGCCCGCGCCCAGCTGGTGGCCCAGCGCGATACCGTCTCCGATGAGCGCCGCAACGGCCTGGCCATGGCGGCCATTGGCGCGGTGGCCACGCTGCTCACCATCCGGCGGCCTTTCGGCATCCTCGGTATGATCGCCGCCGTCGCCGGCACCGCCACCGTGTGGGGCATCATCCAGTTTCTCGGTGCCCAGCGCAATCTCAATACGTTGAACGAGCACTTGGCGAAGCTCACCGAGGAACGCAAGGAGTACGAGGCGCTCCTCGAGGAGTAGTTGCTCCCGCCGCCTCGTCCGGCCGTGCGCATCGTACCCCTTCTGCCGCGCCCGTTTGTCGTCCCGGTGCCGTCTGCGGTCGCACGCCGCCATCATCCCCGCAAAGCGCTATAATTTCTGCGCCCAAAAACGAACCGAAAGAAGATTCATGAAGCAAGAGAACATCCGCAACGTCGCTATCATCGCCCACGTCGACCACGGCAAGACCACCCTCGTAGACCGTCTTCTGTGGGCCTCCCACGTTTTCCGCGAGAACCAACAGGTGGAAGAGCGCGTCCTCGACTCCAACGATCAGGAGCGCGAGCGCGGCATCACCATCCTTTCCAAGAACATCTCCATCACCTACAAGGGCGTGAAGATCAACGTCATCGACACGCCGGGCCATGCTGACTTCGGCGGCGAGGTTGAGCGCGTGCTCAACATGGCCGACGGCGCCCTGCTCATCGTGGACGCCTACGAGGGTCCCAAGCCTCAGACGCGCTTCGTGCTTTCCCATGCGCTCGAGCGCGGCCTGCGCATTGTGGTGGTCGTGAACAAGATCGACCGCCCCAACGCCGATCCCGAGGGTGCCGTGGACAAGGTCTTCGACCTCATGGTGGAACTGGGCGCCAGCGACGAGCAGCTCGACTTCCCCGTGGTGTACGCCTCGGCTGTGAACGGCTACGCGCGCCTCGATCCCGACGACGGCAACATGGACATGGTGCCGCTGCTCGACACCATTCTGGACGAGATTCCCGCCCCCGACGTGGACATCGATGGCCCGGTTGCTCTGCAGATCTGCACCGTGGACCACTCCAGCTACGAGGGCCGTATCGGCGTGGGCCGTCTGTCCTCCGGCACGTTGCACGAGAAGGAGCAGGTGCTCGTCGTGAAGCCCGACGGGGCCGAGCGCCGCGCGCAGATTCGCAAGGTGTATACCTTCGAGAACCTGGGCAAGGCCGAGGTCACCGCGGCTGATGCCGGCGATATCGTGGCCGTCATCGGCATCGAGGATGCCGACATCGGCGACATCATCACCGACCCGGAAAGCCCCGTCACCGAGATGGCCCCCATCGCCGTGGAGGAGCCCACCATGGCCGTCGTCTTCGAGGCGTCCACGAGCCCCTTGGTGGGTCGCGAGGGCGAGATCGTCGGCGGCCGCCAGCTGAAGGAACGCCTCATGCGCGAGAAGGAGAGCAACATCTCCATGCGCATCAACGAGCTGGAGGACAAATCCGGCATCGAGGTGGCCGGCCGCGGCGTGCTGCACCTGTCCGTGCTCATGGAGACCATGCGCCGCGAGGGCTTCGAGTTCCAGGTGGGCCGCCCCCGCGTGGTGTACAAGACCGCTGAGGACGGCACGAAGCTCGAGCCCATCGAGGAGGCCACGGTGGACGTGCCCAACGAGTACGCGGGCAAGGCCATCGAGGTCATGGGCACCGCCGGCGGCATCATGGAGCACATGGCCTCCGACGAGACCATGACGCACCTCTCCTTCTCCATCCCCTCGCGCGGCACCATGGGCCTGAAGACGCGCATCCTGAACGCCACCCACGGCGAGGCCATGCTGTTCCACCACTTCAAGGAGTACGGCCCCTACACTGGCGAGATGGCCGGGCGCAAGAACGGCGGCATGATCGCTATGTCCACCGGCAAGGCCGTGGCCTACGCGCTGGACACGCTGCAGGAGCGCGGGCGTCTGTTCGTGGCGCCGGGCGACGACTGCTACGAGGGCATGATCGTGGGCGAGTCCGCCAAGGAAGGCGACATGGTGGTGAACGTCGAGAAGACGAAGAACCTGGGCAACCAGCGTTCCAGCTCGGCCGACAAGGCCATCCAGCTGACGCCGCCCATCACCTTCACCTTGGAAGAGGCTCTGGAATACATCGAGGACGACGAGCTGGTGGAGGTCACTCCGCAGTCCGTGCGCCTGCGCAAGCGCCTGCTTTCCGCCACCGACCGCAAGAAGGCGAAGAAGAACTAGTCCCGCGCTCGATAGCTGGGCCACATAACCACCCGCAGGGGGCGACTTCGGTCGCCCCTTTCTGCAGCGGGGGGCTCCCATGGATGGATCTCTCCGTAGGGGGCGACCTTGGTCGCCCCTCCCGACTTCCTATGACTCCCATGGCCGAGAGGGCTGACCAAGGTCAGCCCCTCTTATATTAAGTCCCGCCAAGCCGCGATGGCAAGGCGGGGCGGATGTTTCTCCCCTGGGCTTCTAGGCTCGTTCCGTAGGGTGTCTGCCCCATCCATTTTCGAACCGCGCGCGTAGTGTGTGCGGAGTTAGGATGGTGCTTAAGATGGCACGAGTTATTAGCATGAATGCCCAGCTTCTCGAGGACAACGAGGGGAGCTTCATCAACGAGCAGGGCGAGAAGGTGCATTACCACAACGCCAAGTTCTACGATCTGGACGAGTACCAGACCTTCAAGGCCAATATCCCCGACGGCCAGCCCCTCCCGCCCGTCGCCCAGCCGCTCCCCATGGAGTTCGGCCTTAAGTGCGGCGACAAGTACGTCAAGCTTGAGCTTGTCGGCTTCGACTTCTAGGGGGCCGTCATGCGAAACCCCACCTTTCGCGAGGTCTGGGAGCCGGGGGAGCTGGCCGAGGATATCCGATGCGCCTACCGCTTCTCCCCGGAGTTTGAAAAGCACTTCGCCCGGTTTCTCGATCAGGCCCCCACCAACCCCGGGGGGCGCTACCGCACCCTCGACGAGTACGTTTCCCTCCTTTGCAAGCGCCTTGGTTGGAGCCGCCCCCACGCCCAGATGTTCGTGGCCGGGGAGTGGCCCGCTTCCCTCCTCGCCCCCGACTTCGAGCAGGAGGTTATGAAGCTTGAGGGGGTGGCCTAGTGGATGAAGCCGCCGCCGCTTCCCTGGCGCTGGATGCTTATCAGGCTTTGCAGGGCATTCATGAGGACGTGGCCCAGCTAAGGGCCGATAACTCGGACGTTCTCGCCGCCCTGGGCCAGCTTGTGGCCCGTGATGCCGCCCAGCCCGTTGCTGATGATGCTGGGGCCGTCGCCCTCGACTTGGAGACCTTCGAGGAGGTTCCCGTTATTAGTGAGCCGCCCGCGAACTTCTGGGGCGATCTCATGGGCTACCAGTACATGCAGACGGTTCTCTTCATCTTTATGCTGGTTGCTCTGCTTCTTAACCTCGGCGCTACCCTCTGGCTCGCTTTTTCTGACAAATGGAGGTCGTAGCTATGTGGTTCGACGCTTGGGATTGGTTCGGGCTCTTTTCCGGCTCGTGCCGTGACAACTGCCGTATGAAGTTCGCTTTCGGCCTGAAACGTGGAAAGGTTTGCTGATATGGATGCTGTTCTTAACGTTCTGCTTGTTCTGTCTCTGCTTGGCGTTCTTGCTTACGCTTTTGCGGTCTTCGAGGTTCTGAAGATCGTTATTGCCTGGGCCAAAGACCGCTGGCGCGACGAGTGGGGCAAGCGCCCGCTTTTGCTGAAGATTCCCCCCAAGGCGCTTACTGCTGTCTTGGTGCTGTGCTTCCTGGCGGTGGCCCTCTAATGGAAATCCTCGAGACGTACCAAGTTGACGGCTGGCTTGATTTCGTCGTTTCGCTCTTCTCGGCCGTTCCTGGTGGCTTCCTGCTGGCCTGTCTTGTCGGGCTGGTCAGCTTCGGGGTATTCGGCGCTCTCCGATTGGTGCGCCGTCTTATCAACCGCTCCTGATGGGGCATGATTGGAAAGGAAAGGAGTATGGAGACCATGGAGACTATTACCACTGCCATGACCACCGCTATCACGGGCCTTGGCACCTCGCTTCAGTCTGCCATCGGTGCGAACCTGCCGGCTATCCTCAGCGTTGCCGCTATCTTCATCGTGGTTCCCGCCGTCTGGGGCTTCGTCAAGCGCTTCACGCACTAGGCGGCTCGCCCTCTGGCCCAGGGCGGCAAAACGGGCCGTTGCGGGGAGGGTCTGGTTTTGGCCCTCCCCTTCTTTTTACATGCCCCTCTCGGCGCTGGCTTTGATCAGATCGGGCGATTTTCCCGATATGCTCAAAGCTGGCGCTGGATGGTCGAAAACGGGGGGTTCGGGGGCGCTTGCACCCCCGAAGAGAAAATGAAAGGCGGTGACAAGATGGATATGCTCGCGGCTCGGTCGTTTCGCTTCCTTCTGTCGGTAACGCTGGCCGCTAATTGCTTTCTGTCGTGCTATACTCTCGCATATGCCGACGAGTCGCAGGAGGTGGAGGATGCTCCTCAAAAAGAACAAGAAGAAGTCGCTGGTGACGCAGGAGGACTTGAATTCTCGCCTGGTGTCGGCGAATCGATCGCTGATGCAGCAGATGGAGGAGCAACAGCAGCGGGACACGTCACAGACGATGGAGCAGCAGTTGAAGCAATCGAAGATTCTACGGGAAATAATGGGGGAGACGGCGCTTTAGTTTACGATGTTGAACCTGATTTCAATTATCCGCTTGTGGAGGAAGGCGATGGCAATTTTGACGATTCTTACGGTGGTTTTGATGCGGATTTGTTAGGTACCAACGATGACCTCATTTCCTCTCATGCCTCTTTTGCTGTTATCGATACTCTCGTTGCTTCGGCTTGGTCTGGAACCACTACAGCCTTCACTACTTCTTTAGGTTATAATTGGTCTGCTAAAAATGGTACGCTTATTTGGGTCGTTTCTATGTGTGCCTATAGGCTTGAGCAGATTTTGAATTCTGTTAATACTTTCGAGTCACGCGCTGATGCTTATCTTAAGGCTATTGATACTTCTGGTAAGTCCGTGTCTTCAAGCTCCTCTATTATTGCTGACAAGTTGTCGGCTACTCATACCTTTTCTCCTGATTCGTCATCTACAACTTACTCTGTTGCCGAGGGCATTTGGCGTCTTTATCAGCTTCTTTATTTACAGTACGCCAGAACTGGTGATCAGAACTCCTACGTTAATAATTGGAATACTGTTGCTTGGGGCTTTAATCCAAAATCGAGTACGCAGAGTTTTGTACAGTCCTCACCTGGTTGGTTCTTAGCGAACACTTACCTTTCCCAGCACGGCACACATTCCTTTTCACCTGATTCTACCCCTGTCAACTATTCTACCGCCGAGGGCATTTGGCGTCTTTACCAGCTTCTTTACTTGCAGTACACCAGAACTGGCGAAGGAAATAATTACTTCGTTGCCAATAACTCCCTTCTCTCTAAGGGCTTGAGCGATTTGTTGGATTCTCAGTCTGGTGTTCATTCCTTTGGTGTCGAGGGTAAGTTTGAGAATTACACCACCTCCGAAGCGTTATGGCGCATATGGCAGCAGGTTTATGACTCAAAGCAAATTGTTTTTAATACTAAGAGTTATGTTTCCGATTTGCTGTCTTCGCAGACTGGTTATCATTCTTTCGGTGTTGATGGCAAGTTTGAGAACTACACTACATCCGAGGTTCTTTGGCGTATTTGGACGCAGCTTCATTCTATTAATGAATTCTCTGCTGACCTGGAAGAAGCTGCGTTTGAGATTCGGCTTTTTACCTCGCGTCATGTTCTGAATGTTCCCGATGAGTATGAGGCCTATACCCTCTGGGATTTGCTTTATTCGCAGTTTGTGCATCTTGAAAACATCCAGCAACTTATTATTGGTTTGCAGCAGACCTTGACCGCCTGGGGCAATCGTTGGGATTCCCAAGATCAGTACCTTATGGAATGGGCCAAGCGCTGGGATGACCTCGACAAGTCGCCCGCCGATCTCTCCGAGACAAATAAGCTTCTCGGGCTGCTTACTGCCGACGTTGCGAGCATCCGCGATAAGTATGTCGTAGGCGATACCCTTTCCGATATGTTCGGCGCTCTCGTGGGCGATTTGCAGGTTCCCGCCACCGCCGCCGCCATCGACGGCATAAAGGGGGCCATGTCTACCGCCTTCCCGTTCTGCATTCCCTCGGTGGTCAACCTGGTTTTGTTCGGCTCCGTTGTCGCCGACCCCCAAGCGCCCTGCTGGGAGTTCGATATAGTCGGCTATCCCCTTGTTGTCGACTTCGCCGACTTCGAGGACTTCGCCGAGGTCTGCCGCTGGACGGTGCGGCTCCTGTTCGTCGCCGCCCTTCTGCTCAATACCCGCAAGTTCGTCTATGGCGTGGGAGGTGTCTACTGATGGTCACGTTCGTAGCCGATTTGATTCTGGGCGGTCTGCTGTCCCTCGCGCTCTTTCTCCTGGGCCTGTTCCCCTCGATCAATCCCGATGATTTCATTTTCCAGGCTCCCGAGGGCGTGAGGGACGCTCTGGGCGCTCTTAACTGGTTCGTTCCCATATCCGACCTCATGGCCATATTCGGCGTATGGCTCGCCCTGGTGCTCGTCGCTAACGCCGTGGCGCTGTTCGCCAAGTTCACCGAGCATGGCCAGAGCTTCATGAAATAGCCGCCCTCTGATTGGAGGTAAAGCATGATCTACCTTTACTCCGGCACCCCCGGCAGCGGGAAGAGCCTTCACACCGCCAGGGATATCCTGGACGCTTTGCGGGTGAAGAAGCTTCCGGTCATAGCGAACTTCGATATAAACCCCAACACTAAGGGCTATTCCGGGCTGTTCACTTACCGGGATAACTTCAATTTGAATCCCGACTTTCTAGTTGAGTTCTCCGAGGATTATTTCAAGGGGCGCAAGGTCAGGGAGGATCGTATCTTGCTCGTCATAGACGAGGCCCAGCTTGTTTTCAACGCCCGCAACTGGAACCAGGGCCAGCGCATGGCCTGGATAGAGTTCTTTTCCCAGCATAGGCACTTCGGCTACAAGGTCGTCTTGATAGCCCAGTTCGACCGCATGATAGACAGGCAGATACGGAGCCTGGTCGAGATCGAGGTCAACCACCGCAAGATGGGCAACTTCGGCGTGAAGGGGCTGCTTCTCTCCCTGCCCTTCAGGGGCCGTCTCTTCCTCGCCATCTCCTACTATTACGGGCTTAAGGAGAAGGTGGGGACTTCCTTCCTGCTGCCCCGCAAGAGGTACTTCCGGCTGTACGACTCCTACAGCCGTTTCAGGCGCGTTGAGGGGGGCGCGTAGCGCCCCACGGGGTCGGGGGTCCCCGTGGGCGGTGCGCGCCCCCCATGCGCCCGTACAGGCTCTTGCAGTCGCGCGATTGAAAGCCCCTTTTCCGGGGCCTCTCCCGTCGCGCCCTGCCGGGGCCTGCAAATGGGGGGTCTGCTACGTCTACCCCCCATTTGCATCAGTATTCAGTATTCAACGATTCGAGAGGAATCAACCATGGCCAAGTACGACCCATCCAAGCGCAAGCCCTGCTGGACGTTCGTTTGCTATCCCGAAAGTCTCCCCGACAACTGGGAGCAGCAGCTTAGCGACGTCCACGTCCCGTGCTGCTACATCCTGCACGACAAGGACTTAGACGAGAAGGGCGAGCCTAAGAAGCCGCACTACCACGTCATAGCCCGCTACGAGTCGGTGAAGACCCTGGAGCAGGTGCGGGAGGACTTCGCTTTTACCGGGATTGAGTTCTTCGAGCCTGTTCGAAGCTTTAGGACGATGTGCCGCTATCTCTGCCACCTGGACGAGGACGGCAAATATCAGTACCCCGTCGATGACGTGAAGTGCGTCTCCGGCATGTCCCCGGACTTCAGCCGAAAGCTGACCAAGACCGACGAGCTGAAGGCCCTGCAGGACATGACGCAGCTTGTCGAGGACAACGACATCAACGAGTTCGCGGCCCTGTGGAACTACGCCGTCAAGAACGAGCCGGATTGGCTCGCGATACTCTCCTCCCGCGCCTCCCACCAGTCCTTGGCACAGTACATCCGGAGCCGCCGCTGTGCCGAGGTCGAGCGCCAGCGTAGGGAGCGCGAGCAGGAAGCCGCGCTCGCCCTGTAGGTAGATAGGCCGGGGCGGTCGCCGGGACTTAGCGCGCGTATTCGGCTGGTGGGCCTTCGGGGCTGTATCAAACAAGAGGTTGCGCCCCCGTGCTTCCCGCCCCTTCGTCGCATCGGAGGTTTCGAATGGATAGCTTTATCGGTATCGACGTCGCCAAGGACTTCCACGTGGCGGCGGTCGTGGACGGAAACGGCTCCCCGGTCGGGGACTTCTCGTTTCTCAACGACGCCGCCGGGTTCGCCCTGCTGGCCGAATGGCTGGCGTCCCTCGGCCTGAACCCGCAGAACTCCCTCGTCTGCATGGAGTCCACGGGCCACTATCACAGGCTCCTGCTGCACCGTCTCCGATCCGACGGCTGGCGGGTCGCCGTGGTGAACCCCGTCCGCACGGACGCCTTCCGGCGGGTGCGCTCTGTGCGCCGCACCAAGACAGACCTCATAGACGCCTACCTTATTGCCGACTTCCTCCGGGTCGAGCGCCCGGAGCCTGTCGAGTCTTCCCCCGGCGGCCTGTCCGACCTGCGCCGCCTTACCCGGCTGCGCTCGGAGTTGGTCAAGCATCGCACCGCCTTGAAGAACCGCATGGCCGCAGCCGTGGACGTCCTTTTCCCGGAACTCCCGTTCTATCTGGGCGGTCTGTGGTCTGCTTCCTGCCGGAAGGTGCTAGAACTTTGGCCCGACCCTATGGAGTTGGCCCTAGTCCCGGAGGAGGAGTTGGCCGAGGTGCTGCGCTCCTCCTCCCGTGGCCGTCGCGGCCTGGGCGATGTCGTGACGTTGCAGCGCGTCGCCAGGTGCACCATAGGCCGCTGCGACCCCTGCGCCGCCTTCGAGGTGCGCAGCATTCTTCGCTCCGTCGCGTCGCTCGATGACGAGATAAAGCGCCTTGACATGGAGTGCCAGCGCGTACTCAAGGCGTCGGACGCCGCCGTCCTGCTCACCGTCCCCGGTCTCGGCCCGGTGCTGGCGTCCTCCATCGCCGCCGAGGTCGGCGACGCCCGCCTGTTCCGTCGCGCCAACTCCATGATGGCCTTTGCGGGCATGGACGCCACCAAGACGCAATCCGGCAAGTTCGAATCTTCGGAGGAGCACATGAGCAAGCGCGGCTCGTCGCATCTGCGCTGGGCGCTCATGCAGGCCGCTAATCAGGTGCGCCGCCGGGACGCCTATTTCTCGGACTATTACGACTCCATGAGGGCGCGGGACAAGCACCACTACGTGGCCCTGTCCGGCGTCGCCCGCAAGCTTTGCGGCGTCATCATCGCCCTGTGGAGCGAGCAGCGGGCCTATGAGTCTAGGCCTACCGTTCGCCGCGAGTAGCCTACCGCTCGCCTCCTTAAAATGTGAGTTAGATGCTCACTTCATATAGCTGGCTACGGAATTCTCGGCGTTGACCGCGCGCCGCCCCTGCGGGAAACAGGTTGCGAAATTGTGTGGGTCATATTCTCGAACATGACCCAATTCATAAGCTTTGAAGTGGGATTTCTTCCTCGCGCTCATTGACGTACCGTGAATCAAAAGTGGGCAAATTGTGCGACGGTTGTTACCGTGCCGTCATGCGTGGGAAAATGCGCTTTGAGATCATCGGGAACTGTCTCAAGAAGCACTCGTGAATTGAAGCCTGGCAGTTTCCGTCGCCTATGAGGAAGGTATTTAATGAAGAAGCTGTCTTTCGCGAAATCGCTTGCCTCGGTGAGTCTTGCGGCCGTGTGCGCCCTGGGTATCGTCGGTTGCTCCGAGCAGACCAGCGACACGCCCACTTATACGGGTGGTGTTGCAGCTACGGTCAACGGGGTGGAGATTCCCGAGGACAAGGTTACCCAGGCTATCCAGGACATTCGCGCCCAGATGAGCCTTACCGATGAGGACGCATGGGGCAAGTGGCTTGCCGAGAACGACTACACGCCCGAGTCGGTGCGCGAGGAGATCGTGAACTCTTATGTCGATCAGGAGCTCGTGAAGCAGGGCGCCGATTCCGAGGGAATCACGGCGGATTCCGCCCAGGTCGATCAGTACGTGGAAACCATGCGTGGCCACTATGACTCCGATACCGCTTGGGCAGAGGCGCTGGAGGCCGTGGGCATGACCGAGGACGAGTACCGTGACAATATCTCGCTGTCGCTGGTGTCTCAGCAGCTGCAGCAGAAGGTGGGCGAGGGCGCTGCTGAGCCGACCGACGAGGAAGTGCTTGAGAGCGCCAAGACCTACGTGAGCTCTTACGACGGCGCGAAGAAGTCTTCCCACATCTTGTTCGAGGCCTCCGATGAGGCTCAGGCCCAGGAAGTGCTCGACAAGATTAATGCGGGCGAGCTTGATTTCGCGACGGCAGCCGAGTCCTATTCCAAGGACACCGCTTCCGCTGCCGAGGGCGGCAATGTGGGTTGGGATCGTCTTTCGAACCTGGTGACCGAGTACACCACGGCGCTCGCCGACCTGAGCAAGGGCGACGTGAGCGGGCTGGTGACCAGCACCTATGGCATTCACATCATCCAGTGCACCGATGTGTTCGAGGCCCCCGAGGAGCTGACGAGCCTCGATCAGCTGCCGACCGAGTTCCAGGACTCCATCCGCGCCATGCTGCAGTCTTCCAACCAGTCCAACGCGTACTACTCGTGGCTGGAGGAGCAGCGCAACGCCGCCGACATTCAGATCAACGACATGCCCGAGGGGCTGCCCTACTGGGTCGATATGGCGAACTATCCCAAGGAGGAAAGCTCCGAGGACAGCACGGGCGTGACGGCGGTTGACGCTGATGGCAACCCCATCGTTCTTGACGAGGGCGCTGTCGAAGGCGAGGGCGCCGGCGAGCAGGCCGACGCAAGCGCCGAGGGCGAGGAGCCCGTGGCTGAGGGCGTCGATGAGGGCGCTGAAGGTGCCGAAGATGCTGCCGCGGCCGCGTTGATCTGGGTGCGAAGGACCCCCCCGCGGCCGCGGCCGATGAGGCTGCTGCCGACGTCGAGGGCGCTGCGCCTGCTGGCGACGACGCCGAGCAGCCTACCGAAGGCGCGGCCGAGGGCACCCAGCCTGCGGAGACTCCCGCCCAGTAGCACACTCGAGAAACAACGTCGCGAGGGATACCTTGCGAGAGAAGAGACGAGAGCGCCCGCGCCGATGCGTGGGCGCTCCGCTATACAGCGGGATTTGCGCTTGTCGATCATCAATCCGATTCTTCTCTGTTGGGCAAAAAAACTTCTTGAGACAGCGGCGGTGCTGCGCTATACTTCTTAGACGCTTCGTCTTAGGGCGAGGCAGACGCTATGCGGAGAGATGTCCGAGCTGGCCGAAGGAGCACGATTGGAAATCGTGTATGCCCCAAAAGGGTATCTGGGGTTCGAATCCCCATCTCTCCGCCAGACTAATCCCGCGAGCCTCTTCCAGGCTCGCTTTGATATGGCGCCCCTTTGCGGGCGCATCGCCCCTGCGGAGGGGTGGCAGAGTGGTTGAATGCGGCGGTCTCGAAAACCGTTTCACCGGTGCTCCCGGTGACGAGGGTTCGAATCCCTCCTCCTCCGCCAGTTTAGTTGCGACATTAGTGAACTCGCATTAAGGCAAGAAATTGCAACGACGCGGGATTCGAACCGAGTTTTCTGGCGTTGATGTAAAGAAAAGTGCGATCGTGCGAGTTTTCTACGATGAAAAACTCGCACGATCGCATTTTTTTCTGCACGGAGAAGGTTTTTAGCGTTTCAGGACTCGCATAATCGCACTTTTCTTTACATTGAAATCAAAAAAGTTGTTTTTGGCCGGTTTAGCATCGCGTGGTTGCAGTCGCCGCTGACTGATTTTGGCGATAAACTGGGCAAGTTGGTCATTTTTTTACAGCGTGTCCTTCCTTACAATAAGGGAAACTACTGCTGAATACCGAAGGATCCGCCATGCCCGTCATTGATGCCCATTCCCACATTTATCCCGACAAGATCGCCTGCAAGGCCTCCTCAGCGGTGGGCGATTTCTACGGCGTGGACATGAACGCCAAGAACGCATCCGCCGCCTCAATGCTCGCGGCCTGCGAGGGCTCACCCATCACCCATCATCTGGTGCATTCCGTGGCCACAACGCCGGGCCAGGTGCCCATTATCAACGACTTCATCGCCGAGCAGTGCCGCGCCCACGACAACTTCGTCGGCTTCGCCACCATGCACCAGGATTTCGAAGACGTGGAAAGCGAGATCGATCGCGCTATTGGCTTGGGGTTGAAGGGCGTGAAGATTCACCCGGACACCCAGAAGGTGAACATGGACGACCCACGCTTGATGCACCTGTACGAGGTCATCGAGGGCCGCCTGCCCATCGTCATCCACACCGGCGACTACCGCTACGACTTCTCGCACCCGCATGGCGGA
>OGOG01002130.1_pt1 | contig 17424 bp, 9 predicted proteins | sample 1552581 | NCBI WGS metagenome assembly OGOG01 (sample SAMEA2580152, study PRJEB22360) | human gut metagenome | biome: human gut; feature: human-associated habitat; material: faeces | place: Denmark | collected 2008/2010 | reverse complement strand
ACACTCGAATCCGCATCCTACGCGATTGGTATAGTTATTTACGAAACGATGTACTGGTTCATTGTTTTAAATGACGTTCGGACAAAATATTCTACCTTATTATATCATTAATTACAATGCCTGTGTAAAATTTATATGATAGTATGTTAACAGTGTGTTACTGTTCGGGAGTTTGACAGTAACCAGTGTTATTAAACAGTAACAGGATTACCCTAATATTCAAAAAAATACTTGACACAGTGAATTTTGTGACCTTATAATGAATCCGCATAGTTAAATAAATGATATGTCCACAAAAACGTTGATGGAGAGAGTAATTGCAGGGGAAAGCAGACAGCGAACCGGGGAGGGTGTGAGCCCGGTGGTGAGTAAATGCAGTGAAGATCACTCCGGAGTTGCAGCTCTGAAGGGTGTACAGACAGGTAAGAGCTGACGGAAATCCCCGTTAAAAGATTCATGTATCGGCAGAGGATGCCCGTACAATGTAACAGGTGGTATAGCGAACGTCAATAAACCTTCGTCCTTTTACAAAAGGGCGATTTTTTTATGGGCTTATTTTCGTTCTTAAAGGACACTGGAAATATTTTTCAGCGTATATAAACGTCCTGCATATTTTCAGGTGTCTGATACAAATAATTTAAACAGGAGGTAAATTACTGTGTACCAGAAAGTTGATACGAACTTAAACTTTGTAGACCGTGAGAAAAAAGTAGAAGAATTCTGGAAAGAAAACCATATCTTTGAGAAAAGTATGGAGAACAGAAAAGAAGGAGAAACCTATACATTCTATGATGGACCGCCCACTGCAAACGGCAAACCGCACATCGGCCATGTACTTACCCGTGTAATCAAGGATATGATCCCGAGATACCGTACAATGAAGGGCTACATGGTTCCGCGTAAAGCAGGATGGGATACCCACGGACTTCCGGTAGAGCTGGAAGTAGAGAAGAAACTTGGTCTGGATGGCAAAGAGCAGATCGAAGAATACGGTATGGAGCCATTCATCAAACAGTGTAAGGAAAGCGTCTGGAAATACAAAGGAATGTGGGAGGATTTCTCCTCTACTGTTGGTTTCTGGGCTGATATGGAACATCCATACGTAACTTACTATGACGATTATATTGAATCCGAATGGTGGGCATTAAAAGAAATCTGGAACAAGAAGCTTCTGTATAAAGGCTTCAAGATCGTTCCTTACTGTCCAAGATGCGGTACCCCTCTTTCCGCACAGGAAGTATCCCAGGGATACAAAACTGTAAAAGAGCGTTCCGCAGTTGTAAGATTCAAGGTTGTTGGTGAAGATGCATACTTCCTTGCATGGACAACAACACCATGGACACTTCCGTCCAACGTTGCACTCTGCGTAAACCCGGATGAGACTTACTGCAAAGTAAAGGCAGCAGACGGATATACCTATTATATGGCAGAAGCACTCCTTGACAAAGTCCTTGGCAAGCTTGCAAAAGAAGAAGGCGAGAAAGCATATGAAGTTCTGGAAACCTACAAAGGAACAGACCTGGAATACAAAGCATACGAGCCGCTTTTTGCATGTGCAGGAGAGGCAGCAGCAAAACAGAAAAAGAAAGCTCATTTCGTAACCTGTGATAACTACGTTACTATGAGTGATGGTACAGGTATCGTTCACATCGCACCTGCATTCGGTGAAGACGACAGCAGAATCGGACGTAACTATGAACTGCCATTCGTACAGTTCGTAGACGGACAGGGTAACCTGACAAAAGAGACACCATACGCAGGCGTTTTCGTAAAGAAAGCAGATCCTATGGTCCTCACAGACCTGGACAAAGAAGGCAAGCTCTTCGATGCTCCGAAATTCGAGCATGATTATCCACACTGCTGGAGATGTGACACACCACTGATCTACTATGCAAGAGAATCCTGGTTCATCAAGATGACAGCAGTTAAGGATGACCTGATCAGAAATAACAATACAATCAACTGGATCCCTGAGAGCATCGGTAAAGGACGTTTCGGCGACTGGCTTGAAAACGTTCAGGACTGGGGTATCAGCCGTAACCGTTACTGGGGAACTCCACTGAACATCTGGCAGTGTGAATGCGGACATATGCATTCCATCGGAAGCCGTCAGGAATTATTCGAGATGAGCGGTGATGAGAGAGCCAAGACAGTAGAGCTTCACCGCCCATACATCGATGAGATCACACTGAAGTGTCCGGAGTGCGGCGGAGAAATGCACCGTGTACCGGAGGTTATTGACTGCTGGTTCGACTCAGGAGCAATGCCTTTCGCACAGCATCATTATCCATTTGAAAACAAAGAATTATTTGAGCAGCAGTTCCCTGCAAACTTTATCTCCGAGGCAGTAGACCAGACCCGTGGATGGTTCTACTCACTCCTTGCAGAATCCACACTGCTCTTCAACAAAGCACCATACAAGAATGTAATCGTTCTGGGACATGTTCAGGATGAGAACGGACAGAAGATGAGTAAGTCCAAAGGAAATGCAGTTGATCCATTCGATGCACTGAACAAATACGGCGCAGATGCCATCAGATGGTACTTCTACATCAACAGTGCTCCATGGCTTCCGAACCGTTTCCATGGCAAGGCAGTTGTGGAAGGACAGCGTAAATTCATGAGCACACTGTGGAATACTTACGCATTCTTCGTATTATATGCAGACATCGACAACTTCGACCCGACCAAATATGAACTGAACTATGACCAGCTTCCTGTAATGGACAAATGGCTGCTCAGCAGATTAAACACAACTGTTCAGGCAGTTGACAATGACCTGGCTAACTACAAGATCCCGGAAGCAGCAAGAGCACTCCAGGAATTCGTAGATGAAATGAGTAACTGGTATGTAAGAAGAAGCCGTGAACGTTTCTGGGCAAAGGGAATGGAGCAGGATAAGATCAATGCTTACATGACTCTGTACCATGCACTGGTAACCATCGCCAAGACAGCAGCTCCGATGATCCCGTTCATGACAGAAGATATCTATCAGAACCTGGTAAGAAGCGTGGACAAAGATGCTCCGGAGAGTATCCATCTCTGCGACTTCCCAACTGTAAACGAAGCATGGATCGACAAAGATCTGGAAGCAGACATGAAAGAGCTTCTGGAGATCGTAGTTCTGGGACGTGCCTGCAGAAATACAGCAAACATCAAGAATCGTCAGCCAATCGGAACCATGTATGTAAAAGCTGAGAAGAAAATGAGTGAATTCTACACTGACATCATCGCAGATGAACTGAATGTCAAAGAAGTAAAATTCGCAGATGATGTAGAATCCTTTATCTCCTACAGCTTCAAACCACAGCTTCGTACAGTAGGACCGAAATACGGTAAACTCCTTGGAGGAATCAGACAGGCTCTCACAGACATCAATGGAACAGCAGCAATGAACGAGCTGAGAACCAACGGTGTCCTGAAACTGGATATCAACGGAAACAATGTAGAACTTACAGAAGAAGACCTTCTTATTGAAACAGCACAGACAGAGGGTTATGTATCTGAATCTGACGGTGAAACATCCGTAGTCCTGGATACAAACCTGACACCTGAACTGATCGAAGAGGGATTCGTACGTGAGATCATCAGCAAGATCCAGACCATGCGTAAGGAAGCCGGCTTCGAAGTTATGGACAAGATCGTAGTATACGCTCACGGAAACGACAAGATCCAGGATGTCATGAAAGCACACGAAGATGAGATCAAGTCAGAAGTACTTGCAGACGAAATGGTACTTGGCGAGACCGATGGTTATGTGAAAGAGTGGAACATCAACAAAGAAGCAGTAACTATGGGCGTTAAGAAACTGTAATTGACAACATTCGGTCAATTACTGACAAGGTACTGATAAGTTACAGGTATTTCACAGGAAATATACTACTTTCGCAATGCACGATAACAAAAAAATGTTATAAAATTCGGCAATTATACACATGACAGACTGTCGAAAAAAGAGTATCATTATTCTTGACAGTCTGATTTCAGAGAGGAAATTGGAGGCGGAGATTCTTTGCCCCCAATTTCTCTGATATGAGAAAACAGAAGAGTTGACGGAATGAAGAGGTTCACCGGCAATATCCGCAAGGTGTATTGCTGAGAATAAAGTGAACAGTGAAACCATTACGGGAGGTATGAAATGACAAACGAAATGTTCAAGAAAGAGGCATTCAAGAAAAGCGTAAAAGACAACGTAAAATTCCTCTATCGAAAAACAATTGAAGAAGCTACACAGGAGCAGATTTTCCAGGCAGTAAGCTACTCTGTAAAAGACGTTATCATTGATAACTGGCTTGCAACACAGAAAGCTTATGACGAACAGGATCCGAAGATCGTATACTATATGTCCATGGAATTCCTGATGGGACGTGCTCTCGGAAACAACCTGATCAACCTTTGCGCTTACGGTGAAGTAAAAGAAGCTCTCGAAGAACTGGGATTTGACCTTAACTGTATCGAAGATCAGGAACCGGATCCGGCACTTGGAAACGGTGGTCTGGGAAGACTGGCTGCATGCTTCCTTGATTCTCTCGCAACTTTAAATTACGCAGCATATGGCTGCGGAATCCGTTACCACTACGGAATGTTCAAACAGAAAATCCAGAACGGTTATCAGATCGAGGTACCGGATAACTGGTTAAAGAACGGCTACCCATTCGAACTGCGTCGTCCGGAATATGCCAAAGAAGTACACTTTGGCGGATTTGTAAGAGTAGAATACGATCCTGAAAAAGGTGGAAATAAATTTATCCATGAAGGATATCAGGCAGTAAAAGCCATTCCTTATGATATGCCGATCACAGGCTATGACAACGATGTAGTAAATACACTTCGTATCTGGGATGCAGAACCAATCGTAGACTTCGAGTTGGATTCCTTTGACAAAGGTGATTACAAGAAAGCAGTAGAGCAGGAGAACCTTGCCCGCAACATCGTAGAGGTCCTTTACCCGAACGACAACCACTATGCCGGTAAAGAGCTGAGACTGAAACAGCAGTACTTCTTCGTATCTGCAAGTTTACAGGCAGCAATCGATAAATATAAGAAGAAACACAGCAACATTAAGAAATTATATGAGAAAGTAACCTTCCAGATGAACGATACCCATCCAACTGTAGCAGTAGCAGAGTTAATGCGTATCCTCATGGACGAAGAAGGACTTGGCTGGGACGAAGCATGGGAAGTAACAACCAAATCCGTTGCTTACACAAATCATACCATCATGTCCGAAGCACTTGAGAAATGGCCGATCGAGCTCTTCTCCAGACTGCTTCCACGTGTATATCAGATCATCGAAGAAATCAACCGTCGTTTCATTCTCGAAATCCAGGCAAAATACCCGGGAAACTACGAGAAGATCAAAAAGATGGCAATCATCTACGACGGACAGGTTAAGATGGCTCACCTTGCAATCGCAGCAGGCTACTCTGTAAACGGTGTTGCACGCCTTCATACAGAGATCCTGAAGAACCAGGAATTAAAAGACTTCTATGAAATGATGCCACAGAAATTCAACAACAAGACAAACGGTATCACTCAGAGACGTTTCCTGCTTCACGCAAATCCACTCCTTGCAGACTGGATCACAGAGCATATCGGACCGGACTGGATCACAGACCTTCCGCAGTTAAAGAAACTGGCAGTTTACGCAGATGATGACAAAGCACTCCAGGAATTCATGAACATCAAGTTTAAGAACAAAGAGCGTCTTGCAAAATACATCCTCGAGCACAACGGCGTAGAAGTAGATCCGCACTCCATCTTCGATGTACAGGTTAAGAGACTTCACGAGTACAAACGTCAGCTCCTGAACATCCTGCATGTTATCTATCTGTACAACCAGATCAAGATGCATCCGGAAATGGAATTCTATCCAAGAACATTCATCTTCGGTGCAAAAGCATCCGCAGGTTACGCAACAGCCAAGAAGATCATCAAACTCATCAACTCCGTAGCAGATGTAGTAAACAACGACGCTTCCATCAACGGCAAGATCAAAGTTGTATTCATCGAAAACTACAGAGTATCCAACGCTGAGTGGATCTTCGCAGCAGCAGACGTTTCCGAGCAGATCTCCACAGCAAGTAAAGAAGCATCCGGTACAGGTAACATGAAGTTCATGCTCAACGGTGCTCCTACACTTGGAACAATGGACGGTGCCAACGTAGAGATCTTAGAAGAAGTTGGCGCAGAAAACGCATTTATCTTCGGTTTAAGCTCCGACGAAGTAATCAACTACGAAAACAACGGCGGATACGATCCAAACGTAATCTACAATACAGATGAAGAAATCCGTCAGGTACTGATGCAGCTCATCAACGGAACCTTCTCCAATGATACAGAACTCTTCCGCGACCTGTACGATTCACTTCTCAACACAAAGAACACAGACAGAGCAGACCGCTACTTCATCCTCGCAGACTTCCGTTCCTATGCAGACGCACAGAAACGCGTAGAAGCAGCATACAGAGACGAAAAAGGCTGGGCTAAGAAAGCACTCCTCAACACAGCATGCAGCGGTAAATTCACCTCCGACAGAACTATCCAGGAATATGTAGATGATATCTGGCATCTGGATAAGGTTATTGTCAGAAAGAAATAATATGTTTGCTTTAACACCTTAAAGCAGATGGTAGAGAAACAGCAGAGAATGATAAAAAAGTTCTCTGCTGTTTTTGTGATGCTGGAAACAGGAAGATATTTTTGATAAAATAAGAAAAGATAATCAGTTTTGACAGAATGGAGGAATACAAGATGCTGAAAATATTTTTTGGGGACAATCCGGGAGACAATTATATTTTTAATCCTGATGTGTTCTTCAATAACACATATGAAGATGAGTGGATCACATCAGAAACTTCCAGAAAAATGATCAAAGATATAGACGGATCAGAGGTAAAAGGTCCATGCATGATCGACAGCCCATTTCTCGGCCCGATTCCACCGGAACGCCTCTCAGGAGGAGTAAAAACTCTGATATTGATGCAAAATGATCCAGATTATATATTTAACGCATCTGCCTGCGGAAACAACTGTGCACAATGGATTTTAAAACTGGCAGAACAAAAAGACATCACAATTCGCCTGGGCTATATCATGGACTTTGGAAAACAGCCATTTGATATCTATATTGTAAACACAGGAAAAACGGTTCACTCCATGCTTGAACTGGATGACGAAATCATTGTAAACCGATTATTGAGAGGATGATAAAACATGACAGGAAAGTATGATATTGAAATATACAACAAACGAGTTCATTATCATCTTACAGTAAAGAGAAATATCACTGTCATTCAGGGAGATTCTGCAACAGGAAAAACAGAACTCCTTCGAATGATTTCTGATTATGAGAACAATGGCATATCATCAGGAATTACCCAAATATGTGAAAAACGATGTGTAGTAATAGAAAACGCTTCATGGAAAGAAAGACTTGCCACACTGCAGCAATGCATTATATTTATTGATGAAGGAGCACCATTTTTACGCAGTAAAGAATTTACCAGAATGGTAAAAGGCAACGACAATTACTTCGTTTTGGTCACAAGGGACAGCCTGGAACATTTACCATATAGTATCGAAGAAATTTACGGCATGAGACAAGAGCGAGACAGTCAGAAATATCAAAACGCCAAAAGAATATATAATGAAACTTATCAGTTATATAATTTGCAGGCAAAAGAGGATATCCAACCAGATCTGGTAATAACAGAAGACTCTAATTCAGGATACGAATTCTATCATAAATTATTCGGAGAAACATGTTGCTCAGCAGAAGGAAAAAGCAACATACTTCCATATCTGCAGAAAAGTCAGGAAAAAGAAATCCTTGCAATTGTAGACGGAGCCGCATTCGGTCCGGAAATGCAGCATGTAATGCAATATATGAGAGATACCAGAAATAAAATCGTATTATACGCACCAGAATCATTTGAGTATTTGTTGTTAAGAGCAAATATTATAGATAAAACTTCTGAAGTAACAGAAAAGACTTATGAACTGGCAGACAGCAGACAATATTTCAGTTGGGAAGAATTTTACACTGCTTATTTGATAGAACAAACAAGAAACACAATATATGAATATAGTAAGAAAAAGCTCAAAGATACATATCTGACCTCGGGAAACTTCCGAAAGATTGTAAGCCAGCTTCCAGAGCAGATCAGGATTAACTGTTAGAATCGGTAAAAAAGAGAACACTACATCATCTTGTGATAAACAAGAAAAACTCACCACATTTGTAACAAGTTATAGATTTTAAACCTGAAAAATCAAGAAAAATAAATGCTTTTGAAGTGTATGAAATTTAAAAAAATCGTAAAATTCTTGAGCATTACCCTTGACAAAAAGTGGTGAAAGCACTATTATTAACCATAACAGACAGATTATGTCTAGGAATCTTTACCCAAAAAGAAATAGTTATATTAAGGAAAGGGGAACTATAATCATGACAAAGATTAAAAACACAAAGAAGGGCATGGCAAAAAAGACATTAAGTATGTCACTTGTTGTTGCAATGCTTGCTACTTCTAATGTGCCGGTATGGGCTGCTGAGTTCAGCGATGGTACTGATGCTGCCGTTGAGACTGAAGCTCCGGCTGCTGAAACATTTTCTGATGATGCTACAGAAGCTCCGGTTGTAGAAAATACTACTGACGTGACAGATGTTGCAACTGCAACTGCACCTAAATTAACATTAGCAAATTGGACAGGCGCTTTGGCTGTATCTGGTGATCTTAAAGATGGTAGCACTGATGTTGCAAACTTTGATTATAAAGTTCGTATTGATGGCAAAGAAGTTGTTGGTCATTCAGGAACTTATACTGGAAGTGCTACAAGTGTTGCTGATTTAAATAGTAAATTAACATCAGCTACTTTTGTATCTACTGATGCTGGTCATATTGTATCTGTAGAGATTACAGGAACGGGTGCTAATGCTGGATTTAAAACTACAATTGAAGGCATTGAAATTAAGAGTGTAGATGTTTCATCTGCGACATTAAATCTTGGTGGCGCAACTGTAGCTTATACTGGTAAACAGGTGGCATTTAGTGATACTCAGATTGCTGGATTTACAATTGCTGGTATTTCAGGTCTTTCATATAATGACTTTAAGTATACATATGAGGGAGACGATCTTGTAAATGCTACACCTGCTGGAAAAACACTTCAGGTTGTTGCTACTGTAGACAAAGCAGGATATACAGGACAGATTAAAGCACCTTTTATAATTAACAAACGTACTCTGAATCCAGACAAATTAGAATTAACATTAAAGAAAAATACTGTTTCTTATGCAGAAAGATCTAAAATCTCTTCTGATTATGTAACAGTTAAAGACACTGTAACAGGAGAAACTCTTCCAACATCTGTATATACAGTTACTGGAAGTGGATTAACTGCTGTTGGCACTGAAAGCACATTGAGCATTGCTACAGACTCCTTAGATAAAGATGAAAAAACAAATCGCAATTATACAGGTAATGTAATAAAAGTTACAACAGATAAAGTTAAAGTTGTTGCTAATCAGATGTCAGATTTCAAAATTGTTACTGACAGTATTGGAAAAGATGATGCATCTAATGCAACAGCTGTAAAGAATGCAATTCATTTCTACATTGGCGACACAGAGGTAACATCTTATATTTCTTCTGCTATTACTGTTGCTCCAGCAACTTTAGCAAGTGGTGCGACAACTTTATCTGTTTCTGTAAATGGTGATAATACAAACGTTATCGGAAACACAACCGTAAATCTTTCTGTAACATTAAATAAACTTACAGTAGATGGATTAAGATATACACTTGGCACAACTAAAGATAAACAAGCAAATTCTGCTGAAGATTTAGGAGCTGAAACATACACTGGTGAGGCAATCACTAAAGATATTAAAGATGTTAAATTTGTTAGTGGAACTACAAATGTTAACTTATCTACAAGTGATTACAAAGTAGAGTATGTAAATGATAACACAAATGCTAAGGCTGTTTCCAAAAAAGACGTAGAAGTTTACATTGTAGGTACTGGAAACTATAGTGGCCGTGTTAAAATTGGTACATTTGCAATTAATGCCGCAGTAATCGAAGCTGCAGATATTACTGTTCCTGAAAAAGTTCAGTACAATGGAAGTCTTCAGACCGCATCTGACTACATGGATGGAAAAGTTACTGTTAAAGCAGGCGCTACAGGAAAGAAAAAAGATGTTCCGGCAGATGCATATAAATTAACATATACTTCAAGCACAACTCCTGTTTCAGTAGGTGCAACAATTACTACAAAATTAGTAGAAACAGATATTAAAAACAAAAACTATACAACTGGTACAACTGAAGTTACTGCTTCCAAAACAACAACTGTAACTAACAAAGATATCGCTGATACTAATGCAAAACTTGAAGTTGTAGGATCTTATACTTATACTGGAAAAGCAATTACACCGACTGTAAAATTAACAGTTGATGGTGTAGAACTGGCATCTGGTATTGATTATGAAATCCAGTCCTGCTCTAACAACAAAAATGCTGGTGAAGCTACAGTAACTGTTGTAGGAAAAGGTGATTATTCTGGAACTCAGACAGCTAAATTTACAATTAACAAAGCAAATCTGAGTGATGTTAAAGTTGAAGCAAAAGCTACTACTGACGCAGAAAAAGAAGCATTTACCTATACAGGAAGTCAGATTAAGCCAACAACTTCTAATTTTAAAATCACATTAAATGATGTTGAACTGAGCGCTTCTGATTTTGCAATTACATACCCAACAACTTCTAAAGTAAATGTAAATGTTGGTGATGCAACAGTAACATTAGCACCAGTAAAAACAAATACTAACTTTGTTGGTGAAACTAAAGAAGTTGGATTTAAGATTCTTCCTAGAGCACTTACTACCAGCTATTTAAATGGTACATTCTACGCATTTGATGAAAACGGTGATAAGATTGACTTTACCAAAACAAATTATGTATTTGGATATGACGGAACAGAAAAAACATTTAAAGACATTAAATTTGTTCCAAGCGTAGCTAAATATAGAACTATGAATCTTGTTGAAGGTAAAGATTATGAAATCAAGTATTTCAATAATATTACCGGACCAAAAGCATATGTTTATGTTACAGGTATTGGAAACTATGCTGGTTCTACAAAATTTGAAGGAAGCGATGTAACTTATACAAAAGCTCAGGACTTCGCAATTGAAGGAGTTACTGTAGGTCGCAAAAATATTACTGTATCAGACACAGAATATGCTGGTGGTGTAGCTGTTACACCAAATGTAATAATTAAGGTTGGCGATAAAACATTAGTAGAAGGAACTGATTATGAATTCACAGGACTTTCTAACAATGTAGATGTTACAGCTTCAAATAAAGTATTAAAAGCTACATTAAAGCTTAAAAATGGATATAAACTGAGCAATGGTACAGGTGAATGGACTGGAGTATTCAGCAATCCAGTTGTAAATGACACTACAAACACATATACTATTGATATAACATGGAAGATTGTTAAAAAAGACATTGCTAATACAACAGTTGAAATTTCCGAAACAAACGGTAAATTAACAACTACTGTACTTAATGGTAGCGTAATCGTTCCAGCAACAGAATACGATGTAAAAGACAATGGTGATGGAACTGCTACTGTAACAGCTAAAGCTGATAGCAAGAGCTATACAGGAAGCCAGAAAGTATCTGTAAAGAAATCTGAAAATGTTGGTGCTCCAGTAATCAGCAATGTTAAAGTTGTTGGTAACAAAGCAACTGTTATCCTTTCTGGTGAAGCTGACGGCGCTGCAGGTTATGATTATGTAATTTCTACAGACCGTGATTGCATCACAAACAAAGATTATACATCTATCAGTAAGAATCAGGTACAGACTTCTACTACATTCAAATATGTAGATCAGGGTATGTACTATGCATACTGCCACGCTTGGACACGTGATGAGAACGGTAAGAAAGTATTTGGTGAATGGTCCAATGCTTATCCATTCTCTGTAACAGCAATCACACCAGATGCTCCGGTTATCACAAACGTTAAAGTAAGCGGATCTACTATCAAAGTAACATACAAAGCTGCTGCAAACGCAACTGGTTACGATGTAGTACTTGGAACTGGATCCAAGAAAGAAAACGGTGAGACACGTCCATACCAGTATGGCAATCACAAGAAACTGAACCTCAAAGAAGGTACAGTAACAGCAACATTCAAGAACGTACCAAAGGGAACATGGGTAGTTGGAATGCATGCATTCAACAGAACATCCGAAGACGGAAAGAAAGTCTTCAGCCCATGGTCAAACCTGAAAAAGGCTACTGTTAAATAATCCATTTGGGTAATTAATACAGATTCCTAAAAAGAAGGCTCCGGTCATTGCGATCGGAGTCTTTCTTTTTAATAAACCTATACCATATATTCTAACAGAATCTTATCCTTATATTGCTTTCTGCTATTTCAAGGTGTATCTGACTCCCCTGCCTGCACCTGTTTTTTTCAGGATTTTCTTTTCAATCAGGCTGTTCAGAGTACGTACTGCTTTACTCTTTTCCATTTCTGCTGCTTTCTCAATTTCTGATCTTGACATTTTTTCTTTTCCCTTAAGGATGCTGACCAGTATCTGTTCGGCTTCGCTCAGGTCATAGTTTTCCCTTATAACAGGAAGAATTACTTTGATAGAATTAGAAAAACACTGATACGATGGTTTTATCAGTGCGTTCCTGTAAGCATGATTGATCCTCATGATTCCGGTTCCAAATTTCTCAATATATTTCAGCCGGAAGAACACATTTCCGATAATAGGATTTCTGAGTATGGATATCTGACCATTCAGGTATTCCTCTTCGCTGATTCCGGCAGGAAGCCCTCCCGGAGAACTGATCTCAATCCTGTCCGCATACATACTGACTTTTATAGATGCCGGGATATCCCACATTCGATGGATCAGAGCATTGGCTATTGCTTCCCTGAAGGCTTTTTCCGGGATTTTGTCAATACATTTCCTTTCGGCTCCCTCTATTTTTTCATACTGATAATACTTTCGGAACATCTGAAGTGTTTTTTCCAACTGAGAAAGTATGGAAATATTTTCTAGTGATTCCCTGTCCATGATCTCATCTATGGTATCACCAAAACGTATGATATCTATTCCCGTAAACTGATTATCATCAGCAAGAAGTGCAGCTGCATTATTGAACCCACTCTGATCAGAATACAGTTCAAGAGTTTTTAAAATATCTTTATTGATCTTCTCAATGCCCATCACCCGGATAAATTCTGTTTCCAATTTAGCAAAAGTAAGCTGCTGATTGAATGAAGTGATCTCCTCAAAAGTCTGATTACAGCCCTCCAGGATCAACCGGTTATATTCCAGACGATCCACTTCAACTGTAGAAGAATCATTTCTTTTATAAGCTTTACCTTTATAGAGATAAGGCTTATACCTGCCTTCATAAACAGTGAGCACGATCGTATTTTCCTGTATCTCCAGACGGAACTCCGGCACAGGACTGAGACTGTCATTGATCTTATTCTCCAGATTCAGACATCCGTTCACTGGATCTGTTATGCCGATGACGTTCCCCTGATCATTGATTCCAAATATAATCTTTCCTTCGCCATAATTAGCATAGGCACTGATCGTTTTCAGAAACGTGTTAGATGACAGATTTTCCTTATATTCCAATGTTCTGCTTTCCCTCATGATACATTTTCCTCCACATTTTCAATCCTTTGAAACCCAATATTGATTTGTAATATATAGTATAAAATCGTTCCAATCGAAATGCAACGATTTCTTTTTTCGTTTCATATAGAATACAACGATTTATATAATCATCAAATATAGTTCCGCCGATCAACAGCCAACGTAATTGTATAATTGTGAAATAATAAATATTATACGTAAATAATGCACTAAGATTACAATTACAAATAAAAATTTCTGTGGTGTTGATGCAAGCGGAAATAATATTACTACACAGCCTGCAGCTGTATACCGTTATTCTAAAATCAGCAAACCACAGGCAAGTGCTTGGACTGTTTCTACAGAAAAAGCATCTTATACTTACACAGGAGAAGCAATTATTCCAGAACTGATTGTAAAGGATGGAACAAAAGAGCTCGAAAAAGATGTAGATTACGAAATTAAGTCTATTGCAAACGGTACAAATGTAGGTACTGCAACTGTAACAATTGTTGGAAAAGGTGATTATGACAATACATCTACTACAACAACTACATTTACGATTACACCAGCTGATATGTCTTCTTTAACTGTAAATGTAAATGATCAAAGCTATACCGGACATCAGATTCGTCCTACAGTAAAAGATTCCAATAACAATACACAGATTACAGCTAAATTAGGTACTGTAAATATTGATCTTGGTCAGTTTACAATTAGTTATCCAGATTCAAAGGATGCAAATAAAGAAGTTGGTACTGGTACATTAACATTAGCACCAAAAGCAAGTAATAAAAACTTTACTGGAAGTAAAGAAGTTTTCTTTAAGATTGTTGGTCAGAAAATTATCTGGTCTAATGATGTAGCTAATGCATTTAAAGTATATGATGCAAATGGAAAAGAAGTTAATGTAGCTAATCAGTCATTTATCTATGATGGAAAAGTTCATACTTTTGCAAGCGCAACATTCAACTATTCTTATACTGATCCGATTACACATAAAACTGTTAAATTAGAAGAAGGAAAAGATTTTGAAATTAAATACTTCCACAATGTAACAGGTAATGCCAGCCATGAAGCATATATCGCTGTAGTTGGTAAAGGCAACTATGCTGGCAACAACGATACAACAAATCAGGTTTTCGAAGATGAAAATGGTCAGAAAGTAAACGCTATTACTTATAAGAAATTTACAATTACTCCAGTTCAGCTGTCAGATCAGAACGTAACTGTTTCTAATGGTACTTATGCTGAAGGAATGGCAGTAAAACCAGTTGTTAAAGTATCATATGGTAGAGATGCTCTTACATTAGAAGAAGGTAAGGACTACAAATTAGTTGGTGTGGGTGCTTATACAGAGCCTACAACAACAAAGAAATATACAGTAAGTGTTGAAGGTATCAATGGATATACAGGAACAACATCTTCTGTTAACTGGGGAATTGATAAAAAAGATCTTGCTGACTGTGATATTACAGCCGCTAAGAATTCTAAAGGTTCTGTATCTGTTGTTGTAATGAACGGAAATGTTAAAGTTCCAACAGAAAAATATGTTGTTACAGAAAATGCTGACGGAACAGTAACAGTTACTCCGGCAAAAGATAGTAAATACTACATCGGTTCTAAGACAGTTACATTAGCTGGTTCTGAAGCTAATGAAAAACCAGGAACACCTATGATCAGCAATGTTAAAGTTGTTGGTAATAAAGCAACTGTAATCCTTTCCGGTGATACAGATGGTGCTGCAGGTTATGACTATGTAATCTCTACAGATCGTGACTGCATTACAAACAAAGATTACACATCTGTAAACAAGAATCAGGTTCAGACTTCTACTACATTCAAATATGTACAGCAGAGAACCTACTACGCATACTGCCACGCTTGGAAACGTGACGAGAACGGAAAGAAAGTCTTCAGCCCATGGTCCAACCTGAAAACAGCTACTGTTAAATAATCCATTTGGGTAAATAATACAGATTCCTAAAAAGAAAACCCCAGTCATTTTGACTGGGGTCTTTCTTTGTCAAAACTTATCCTGCGATTGTCGAAAAATTTTTCTGGTAAATAAATATCTGCTCTGATAAAATATAAGTACAAAATATGTGACAGGAGGTGACATCCATAATACGTCAAACGAATCTGGCACAAATGATAGACCTTGCCGCAGATCGTGCAAGATATGATGAATGTGCCAAGAAACTATTAACCTATAAGGCAGTCATTGCCTGGATCCTCAAATCCTGTACAAAAGAATTTTCCCAATATAGTGTCAATTTTATCTGTGATAACTGCCTGAAAGAAAATATCGAAATTTCCAGTCGGGCAGTACATCAGGACCATCCTGACCGCAGTAAATTACTGGATGGAAACGAACAAATAGACTGCCTTAATTCCGAAGCAAATGCTATCAAAGACCAGACTGTGTATTATGATATTCGTTTTAAGGCATATATTCCGAACACCGAAGAACCCGTACAGCTGATCATCAATTTGGAAATCCAGTTAAATGACACACCGGGGTATCCATTAGTTACAAGAGGATTTTATTATTGTGCAAGAATGATTTCCGAGCAGTATGGAACTATTTTTACTGGTGAACATTATGAAAAGCTTCAGAAAGTCTACAGTATTTGGATCTGCCCGGATCCGGCGAAAAAACGTAGAAATGGAATCTTCAGATACCATACAGTACAGGATACAGTATTGGGAAAGCCTTATGAAACTCTTGGCAGTTATGACCTTATGGAAGTTGTTATCGTAAATTTAGGTGATGCAGATAAAGAGAGTGATCTGGAGATCCTTGATCTGCTGAATACACTCTTCTCTCTTTCTACATCCTCTGAGACAAAGAAAAAACGTCTTCAGAAAGATTTTGGCATCGCCATGACAGAAGAATTTGAAAGTGAGGTGCAGGATATGTGTAATCTGGGAAAAGCACTTGTTGAACAAGGCATTGAGCAAGGTGTAGAAAAGAAAAATCTATCTCTTGCAAAAATGATGATCAAAGATAAAGAATCTCTCGATAAGATTGAAAAATATACTGGTTTTTCTGCCGATAAGTTAAAAGAGATTGCAGCATCTATCGGAACAAACCTTACTGCTTAGAATACGTCTCCTATGGCAGCTATACATAATAAGACAATAAAAAAATTTGGTACTTAAAATAGAGCTTTCAATTGTATCTCGTTGATATAGTTGAATAACTGCGCGTCGCATTCTCGTTACTTTAGTACCAAAACACCTATGAAAGAACAGATTATCTGCAGCGTGGACTTAGGGATCAATACCGATGCAGTCTGTACTATCATGCGGGCAGACGGAACTGTCCTGGGAAGAAGATTCATAGATCATCCCAGTGAAAAAGACCGGATGTACCGCACACTGGGACGGATCCGCAGATTCCAGAGGGAACATGGCTCTGCGCAGACACAGGGAAGATGGGCATATACGAAACGTCTGAACACAGAACTGGGTAAAAAGATTGCAGGTGCGATTGTAAGATATGCGGAAGAAAACCATGCAGATGTGATCGTGTTCGAGTATCTGGAGATGCAGGGGAAGATATCGGGAAAGAAAAAACAGAAACTGCACCTGTGGAGAAAAAGAGATATCCAGAAGTGTTGTGAACATCAGGCACACAGGAAAGGGATGCGGGTATCCAGGATCTGCGCATGGAATACCAGCAGACTGGCTTATGATGGTTCCGGGGCGGTAACACGTGACTGGGAAAATCACAG
>OGOG01002129.1_pt1 | contig 17426 bp, 6 predicted proteins | sample 1552581 | NCBI WGS metagenome assembly OGOG01 (sample SAMEA2580152, study PRJEB22360) | human gut metagenome | biome: human gut; feature: human-associated habitat; material: faeces | place: Denmark | collected 2008/2010 | reverse complement strand
ATCGTCGCGGTGACTACGGGCGGTGCAACGGTTTGCTGCGATTCCATCTGCCGCTGAATGCGAATCTGCTCCAGCGCCATCAGCGCATCATCCGACTCCTGCTGCGCGCGGCTGGCATCCCACTGGTTGTAGCCCACCAGCGCCAGTGCCGCCAAAATCAGCACCAGCCCCAGCGTCATCATCAAATTGCCCTTACGGTTCTTCATGCTCTTGGCTCCATTTCCGGTGCAGAATCCAGCCAATGACGAACAGAATCATGCCCGCACCCGCCAGAATCGGCACCGGCCACCACAGCTGCCCCGTTTCGGGAATCGGGGCGGTCGGGGTCGGCGTGACCGTGCGGCGATTGGTAATCACATACACGCCGTTTTCGATGGAATATTCCGGCTCATAGTACACGTCAGCCCCCAGAATCTCGTTGAGGGTGTACACATGGTCAGCCGGCAAATCCTTGAAGATATGATGCCAGTTGTTTTCGCTGTTCAGAATCACCGTGTCGATATGCTGACCGTCCTGCATCAGATGAATTTCAATCTGCACAGGGCGATATGTGCCGCGGTTGTCGTCGTCCCACACCTTGACGCACTCAAGGTCAATCAGCGCGGGTGAACGTTCCAGCTTGATGGTGGAGAGGACATCGTACTGCCACTCGTCGTCCACATTGCGCGTCGGCACAGAGGTCAGGAAGGATTGGAAGCTGTACGCCCAGCCGCCGATGATAACCGGCGTGCCAGAAACAAGGTACAGACCGGGGTTCAGACCCGTAAATGTTACTCTGCCGTTTTCGTCCGTCGTGCCGGTGAAATCAGGCGTTTCGGACGCAGTGAGGGCTTTCATCGCTTCGGACGCAGCTGCCCAGTCCGCCGCGTTCTTCAGCGCGTTAATGTCGATATTCAGGGTGCTGTACGGGCTGCGCAGGGCGAACCGAGCGTCCGCATCCATGTCCGCCACCTGATACAGCTGGAAGGTCACGCCGGGCAGGTGCGCATCATCCTCGTTGTCATCCGCCTGAATGGCGAACGTCAAGGGGTGCGTCAAATCCACCCGTTCAAAGGCAAGCGCGCAGGGCGCAAGCAGAAGGCAGCACAATGCTGTCAGCAGGACAAGCGCCAGCAGGCGCGAGGGTTTGCGGCTCATCACGACCGCTCAGCTCCTTTCCGCTTCTTGTGTTTCGGGCTGGTCGTTACCAGCATGAGAATGAGGAGAATCAGCAGCATCGGCGCGGCGACAATCGGCGCGACGATGTAGGGGTCAATCACGAGTGCGTCCGCGGAGATGCGCACGGATAGCTGCGCAAGCGATGTTTCGACCCGGTGTCCGCGGACAAGCAGCCGGTGCGAGTTAATGCCGTAGGGCGTGCAGGTGACGAGCGTACACAAATCCATGCCGTCATAGATTTGCAGTGCGCTGACGTCATGCGGCTCGACAATGAGAATCTGGTCGATTTCGTAAGTCAGCACCTTGTCCAGCACGCGGAGGGTGAAGGTATCGCCGTAGGTGAGCTGGTCAAGGTTGGTAAAGAGCTTGGCGGAGGGCAGCCCTCGATGCGCCGAGAAGGCGGAATGCGTCCCCGGTTCGCCAGTCGGCAGGCTTGTGCCCTCAATGTGACCGACGGCGACTTGAAGCACGTTGGCGTTCGTCGAGTGATACAGCGGCAGCGTCACGGCAATCTGCGGGATCTCAATCACCCCGATGATGCCCGAACCGCCGACATTCATCACCGCGTCGTACTCCTCGCGCTCCTCGTCGGTCATGATCAAGCGATCAACGGTGGACTGTGCGCGGAGTTTTTCGTTATAAGCGTTTGCCGCCGCCCAATCCGCCTCGTAATCCTTCTTGGACTCCTGCTCCACCACCGTGTTGTAGGTAGCTACGGCACGCGACTGGTGGAAGGAATTGTAGAAATCCGACACGGACGGGTACAGAAGGAGCGCCAGACCCACAAACAGCACCACAAACAGCAAAATGGTTGTCATATTGCGCTTCATGAGCCGCCTCCTTTCTGCAAACATGCTTCATTTTCCCATTTGGGAATGCCGGGCGGCGGCATTGCGCGCACCGCCCGGCAGGGGTTTCATCAGAACATGGGGATGTTCAACGAATTGCGGGAGAGAAATTAGATTTCGTCCGCTTCGGCCTTGCGGCGAACGATGAGGATGAACGCCGCGCCCACGAACATCATGCCGCCCAGCACGTAGAAGATGGTCGTGCCGATGCCGCCGGTCTCAGGCAGGGTCGCGCCGGACTTGTTGACGAGCTTGTTGTTCATCGTAGAAGCCGCCGTGAGTTCCATGGTTGCACTTGCACCACCAGCAGCTTCCTTGTGGTCTGCCGAAATCGTGATGGTGACAGGATCCAGCGGATTATAGGTAGCAGGAACCGTGGTTTCCTTCAACGTGTACGTGCCGTGATCCAGACCGATGATGTTGAACTTACCATTGGCTGTCGTAATCATTTCATTGTTTTTGACATCCACATAGGTATCATTCGGCTTCGTGGTGCCTGCGACAATGTAATTGCCATCGGCATCCTTCCACAGCGGAACAACACGGTCATTTTGATCATAAAGCGTGAAGCCAGCGCCTTCCAGTTCGTTGCCTGCCTCAGCCGTGTTCGCATACTTCGTGTTGTTCACAACATAGGTGAAGAGCCACACATGGTCTTCCGGCGTTTTGCCCATGCCATCAGCATTGGGGTTGTTGGAGTATTCCAAATCGACGCTGTTCTTGTTGTCCGTGCTGTTGGCGCTCGCGTTGAAGACCTGCGCTTCTTCGTTCAGATACGCCGTGTAAACGACCTCAACCGTAATCTTGTCCGTAACAAGGATGCTGGTGTTTTCTTTCATCACCTTTTTCAGGTCTTCGATTGTGAGCGTCCAAGACGGCTTATCCTGATTTTCACCAAACTTGCCTGCGCCCTTCTGACCAGCCGTTGCAGTGCAAACATAATCGGTATCTTTCAGTGCGATGCCGTTCACCTTCACAGAATCAATCTGAACGAAGGTAATACCCTTGGACATGGTGTCGTTGAAGACCAGCTTGTACGTCGGATAGTCATTATAATCCGCATTGACCGGAATGGTTGCGACCAGACGGAACTTGAAGTTCTCAAACAGCGCATGGTCGGCACTCTCGCCCCAGCCTTCCGGATTCACTTCTCCGCCGTTCTTTTCGGCATCGCCAACTTCGTCCTGCACCTGCTTGTCCACAGAGGGCTTTTCAGACTTTGCAGTCGCAACGATGTCCTTATCCAGCACCTTTACAATCAGCAGCGTGGCAGCGCCGTCCTTGCCTTCCAGCTTTGCCTGATTGTCCCGCACAAGGTAATAGCCGGGGGTCAGCTTCTTGCTCGTGCCGGGGGCTGCTTTGGTGGAAGCGAACGTATCAACCGGAGTGGAGTCAGCATTCCAGTACTTCGTGATTTCAGCCAGCTTTTCCTGATTCGTGCCCGAAACAGCTTTCAGAGCATCCAGAACAGCGTCCGGAACAGGGTCGCCAGTCCTGACCGCATCAGTATCGTTCTTGGCATTTGTGCCCCACTTGACGCTCGTCAGCACCTTTACTCCTGCATTTGTTTCAACATCAGCAGTGAAAATCTGGTACACTTGGTATTCGTGATCCACATCGTCCTTCGGGTTTACCGTAATCGTAAAGCCTTCCGCGTCAGTAGACGGATTTTCCACTTCCGTTGCGCCTGCGACAGTGACCATGCTCAGCACGAGCATCATGGCCAGCAGAATTGCCCAAAACTTTTTCATGGTTTTTCTCCTTTTCGTTGTCGTTTTTCATTCATTGGGAAACATTTTTCGGGGATTACCGGGGTTGCCTACGTCGGGAGGTCTCCTGACGTATAGCTGCTATGCTTTTTTCATTCCTCCTCCCGTCGTTTTTTTCCCCATGTTTATACAAGGGCTTTCGCCCGCGTATACGGATTGAGCTGCCCCGGAAGGGGGGCTGCCGACTGCTCAGCAGCCTTCCCTCCGGCGTTTGATTTCCTGCCCCAGCAGCAATGCCGCCGCTGCCATCAGCAGCAGACCGCCCGCCGTGTACGGCAGTGTGCCGATGCCGCCCGTCTCGGGCAACGTGTAGGTAATGGGTGTGTTCGTAATCTGGAAGACGCGATTTTCGCTGTTCGCGGGAATCGGCGCGGTGTTCGTGGCGTTCGGGTCGTCCGTCACCAGCTGCCAGCCGCTGCCCACCGGGGTCTGCTCTTTGGCGTAGTAGCGGTAGATGTTGCCACCCGCGTCATACGCCGGGAGATTGTACCACTTGTAGCCCCACCAGATGTTCTTGCTGCCTTCCGGCGCGGTGTATTCAACCACTTCGCCAAACTGCCAGCCATCCAGATTCTTCGCGACGACCTTCCCCGCTTCCGCGTTCCAGCCAAGGGTAACGGTCGCGATGATCTTGTCGCCATCCGCCGCCGCTTCCGCGATGGTCTGCTTGAGCGTCAGCGTGATGTCCGGGAGGTTCGCGGGATTCAGTGTGAACTGATTGTCCAGCGACGTCCAGACCTTGCGGGCACTGACGTCAGTCAGGGTGTTGGTGACGGTGAGTGTCTTGACGTTCAGGTTGATTTCCGGCCGTTCGCCGTTCGTCGGGTCAGAAGCCGAATGGACTTCGTTGCCTTCCGCGTCCACTTCCTTGACGTAGTAGTACCATTCGCCGCTTGCGCCTGTATCCTTGTCGAACCAGTAGCGCGGCAGGCGTGTCAGCGTCAGCGTTGCGGCGTCCGTCGGCGTGTCCGTGCCGACCGTCAGCTTCACGGTGCCGTCCGGCAAGATCGTCGCGTCCATGTTCGCTTCCAGCGCGCCCAGCAAGGGCGTGTAGCGTTCGTGTTGGGGAAGACCAGCGCCGTCACGCTTTTCGCGCCAGATTTGCAGGTACACGACGGTATTGCGGACATTCAGCGGCAGTTCGCTTTCGCTGCCTACGGGGAAATACGCCTGCTTGAACTGTTTGGTGATTTTCAGCCTCGTCGGCGTGTTGGTAATTGTGGCGACGCTGTTGAGGCGAATTTCCGTCTGACCGTCCGGCAGGTTGTTCAGGTAACCCATGCTTTCCACCTCGCGGATGACGAAGGTATCGTCCGCGGTGGAGGTGTAAAAGTCTGAAATGGTGACGCGCCAGGAGGCTGCGCCATCCGCCGTCTTCGGGACGACGCCAGACACATGCAGGTAATTCTTGCCGTTGATTGTCACCTTTTCCGCCGTGAGCGTAGCCGGTTCGCATGTAAACGTGCATGTGTTGTACAAGTCTGGATCGAACAAGTCAAAGAGTTTGCTCTTGCCGGCGCTCTTCCACTGAATTTCCAAGTAGATGTCGCGCTGTTCGCCTTCCTCACCGTATGTGTTCGCATCCGTCCACTGCTTTTCAATGGTGATGCTTCGCGGAATGTTGGTCAGGGTCACGTTGCTGACATTGTCCTTGAACTCAAGGTAGTAGCTGCGGTAGAACCTTTGGCTATTCTGGTATTCGTCAACCAGTACGTCTCCGGAGAACTCGTAACCGTAATTCTTTCCCCATTCGGCTGACACGTCAGGATCTCCGCCGATGGCTTCCGAGACCTTGTAGCGGTACTGAACCAGCTTACCATCCTTATAGCCGTACAAGGGCAGATTGTCAATGGCAGCCTTCCAGCCGTTCTCTTCCGTCAGGTAGACGAAGTACATGACGTTCGACAGATACCAGATTCCGTATGGGTTATCGTCGAGGTAATACTGATCCACCTGAACCTTCACTTTTTTGATCTGATGCGGGTTTTGTTGGTTGCCATTGGCAACCTCCGGCGCCCACTTCTTCTCAATCTCGAGCTTCCCCTTCGGCAGGTTCTGAATCGTTGCGCTTGCGTCCGCGATGGTGACTAAGAAGCTTCCTTCCATTTGTGACGAAGAGGCTTTGAACGCATCCTTTGCCTTGATTGGCTCGCCAGCCGAATTGAGTTCAAGGACGTCGCCCACTTCTTTCGGCCAGTTCGCCGAGAAGGTGTAACTGGGGAGCGTACCGTTCACAGGGGCTTCCGTCAGCTCATAGGCGTAAACATACGCCGTGTGAATAGAGCCGTCCGGATTATACTCAACATAGTACGCTTGCAGCGGTTGCGTTGTCGTCCAGTTTCCATTCGCATCCGGCATTATTTCAACGGTACTCGGATTGGGGTCGTAAGTTATCCACCCTTTTGTTTTATCCCATGAATGCGTTGTCTCAGTCAAGTTGAGCGTAACCTTTTCCGGCTTCTCGTTGACATTGACCCATTCTTTCGTCAAATTGAGGTTGAGATTTCCCACTTCATACCCCGGCAGGTTCCTCGCGTGGATGTTCGCCGTTCCGCCGTCCGCAGGCTGGTTCACCGCACCGGTTGTTTTCTTGACAAGCGTAGCGTCGCCTGTGTAGCTCACCTGATACAGATACGGGTTTAGCGCACCATTAATCGTTTCGTACCCCTCTACGATGTAATAGTAGTACGGCTTCTTCTGCGCTTCGCCGTTCTCATTCACCGTGAAGTAGTACTTCGGCAGGTTGTTGAACTCCCAGACCGGTTCTTCGCCGCCCTCCGTCCAGTTTTTCGTGACGTAGGTGTACTGCTGATCGTCCGTCTTGATGGGATTGCCATTTCTGTCAAAGGTGAGCTGCTTCTTCGCCTGAATCAAGCAGAACGTCAGCTCATCCCTGTCGCGGAAGCGCGCCCAAGTCTTGTCCACCTTGACGTTGAACCGCTCGACGTAGTAGTTCTTTTCGGTCACTTCCGGCAGCGTGTCCGTCAGCGGCTGGCGGTAAATTTCCTTGATATCGGTCAGTGCCGCGTCTGTGAAGTAGTCCTCCGGCTGCTGCGGGAAGTCCGCAGGCAGATGCTGCGTGCCGAAGTAGCCGTCAATCGCCGCTTCCGACACCTCGTAGGTGTACGCCCACGCGGATTTCACCGTGCCGTCGGCGTTGTATTGCGCATAAACCGACTGCGTTTCGTTCCATTCTGCCCAAAGCGCCGTATACGTTGCCGTGGTGTCCAGCTCGATCGTCTTTGCGGTGGGCGTTTCCGCTGTCCAGCCCGTATCCGGGGCATAGACATGGCGGGTGCGCGTCACGGTAATCTTCGCCTTCGTGCCTTCCGGCGTGGGCTTGTCCGCAGGATTGCCGGAAGCATCCAGCCACTGCTTCGCCACGTTGAAGCGGTACAGACCTTCCTTCTCGCTCGTCAGCCTGTTGTTCGTCACGGTGACGGTGGTGCTGGTGTTCGCATCGCCCTCCGTCGTCACGAAACCGTCCGCCGGGCTATAGCTGACGCTGAACGGGAGGGTGGCTTCGTTTTGGTACTTGACCTCCTCCACCTTGTAGCGGTAGCTTTGCCTGATGGGCTGATTCTGCTCGTCGAAGCCCGTCACAGCGTACTTCGGGAAAGTGCCGAACACGACCTTGCTTGTGTTCAGGCTGCTGATGCTCATGACCCTCGTGACCGCTTGGAAGCTGTCATCCGCGACCCACGCGCCGTTCTCCTGCTTTTCGCGGGTCAGGCGGAAGGTCAGCGTATCCTGCATGTTTTCAGGCTTCGCGCCTTCGCCCCAGCGCTTCTCGGCTTCGATGGTCAGCTTCGCGATCTCGTAGTTCCGCAGCGTCGCCGTGCCGCGTGCGTTCTCCGCGTCCGCCTTCGGATTGGCGGGATTCCCGTCCGTGAAGTACTCGCTCGGGTGCTGCGGGAGACCGCTGTATGCCAGCTGGCAGTAGAAGCCGCTCGGCACGTTCAGTTCCCGGAGGCTGTAGGTGTAGGCGCGGGCGTTTTGGACAACGCCGTTTTCCATGGCGACCGTGTAGGTTTCCAGCCCCTCGAACTTGGCGCTCCATTTGTTCGCTTCTGCCAGCGTGACCGTGTCGCGGCGTTCCATGCTGCCCTTCGTCCACGCGCCGTTGACGTAATCCCAGCGCGTCTTGTAGAGTGCGACCTGTACGCCGCCGAATTCCTCGGTAATCGTGTGCTTTGTGCCATCCGGCGCGTACCATTCCTTGGACAAGTCGATGCTGATTTCGCCGTACTTGTCCTCCGGACGGTAGACGTTGGTCAGCGTCGCCGTGACCGTGCCGGTGGTTTTGCTGGCGTTCGGGTCGATGGTGTAGGTGATGCCGGATGTGGTGTAGCTCGGCACTTTGCCCTCGACGATGTAGTAAATGTAGTAGAGCTTGTTGCCATTCGCGTCCGCGCCGGTGGATTCCAGCTGCGACCACTGGGTGTGCCAGCCGTTCGCTGCCGTCAGCGTAGCCTCGCGACCGCCGTAAGCGTCGTCCGGGTGCTGGCGAATTTTTGCCCACTGCGCGTCGGTGAACTGCGTGACCTGCGTCGGCACTTCGTCAACCGGTGTGCCTTCCGGGGTCATCGTGATGCTCACGTTGTTATAGTAGCGACCGTCCTGCCATTTTTCTTCCCAGTTTTTCCACTGCAAGCAGAAAATTACTTTTTTCTGATGCGTCATCTTGGTGGTGTAAACGAACTGTTTTCTCGACGTATCTTGCGGTTCCAAGACCACTTCTTTTCCGTCTACGCGAGCCACAATACGCGCAGCGTTGTCAAGTGCGCCATCAAGCAAGTTCAGCGTTAGCGTAACGTCCTGATTCTCCGGGAACTGTCGCGCAACCTTCGTGCTATTGTTGACCATTTCCGCAGACAGGATGCATTGCGGATTCTGCGTTGCATCCGTGTTCAGCACGTCGGTATACTGCTCCTGCGTCAGCGCATAGCGGCGAAGCATCACGAGGACGCTGGCAGGGCGCGCATTCTCATGGGCGTCGTCGCCAGCCCAGTTCTTCTGCACCTCCATGTCGTGGCGGTCCTTGCTGTTCTTCACCTGAATGCTGATGCTCGCAGAGCCGTTGACGGTGTGCGGTCCATCCACCACGCCTTTGATGCCGGAAGCAGTCATGAGCTCCTGCAGCCGACTCTTTGAAATCGTGCCGAAGTTGCCATTGTTGAGACCGTCCGGGTATCTCTCCGGATGTGCTTCGGTATCGTCCGCTCTCGGAACGATGTGGAAGACGACCAGCGGGCGATCCTCCAGCACGAGGTGGTACGGCTCGACTGCCTTCGTTTCCGCCAGCATGTACGCGACGTTCGGGTCGAGCGGACGCTCGTTCAGCTTCTCCGAATTGTATTGGTAAGTAATCATACCGCTTTGATCCGTGTAGACCTTACCATTTTCGCCGCCAACCGCCTCGAACTTGTTGGTTGACGTGTTCCATGCGTAGAGGGTGAACTCCGTTCCCGGCAGCAGCAGCGAGGTGTTCGCGCTGTCCACCTTGCGGATGACCAGATTGTTGTGGATGTAGCCGCCGCCCTGACTGAAGTAGTCGTTATTGCTGTCGTTCAGTTCGGTACTTGAGCCGTCTTTTCCTTCAAGGTTTGCGCGGTTTCTCAACGCCGGACTGATGCCCTTGTGGTTCACGTCGTTGAAGTTGTACTCGTTCGTCACCTCAGGCGGCAGCAGAATGTTCTCCTGCGCCGTGTATTCCAGAATCAGCGCCTTGCCGTCCGGAACGGTGACGGTTATGTTCAGGTAACGTTGAGTGGGAACCGTTCCTTTTACCTTCTCATTGTAATTGTAGTTGGAATTACTGTTGATGTTTTCCGTTTCCGTGAACTCCATCTTCCAGAGATACTTCTCTATCTCTGCGCCGCGCAGCAGATGCCCCTTGCCGCTTTCATCAACGTCCAGAATCGGATTGCCGTTTTCATCCTTCAACGCCTCATAGAGCCTGAAGGAACCTTCATCCAACGTCACATTGCGCAGATAAGGATACACGCCAGCCCATCCAAGAACGTCATAGGTCAGCGTATCCGTCAGCCTGAGCGTGCTGGATGCCGGATTCAGCTCCGCGCCTGCCTGGTTGATGTCGATGGTGTAGGTGATTCGCGCCTGCTGGTCGCCGCCCTTGACGCTGTAGCCCTTCTGGACGTTCACCGCCTCGACCGTCTCTTCCTCGTAGGTCAGCTCGGTCTTCTGCTCCTTGTGATAGAGCGCCGCGTCGTATTTCACGTCCAGCTGGTTGTTCAGCACGCCCAGCGCCAAACTGCCGTTCACCGCGTTTGCCAGGAAGTCGTCGGCAATCTTGCAGTGAACCTTGACGGTCATATCCGCCTTGCCGTTGAGGATCGTTTCCGAACTGCCGGTATTCTCATTCGGCTTCATGGAGATGTTGATTCTCTGCTGCTGCTGTGCGCCTTCGCCCACCGTCGTCAAATCAGCCTTGATGGAAATGCGCTGCTCGCCCCACTCGTTGCTGACCTCATAGCCATCCGGAATCGTACCGGCATTGTCCAGCTTCTTATTGACAACGGTCATCTTCGTGCTGTCCGTTTCGCTAAGAATCAGCCTCGAGCCGCCGTATTCGATGTACTCCACCACAATGTGCGGCGGGAGCGTTTCGGTCAGGGTGATTTCGTCGTGCGCCACGCCATCATTGCGCAGGAGAATCGTCCAGTACAACTCGTTCTCATGGATGATCTGTCCGTTCAAATCACCAGCATTATGGTTGCCGAACTTCTTCTCCACCAGGTCGTTCGGGGCGGCCTTGTACCACGCGTCTCCGTTTTTGCCCGCGTTAACAGCCGTGTTCTTGAAGTCAACCCCGCTCGTGCGGGACTGTTCCAAATAGATGGTCGTCTGATACGGGAGCGTAACGCTTGTCGTCGCGTTCACATCCGTATTGGCGTCGTTCAGCACAACGCCTTCGCCCGTCGTTTCAAACCGGAAACCATAGTAGTAGCCTTCCGTCAGCGTCGTTTCCGCAGACACCACCATCGTGCCTTCATTTTTGCCCTGACTGTCGCAGGTCAGCAGCGTAATGGTGTACGGCACATTCTGCGCATCATGCTTTTTCACAACATCGAGGTCTTTGATGGCGTTGAGCAATGTCTGCGCCTGCGCCGCCGTCATGTAATGCTGCATAATAGCGACGTTGTTTTTCCATTCCACCTTCTTATCAAGCGTATCGCCGAAGTTCAGCTTATACTGAACATCCTTCGTCGCCGGGAAGGTGTACGTCGCGTTCCACGCTACCGGATACAGACCATCGGTGTATTCGCCGTTCTTCGTCGGATCCGCCGGCATACTCGCGTCAACCGACTTCACCACATTGTAACGCTTGTCCTGCCCTACATGCGCGGTGCTTGTCTTTTGTTCGCCGTCGAATTCCGCCGTGTTTGTAATCTGTTGATCCTGCGCGGTTGCTTCCACCGGCGTTTTGTATTGGATTACGATCTTAGCGTCGGTGTCCTTGAATTTCAGCTGCGGTTTGCCATCCGCGCCGGTTTTCACGGTGAAGTAATCCGTGTAGTTTTCAGCGGTGATAGGCGTGTTATTCGCCGTGATTTGCGACACATAGCCCTTGCCGTCCGTCTTCGAAAACAGCAGACTGCCGTTTTCGTCCACAAGCTGGTCGAACATTGTGTCCGTCAGCGTCTTGTCCTTGATATTGAAACGGTTTTCGTTGACGGTGAGCGTCCACTGAATGCAACCCTCATTGCTGTTGTACCAGTTGCTCTTTTGCAGCTTTCTAATCTGAACGTCAGTAGGGTTGCTGTTAGAGGAACTCTGGGAATGATCCCACTTTCCGCCACTCTGCGCCTTGAAAGTGTTTTTCAGCTGGTCGAATTCACCGGTCATTCCGTCCTTATCGAACGTGTATTCATACTTGATTTCGTATGTTTCATTTGCCGAAAGCGGCGGCAGCACATAATCCGTCGTCATGGTATAGACCTTGCCGCTTTCGTCCGTCGTGTTCGCATAAACGTAGTGAATGTGCGTTCCCGTCGTACCGCAGGCGCATGTAGTACCGTCCGTCTTGATTTCTGTCGAAGCAGAGTCAACAGCCGGCACCTGACTCCAGTTAGAGTGTACTTTAACCTCCGTGACGGTCATGTTTGTCAGGGCAATTTGCTTATTCACCGCCGTCATGACGTCTCGAGCAGTCGCGTTCTTGCCGTTCGTGCCCTTTGTGGATTCGATTTTGACGGTATACTCAATCGTTCCTTTTTCCCAGTTGACATTAGCCCCGCTTTTCCAAGTTCTCAAATCGCTGAGGAGGGAGTTGTTGCCCCTGTCGATGTCCTCCCACTTCACGGTAGTCGATGCGCCACCGAACTTGATGGTCAGGTCGTCGTTGCCCAGATTCTCAACATCGTCCTTGCGGATTTCGGCGCTCATCTTCATGGTGCCGGTGCGGTCGTCATGGCTGGGGTTGTTCCGGACAAAGTCCATATACTCGTCGGTGAACCACATTTCAACTTGTTTCGTTGTGGGATTATACTGGAACTTAAACGCCGGCTTTTCATTGCTGAATTTGGCGTCCGTGCCCGACCAGACAGAAGTGCTGTCCGTTTTGATATGCGTATTCTCTGCCGGAATAATAATCTTGTTGCCTTCGCCATGGCGCAGAATAGCTGCATCCGAAATCTTGAAGTCCGCTGCGAAGCTATAGTTGTACGCATTGGCATTTTCCGGAAGTATGATGTTCGATACCGTAATATTGGTAATCTGCATGCCGCTCTCGCTGACGGCAGGCGGTTCGTTCGCCATCATCTGGAAGCCCGGGTCGAGTCCAAACGACGGCATCATCATGTCGTCCGGCTTCGCGGCATCAGCGTCCATCGACGGAATCACCGTAAGCGCAGGTGTCGGGGACGGCTCGTCCATCGGAGCAACAGTTTCGGCGGCGTTTTCCGTCGGCGCAGGCGTTACAGTCGGCGCAAGCGTCGGTTCCTCCGTCGGCGCAGGCGTTGTTGTGGGCGCTTCCGTGGGCGTTGACGTCACTTCGGGGGCTGCCGTCGGCTCAGCTGTCGCTTCGGGAGCAGCCGTCGGCTCATCCGTCACTTCGGGCGCTGCCGTCGGCTCAGCCGTCACTTCGGGCGCTGCCGTCGGCTCAGCTGTCGCTTCAGGCGCTGCAGTCGGCGCGGGCACTTCCGTCGCATCGGGGTTCGGGGTCGGGTCATAGTAGCAATCCGCCGTGTGCGTGTGCTCTTCTTTGCCGCAGATATAGTGGCGTTCGTAGCAGTCCGCCGTGTGATGATGGCCGGAATCCTCCGCCGTCACCGTCACAATGCATTCATTCGTATGCTGATGCCGCAGCACCTGAATGTAGCCGCAAGTGTAGTAGCCGGTTTTCGCATCGACGCAGGACGCGGAATGCGTGTGTACCTTCGCCGGGTCGGGATAGAGCTTGCATTTCAGGTCGCCGCGCACCATCTCGTAGCAGGAATCATCATGCGTGTGTGCGCCTTCGCCCTCAAACAGACCGCAAGTCGGTTCTTCCGTCGTCGGATAGCAGGCATCCGTGTGGTGATGTGCGCCCTCGCCTTCCGTCAGGCCGCAGGTGTACGTCCGGGTCACTTCGTAGCAGCTGTCATCATGGACATGCGGCATGTCGGAGTTCGTCGCAACGTCCTCGGTGCAAATCAGCGTGCGCGTTTCCGTCACGCAATCCGCCGTGTGCTGATGGCCTTCGCTCTCAAACAGACCGCAAGTCGGTTCTTTCGCCCGATAGCACGCATCCGTGTGGATGTGCCCCTCGCTTTCCGGCAGCGTGCAGGTCAGCTGTTTCTCCCAATTGTAGCAGGCATCCGTGTGCTTGTGCATCGGATGCTCCTCCAGCGTGCAGATAAGAACGCCGTTGCTGTCATAGCACTTCTCGTCGTGCTCGTGGATGTAGCCATCCCAGTAGCCGCAGCTGAGTTCACCCTGCGCATTGTAGCAATCGGAGGAATGGTGGTGCGGCTCAAAGCTGCAGCGCATAATATCGGTAAAGACTGTCTCCGCCTCGCGCTCGGAAATCAGGCAGGTCAGCTCATCCACATAGCAGTCCGCCGTGTGGGTATGCTCCTCCAGCCCGCAGTACGTTTCCGCCGCCATCGTCAGACCCGGCATCATCAGCACATAAGACGTGCAGATGGCGACAACGAGTGCCAGCGCCGTGACCGTCTTGAGCAGACGTATCCGGCGCTTCCGCTGCGCAACGTATTTTTCTGCTAATTCCATGAGTTTGCGGTTCATGTCAGCATCCTCCGATTCTGGAACCTGTGTTCCTCTTCTTGCTGTATTGTACTTACGTTATTGCAGGAATCCAATGCGGTTCAGCGGCCAAATGCGGAGCGTTACGCGCCCCATAATCTGCTCTTCGGACACTGGGCCGACCAGTGTGCTTCGGCTGTCGCGCGAGGTGGAGCGGTGATCACCCAGAACAAAATACCGCCCGTCCGGCACTTGGTACGGCAGCGTGATGGAGCAGTCGCCCAGCGCACGGTCGGTGATGTACGGCTCATCAAGCAGTTCGCCATTGATGTAGACGTTGCCGCTTCCGTCGATGTTGACCCACTCGCCCGGCAGGCCGATAACGCGCTTAATCAGCACCTTATTGTTGTAGTAAAAAGCGATAATATCGCCGCGCTGCGGATTTGACCCGCGCACGACCATTGTGATTTCGCCCTGCCCGACCACTGGCGTCATTGACGTGCCGGTGATTTGCAGGATGGGCATGACCATGGTTGCAATCAGCACCGCGACCGCCGCCACCACCAGCAGCGTATAGAGCGTGCTGCGCAGGGCGCGGTTGTAGCTGTGCTTGCGTTTCTCATGCTTCAGTTCCGTTTCCAATTGTGCGGATGTGGGGTTCATTTGCCGCAGCAGTTGGGCGCGTTCCGCCGCTTCCTGCGTGTCGTTAAGCAATTGTTTGCCCGTTTTCTGCTGATTCTTGTCTTCTGACACCTGCGCGCCCTCCCTTCTGCCATGTTTCTTTACTGCTGATTGGCGGCTTTCTTTGCGCGCGCGAGGATTTCCTGCGCTTGGCTTTCTGCCGCGCTGATTTTCTCCTGGCACAGCCGCTCGACGTTCTGCTGATACTGTTCCGCGGCCTTCTGCGCCGCCTCAAACACGCCGTTTAACTTCAGCGATGCCTCCGCAATCGAGCCGCACGTTTCCAACTGCAGCTGCTGACTTTGCAGCGCCGCTTCTGCCGCATTCAGCCGCTGCTCCAGTGCTTCAAATTCCCGTGCCTGTTCCAGCAGCAGTTCCAGCAGCTCCGCGCGTCCCAGCTTCCGCAGTTCCTTCTCTGTCACAGTTCACGTCTCCTTCGCATGTAACGCATTTATCGTTTCTCGATATGTAATTCGCCAGATTTCCGGCAAATCACAGTTCGAGTTTTTACATGGTTTATTATACCATCAAATCTTCAACTGTCAAGACGGAAAAATAACATTTATTATGCTCATTTGGTGCATTTTTGTGTGTTTTGCCATACTTTCGTGTGGCAATTTTGTCATTTCCACCTGTTAACGGCTTGTTAGTTTCCTGAGTATTGTTATTTGCATGTTAAAACTATCGTAATAGGAATATTTTTTTGTCTGTTGCTTTCCTCGATTTTTCGTAATTTTCGTTCAGTGTACGCAAATTTTCGACCGGTTTTTCTTTGTTTCCACGCCATTCGTTCTTCTTTTTCAATGTAACATTCCAGACTTAGCAAACAAAAAACAGCATAATATTGTTAATTCGCAAAAAAAAGCAGGAGCAACCCGCAAATCGTGCTGCTCCTGCCAAATATTCTGTTACCCATTCGGGTTTGCGCTGTCGTCATCCTGGCGATACTGATCTGTACGGCGACGATGGCGCGGCGCTTCCTCTGCCGATTTCGCCACCGGGCGCGCATACGGATTCTCCATCGTCGTCGTGCTCTTCGGCGCGGCAGTGGACGGGGTCTCCTGCGGCTTCGTCAGGGGCTGAATCGGCGCGCGATAACCGACTTGCGGTCGGTTTTGCATGTCCTGCGTCTGCGGAACGGGTGTCGCCGGGCGCACCTGCACAGGCGAAACGCCATTGCTCGTCTGCGGACGCTGCTGCGGGGTCGTGTACGCGCCTGTGCGCATCTGCTGCGGCTGACCCGCCTGACGTGCAACCGGACGATCCGCATTGCGCGCTGCCTGTGCGCGGCGCTGTGCCGCCTTCATGGCAACTTCACGCTGTTTCTTCTGGTATTGCATGAAGGCGAATCCGCCGCCGCCCAGCAGCAGCACGACCGCAATCACGATGAAGATAACCAGCCCGCTGTTGCCGCTCTCGTTCGTCACGGGGTACGTCGTGGCTGCGGTGGGCAGCGGTTCGAGCGTCGGTGTGGACGAAGCGGAAGGCGTCGGCGTGGCGGTTTCCTGCGCGGTGGCAGTTGTGGGCGAAGTCAGCGGGCCGGGCGTTGAAAAGCCTTGCCACGGCACATAGCTGACCGTTGCGCCGCTGCCCTTCCAGTCGTTGATGGTCTTGTCTTCTTCCGGAATCAGACCGCTGGTCGGTTTTGCAGTAGCATTCCCCGTCGTGTTGTTCTGGATGCCCTGAATGTACTCGCTGCTTTGCAGGAACTCTTCCAGCTCCTCCACCGTCATCCAATGGAAGTATTTTCCGTTGACGTAACCTTCTTGGTCATTATAGCGGATGTGATACCACGTTTCGCCGTCCGTTCCGGTCGTTGTGCCGAGGACAAAGCAGAACGCGTAGTTGTACAGCTTTCTGATACGGCTCGCGTTCATGCTGGGCTGCTGGCGGAAGTTGACCGAGGTCGTCGTGGTCACATAGCCGTAGCTGGAGTAGTTCGTCGGGTCGTAGGGCTGGGGCGTGGTGACAAGCGTGGGTGCGGGCGTGGCGTTCAGGTTGTTCAGGTACGCCTCGATTTCCGCCTGCGTCATGAAGCGGAGCATGTCATAGCGCACATAGCCCCACTGCCCATTATACTGCACGCGGTGCCACGGCATACTGCCCAGATAATCCTGCCCGGAGACGTAGACAACTTCGCCCTGCATCAGGTACGCCTCAATCGCGCTGAAGTCGCCCGCCATCTGCCGCAGCGGCACGTTGTTGCCCACGGCGTAGGCGTAGCCCATCTCCTGCGCGGGAACAGGCGTCAGGTACGGCGTGGGGCTGGGCGTGGGCGTGCTGCGGGACTGATTCCACTGCTGAATGTACACCTGCGCCTGCGCGTCGGTGACGTAGCGGAGGTTCGCGTCCGGCACATAACCAGACGTCCCTTCCAGCGTGGTCACAATGTCCCACGTTTCACCCGCCGTGCTCAGCTGGCTATTCACATACACCAGCACGTTCGCCTGCAGCGTCGCCATGACATAGTTGCCCGTGCCGATGCCGGTGCGCATTTCGGTTTCGCGCGTAGTGACGGCATATCCCTCATACGGCACAGCGGTCGGCGTCGGTGTCGGAGCCTCGGTCGGGGTCTGCGTCGGCGCGGCGGTCCCCACCTGACGATACCAGAAGGCAATATCCGCCGCATCCATGCTCAGCGTGCCGTCTTGGAAAACAGTCAGGGTGATTTGCTCGCTGCCGGGAATCAGCTCATAGCCATCCCGCAAATTCGTCGGCGTCGGGCGCAGGGTGTATGTGCCGGGGGCGAGCGTCATCGACC
>OGOG01002127.1_pt1 | contig 17436 bp, 15 predicted proteins | sample 1552581 | NCBI WGS metagenome assembly OGOG01 (sample SAMEA2580152, study PRJEB22360) | human gut metagenome | biome: human gut; feature: human-associated habitat; material: faeces | place: Denmark | collected 2008/2010 | reverse complement strand
TTAAGACTTCTCTAAGATAACAAATTTTATTAATTGTATTAATTATTTTTTCAATGAACATTTTTATTGCAGGTATCAGCTATAATCTTAGCAATGCTGATTTAGGAGAATTATTCGAAGAGTTTGGAGAAGTTATTTCAGCCAAAATCGTTATGGACAGAGAAACTGGCCGTTCTAAAGGATTCGGTTTTGTAGAAATGCCTAATGACGAAGAGGGAAATGCTGCCATCGCAGCACTGAACGAAAAAGAAATAGACGGAAAGACACTTGCCGTATCAGTTGCACGTCCGAGAGAAGAAGGCCCGCGTCGTAACAGCAATTACGGTGGTGGTAATCGTGGCGGCTATGGTAACAACCGTGGTGGTGGTAATCGTGGCGGCGGCTATGGCGGCGGTCGTGACAGATATTAATCGAACAAGATTACCTGTTTGTCAAAACAGACTTATAGAGGAGATGCCCGGGATTTGTTCCGGGCATCTTTTTTTTATGATTTTTGTCGCTACTCCCTTTCCGTGTATATAGATAAATTCTGAAACGAATCAAAAAAATCTACGGAGTATTCGTAGATTATTCGTTTTTATTTTTATCTTTGCATGATATAGAAATGGAGAGTTTATGAAGAATATCAGGCAATTTCATCTCCTAAGTTCAATTCTGGGGGGAGTATTTTTATTTTCTTCCTGTTCGGTCGTTCCCAAGGCCGAAGAGAAAAATCTTTCGGAGCAATGGCCGGTGGTCGCTTCCTATCAATGGGCCGGTCAAGACTCGGTTGTGGTATGTGACCTCAGCTTGCTGAAAGATACGGTTGACTTACCGTTCAGTTTCTTTTTGAAAGACTTTCAAATCATCAAGCTCGATAACCGTGATGAAGCGATGGTCGGAGAAAACAATCTGTGTGTTTCCGAAAATTACATCCTTGTCTACGGTTCTGTTTATGAACTCCATCCCTGCCGGTTATTTACTAAAAAAGGAGAGTTTGTTACCAATATAGGTGCTATCGGGCAAGGGCCGGGAGAGTATCGTGCCGTATACAAAGCGGAGATTGACGAAAAACATAATTGTATCTATCTGATGCCTTTCGCTAACAGCAATGCCATCTATGTTTATGATCTGGCTGGGAAACCGTTGCGTTCCATTCCGTTACATCAGTCGGTCTCCAAGGCTGTATTCAAAGTCGATGCCGATAAACGTGAACTTACGGTGGGGGCACTTCCCTTTACCGGATACCCTTTTGTGGCATGGGTACAGGATTTTGAAGGACATCTGCTCGATTCGGTTCCTGCTGCCAGGCATCTGTCTGTTCTTCCCGATTATAGCAATGAGGTGATGTACGGTGCCAATACGGAAGTATTCGATCTTTATATCAGCACCTTCTTTGAACTGCGTCCCGATACGCTTTATCATTATATCCGTTCGGAAAGCAGGCTGAAGCCCCGCTTCACACTCAACATTGGAGACAGGAAACGTTCGATAACCACATTCTATGAGTTGCCTCAGGCCTATGTCGGCAGATTGATGGTAGAGGAACAAGTGGGTGATGGAATGTGGGAGACGAAATCACCTTCGAACTTTATAGTGGATAAGGCATCGTTGCGCGGAACTTTTTTCCGGGTGATCAATGACTTTGCGGGAGGGATGCCGGATCGGTTGTGGACCCCTTGGTCACTCCGTAACAAACAATATATAAGGCTGGTGGAACCGGGAGTGCTGAAAGCGGAAATAGAGTCTTATCTCTCCTCGACAGATGGTAGGAAGGGGAAGAATAGGAAAAAGTTACAGGAATTGTGTGAGTCGATCGGTGAGGAAGATAATAGTTATGTGATATACGCTAAACAGAAAGGAGTTCAGTAATGGAAAAAGTATTTGGAATATTGTTGTTGGTTTTATTCGTTTGCACTTCGTGTGGCGATAAAAGTGAACCTTCATTTAAAGTGTACGATGAATACTCTAAGGAGAAGAAGGTAGAGAAAAAGAATAATATCGGGAAGGCAACCTATATCTTTTGGATAAACAAAACGGAAGCCAAAAAATTGCGCGGGTTGACTTTCAATATAAAATGTAAAGTGACGATCAACGAGGATGGTAGTATAAAGATTCTCGGGTATGAAAAAGAACAGCCCTATACGGTAACGAAAAGTTTAAAAAAATACTTGAAAACTTTCAGGGTAGACAAGGAGGCTTTGGCAGATGGAAGAGTTAAGGTCGGCGATCAGGTGGTCTTTCTGCGTTATGTCGTGCTGAAGTAGAGCGTTCTCTGTGGGCCATTCCGTAGCTGAGATGATCCAATAAAAAATCCTCCCCGGCGGACCGGAGAGGATTTTATTGTTTTAATCCTATTTACGAATGATAGATACTGCCGATTATTCAGCAGCAGCTTCAGTTGCAGCTTCTTCTGCCGGAGCAGCTTCTTCTGCGGGAGCTTCAGCAGCAGCCTTAGCAGCTTCTTCAGCAGCTTTCTTTTCAGCCAATGCTTTTGCTTTTACTTCGTTTACTTTCTTTTCAGCTTCCAGACGTGCTTTTGCTTCAGCTTTCTTAGCTTCCTCTTCTTTAGCTTTCAGAGCAGACAGACCTGACTGTTTGTTGTTCTTCCAAGCTTCGAATTTAGCTTCAGCTTCAGCTTCACCAAATGCGCCTTTAGCTACACCGCCGAGGAGGTGTTTCTTCATGTAAACGCCTTCACGTGAAAGGATGTTGCGAACTGTGTCTGAAGGTTGTGCACCTACCAGCACCCAGTGCAAGGCACGTTCGAAATTCAAATCTACTGTAGCAGGATTGGTGTTAGGGTTGTAAGTACCAATCTTCTCTGTAAATTTACCATCACGTGGTGCTCTGCTGTCTGCAATAACGATAGAGTAGAAAGCGTAGCTTTTACGTCCATGTCTTTGCAATCTAATTCTTGTTGCCATTTTAAATAAATGTTTTTTTAATGAATGATTTGAATTAATGCTACTAACTCGTAATAGCGGGTGCAAAGATAAGGGTTTTGTTTTGATTGACAAAGACTTCCGGTTCTTTTTTATAATTATCGGGATGTTCGGAGCTTTTTCACTCTGTCCGATTATTCTTCTCTGATTAATTTTAGCATGTACACCAAGGTTTGTTCTTGGGTCAGAAGCCGTTTATCCTTACCTGCGAAACGAGTCTTGATGGTTAGCGTATATTCTCCGGTGGGCAGTGAATCCGGTATCTTGAATTTGAGGATATGCGGTTCGTTCATTTCGAACGGTGGGTCGATGCAGATAACTTCTCCATTTTTGTGGGAGAGTTGGATTGCTTCACAGACAGGTTTGTTTCCGTTCTCTATTTTAATATTACATCCGGTAACTAAAACCATTCCACCCGGAGTGATTTTTCCGTCTATTTGTCCTGTTGTCAGATCGGTTACCAGACCGATATGCGGGGTTGCTTTTTCTTTAATCATTGTTTTGCTTGTAGTTTTTAAGGGGCTTGATTATGGGGGCAAAAGTACACATAAAGAGAGTTGTCCGGTAGAAAAGACGATAGATGGTTTAATAGATTATTGGTTTAAAACACGTTATTTGAGGCTATATACGGACTTTCCCGCTTTGAGGTTGGTTCTCTTCTCGCACAAATAGCATATATTTGCTGTCATTCATTTATTGTACTTCTTATATGCGATATTGTATTTTGATATTTGGGTTTATTCTACTCTTTTTTTTGCCTGTCGGATGTAAACAATCATCCACAGTGACACCACTTTCTTTTAAAGAGTGGATGACCCATCATCCCGTGGAGTGTATCGAACATTATATGGGGCTGCACGATTCGCTTTTCGAAGCGGGACGTTATGATATGCTCACGGACATTTACAGCGGGATGTTTCTCTATATGCCTTCCGAGCCGGATGGTAATCCGGATACACTTCGCAGACAATTATTGCGTATCATGCCGTTGTACAATCAAGTTTTATCAAAAACAGGAGCTTATGAAGCTGCCGTACAGTTGCTCGACAGTATTCGTCTTTCCGGACACCCGTTTCTGACGGGATATTGTGCTTATCCTCTTTGGGCTTTCGAAGCGCAGAACAGTTTGATGACGGATGATAATAGACGCACAGAGGCATTGGCCGATTCTTTTGCCGTGCTATTGCCACCGGACGATCAGTCGGTCGTCATGCTGTGTTGCCACATGGTTTCGTGGGCTTACCACTTCAGCAGTGCTCGCCCGAATGTAGCGTGCCGGATGCAGGAACGGGCTGTAGAGGCTTATCGGCGGGGTGGGGAAACCGAAGATGTGGGAGCCATATTGGCACGGTTGGGATACTATTACAGGCGCGAAGGGCGATATGTAAAAGCTGTTGATCTGTCCCTCGCAGCTGTTGAATGGTATGATAAACATCCCGGTATTGCTACGGATGGCATGATACGAGCCTATGCCGATCTTGCTGCCTTATATTCTACCCTTGCCCTCACCGAGAAAGCTTTGGATATCAATGCGAGAGTGATTCGGATGGCTGCCCGTGAAGACAGCATGGCGCTGTGCGGGGCCTATCGTGTGCGTTCTTCTTTTTTTATGGATCTGGAACAGGTTGATTCGGCTGCTTTTTATCTGGGTAAAGAGAGAGAAGTGGCGCAACGGATGGGAGAGAGAAGTTTAAAGACGTGGCGCAGAGACCAAGCTAAATATTGGTTACAGATGTGTCCCGACTCCAATGCGGCAGCACTGCGTGATATGGAAGCTATTTTTGCCGACAGTGCCGGTGTACGTCCTGCCACCCATTCAGGCACCCGATACTGGCTGGGATTGGCTCTGGTAAGAGACGGACAGGAAGAGCGTGGTCTTGCCATGATGGAACAGGCGCATCGTGAATTTGCCTATATGGACTGGGATGAAATGGAAGCCTTTGCGGCAAAAGGACTTTTGGGAATCTATGCTTCACGCCATTTGGGTTCGAGGATGTTGGAGTTTTATCCCCGATATGCCGCTTTGCAAGATTCGCTGAATGAAAAAGACAAGTTGCGCTATACCGCTGCGGCCAATGTGCGTTACGATACCGGACGAAAAGAGCAGGAATACCGTGCATTGATGGCTGAGGTCGAATTGAAGGAGCGTACGTTGACCTACATTGGAATTGTGGTTGTATTGCTTTTCATGTTGTTGGGACTGGTAGTGGTATATATGTTACAACGCCGCCGCCATTACCGGCGTGAAGCACATCTCCATAGAGAACGGCTTTCCCGTCTGATTTCCATCCATCAGGAACTGAACGGGCGCTACGAATCTCTCAATAACGAATTAGAGAAGGTGGCACATGCGGACGTGATTGATAATGTGCGCCAGAAACTGAACCCGATGCTGCTGAGTGGGGATGACGAGATACGGTTCCGTCAGTCGTTCGCAGCACTTTATCCCCACTATTTACCTGTTTTGCGTTGTCAATGTCCCGAGTTGACCCGTAATGACGAATTGCTTTGTATGTTGATCCGGTTGAACCAGAGCACTGATGAAATAGCTCTCGCTCTGGGGATTTCGCGTGCCAGCGTGAATTCCGGCCGTAGCCGGATACGCAAGAAACTGGGATTGGGCAAAGATGAATCTCTTGAAGCCTATTTGCAAAATATCAAAAAGTAGGTTGGGCTTTATTCAGGAATACTTTCTCGGATATCGGAATAGGATGGCCAATAGTGCGCAAACGCCCATTGTAAACGGATAATACAGATTCCCGATGATGCTGAGCGGGGAAATCTGTGCCAGTCCGGCAGCAATCAGCATTTGTGCTCCATAAGGGATGATGCCTTGTATCAAGCACGAGAATGTGTCGAGGATACTTGCCGTTTTTCTCCGGTCCAATTGAAATTTTTTTGCAATATCTTTGGCAATCGGTCCGGTAGTGATGATGGCAATCGTATTATTAGCCGTACAAAGATTGGCGATGCTTACCAAAGCGGCAATACTGAGTTCCGCTCCCCGCTTTCCGTTTACGTGGCGGGTCAATTTGCGGATAATGAAATCTATTCCTCCCTTGTAACGGATCGGCTGAAGCATTCCGCCTGCCAGTAAGGTAATAATAATCAGTTCGCCCATTCCGGTGATCCCCGTCCCCATAGCACCAAACCAGTCGAAGAATCCGAGGCTGCCTGTAGCAATACCGATAACACCGCTGGTAAAGATACCTATTATCAAAACCAGCATAACATTCATTCCGGCTATGGCCGTTCCCAATACGATAAGGTAGGGGATCACTTTGACCCATTCGATCTCCTGCACCAGGGGCGGGGCAGAGACTGAAAGCCCCTGAAAGATATAGATACCCAATACGACCAGTGCGGCAGGTACCACAATCATGGAGTTGACCCGAAACTTATCGCGCATGACGCATCCTTGAGTTTTGGTCGAAGCAATGGTTGTATCGGAGATAAACGATAGATTGTCACCGAAAAAGGAGCCGCCCACTACCACTGCTACCATGAAGGGCAGATCGATTCCGGTTTTCTCTGCCAACCCGATAGCGACAGGAGTCAGAGCCACGATAGTGCCTACACTGGTACCGATGGATAGTGAAATGAAGCAAGAGGCCAGAAAGATGCCTGCCAATAAAAGGTTATCCGGCAAAATATGGAGTGTCAGGTTTACCGTAGCGTCAATGGCTCCCATTTGCTTGGCACTTTGTGCAAAGGCTCCTGCCAGGATGAATATCCACACCATCAGCATGATGTTTTTATTGGAAGCTCCTACTGAAAATTGATAGACCCGTTGTTCCAGATTCAGTCCCCGCGTGATGGCAATGGCGTAGCATGATGAAATCAGGAAGGCTACCGTTATAGGTACTTTGTAGAAATCGTTCACCAGGATAGAAGTGACCAAATAGAGACACAAGAATACAAATAAAGGGCTGAGTGCCCACCATCCGGAAGTGCTTTTATGTATTTTTTCTTCGTTTATCATTGAATAGTTCTTAAAATTTTGAGGTGCAAAGATAGTGAATGATAGGGAGAAAAACGGTAATTTTGCATCAACAATATAAAGATTAACGCTAACCGCTTCATGCATTTAAAAATAAATCTCCGGAGGCGGACGCTGTGAGGCGGGAACCTTTGGCGCGAGTTAGCAATAGGAGCGGTGCGAAGTGATTCGTGCCGTTTTTCTATAAATATCATTACTGTGCCTGAAAAAAAATGTCTTTTCGTTTTGTGAAAATCAAAAGAACCATTACTTTTGCCGCCGATAAACAGAGTATTCACCCTTTAAATGATGGAAAGGGTTTTTAATTATGTCAGAGAAATAATATCTTCAGTATCGGAACTAAGTTGCCCCATCGGGAGGATGGGTCTTTACAACTATATCTTTTAGTATGCGTCGCAATTCTGCTGCTGGCGATGCAGGTTGGTTAGTTCCACAATCACATTTAATTTATTTATTATTCACCTCAATGCTGTGAAGAGGAGTGGTTATATCCTTTTCTAAAGTATTGGTTTCTCGCATATTGTCCTTTGTCTGTCCAATGGCAGGCAACCGGTGTCTTGTATGCGAATGGAAAAAACAGTATGGGAATACGTTTAAAAGATTTAAGTAAACTGGGATATAGAGATAATGTAGCTCGTAGTCTGGCTGTTGCTCTCGTAGGCAAATATTGTAAACACGAAACAAAAGAGCAGATATTAGCCGCCTTGGGCGATATTCTCAAGAATCCCGAGGTATATAAAAACAGTGAGATATGGAGTAAACTGGCCGAACATCTTTCTCCTGTATTTATCGAAAAAAGATTGACGCCGTATGATTTACTTGATGAGCCCTTGGGTTATAAAACATATGGAAGCAAGTACATTGAAACATTAGCCAAACAGCAGATGAATCTCGCCATGCGGCTGCCGATTACTCTTGCCGGAGCATTGATGCCCGATGCACATGCCGGTTACGGGTTACCGATAGGGGGAGTATTGGCTACAGATCATGCGGTTATCCCGTATGCTGTGGGGGTTGATATCGGTTGTCGGATGAATCTCACCCTGTTTGATGCCGGGGAGGATTTTCTGAAACGCTATTCGCACCATATTAAAGAAGCGCTGAAGGAGTTTACTCATTTTGGCATGGATGGCGGATTGTCTTTTGCACAAGAGCATGAGGTGCTTGACAGAGAAGAGTTCCGAATGACCGAATTGTTGAGAGGACTTCATGGCAAGGCGGTACGGCAATTAGGTAGCTCCGGTGGTGGAAATCATTTTGTGGAATTTGGTAAGATGAGCTTACAGGCCGGTAATGTCTTGGGCGTTCCGGAAGGAAACTACGTGGCTTTGCTGTCCCATTCCGGTTCGCGTGGTTTGGGTGCTGCCATTGCCAAACACTATAGTCTGCTGGCACGCGACCTCTGCCGTCTGCCTCGCGAGGCTCAGCACTTTGCCTGGCTGGGATTGGATACGGAAGAAGGACAGGAATACTGGCTTAGTATGAATTTAGCGGGTGATTATGCTCGTGCCTGCCATGAGCGGATTCATCTGAATTTGTCAAAAGCTTTGGGGCTGAAACCTTTGGCCAATGTGAACAATCACCACAATTTTGCATGGAAAGAGGAAATCGCTCACGGACAGACAGCCATTGTGCATCGTAAAGGAGCAACACCTGCACAGAAAGGCCAACCGGGACTGATCCCCGGAAGTATGGCAACGCCTGGTTATTTGGTATGTGGTAAAGGGATAAGTGAGGCCCTTTGTTCTGCCTCGCATGGAGCGGGACGAGCTATGTCCCGCCAAAAGGCAAAAGACAACTTTACCCGGTCGGCATTGAGAAAGTATCTTTCTCAGGCCGGAGTCACGCTGATTGGTGGCAGTGTCGAAGAAATGCCGTTGGCTTACAAGGATATTGACCGGGTGATGAAGACCCAGGAGGAACTGGTTGAAGTCCAAGGTACCTTCATGCCCTGCATCGTACGAATGAATAAAGAATAGGATAATGGAAAAGACGTATTTACAAATCACTTCAGGACGTGGTCCTGTAGAGTGTTGCCGTGTAGTGGCTTTGGTACTCGAAAAAATATTGAGAGAAGCACAGAAACGGAAATTGAGAGTAGAAATCCTGGAAAAAGAGACTGGTCCTGTCAATCGCACTTTGTTGTCGGTAGTCATTGCACTCGAAGGTGCAGGTTGCGATGTATTGGCTGACGAATGGGAAGGGACTGTGCTGTGGATTGCCCGTAGCCCGTATCGGATTCATCACAGGCGGAAGAACTGGTTTGTCGGTGTGCAGACTTTTCTCCTGTCCGAAAGTCGTGAGGCTACCGAAGATGATATCCGGTATGAAACCTTACGGGCGTCCGGGCCCGGAGGGCAACATGTCAACAAGACAGAATCTGCCGTAAGAGCTGTTCATATCCCCAGCGGAATTAGTGTAGTGGCATCCGACCAGCGTTCGCAATGGCAGAATAAAAAACTGGCTACTGAACGATTGTTGGTCAAGCTGACCGCTTGGAACATAGAGCAAGCGATGATTCAGGCACAGACCAATTGGAGCAATCACAACAGCCTTCAAAGGGGAAACCCGGTGAAGATCATTCAGGAAGAACTCCGGTTTTAAGTATTAACGATTAAAAGAAAAAACTATGTTATCAGAAAAATATGGTCGTACTTATCACTATCCGTTCTCTCCCGGGACGACGAGTGACGACCGGATCAATCATACATATTGGGAAGATATCCGGCAGATAAGCACCTTGGTGCATACCGAGAAGCTGGATGGAGAGAATAATTGTTTGAGCAGATATGGAGTCTTTGCCCGTTCGCATGTTGCACCTACCACTTCGCCATGGACAAGCCAGTTGCGTCAACGCTGGGAGTTGCTGAAAAACGATCTGGGAGATATTGAACTGTTCGGTGAAAATCTGTATGCCGTTCATTCCATTGAGTATAAGCGGCTGGAAACGCATTTTTATGTATTTGCTGTCCGTTGTCTGGACAAATGGCTGTCATGGGATGAAGTGAAATTTTATGCTGCACTGTTCGATTTGCCAACCGTGCCCGAATTGTGTACGGAGTGCGTGGACGGATTAACAGTAGCATCTTTGGAACAGCATGTTGTCTGTTTGGCGCAGGAGCCGAGTGTCTTCGGCTCCTGTGATGCACTGACCGGTCTGGACTGTACCCGGGAAGGAGTGGTTACCCGGAATATCGGTGAATATGCTACTGCCGGTTTTGCCCACAATGTGTTTAAGTATGTCCGTAAAGGTCATGTACAAACAGGGGAGCATTGGACACGTCATTGGAAACGTGCCCGTCTGGTATGGGAGTTGAAACAAGAGAAAGGAGGTAATCGATGATTTGGAAATTGAGCGAACGGAAAGACTGGAACTCGTTGGAACAACAGTTTGGGTGGGTACGAGATATGAACCAAGTTCCTCAGCATACGGTGCATCATGCCGAAGGAAGTGTGGCTGTACATACCCGCATGGTGCTCGAAGCATTGCTGCGACAACCTGCCTATCCGATGCTTCCGGAACAAGAACGGGAAATACTTTGGGCAGCCGCTTTGCTTCACGATGTGGAAAAACGTTCGACTTCAGTCGATGAGGGTAATGGACAGGTTACCTCTAAGAACCATGCTAAACGTGGGGAGACTACTGTCCGTACTCTTCTTTATAGAGATATACCTGCCCCTTTCAATATACGCGAGCATATAGCTTCACTGGTACGCCATCATGGTCTGCCTATTTGGTTGATGGAACGCGAAGATCCTTTAAAGCGTGCTTGTGAGGCTTCGCTGAGGCTGGACACCTCGTTGCTGAAACAATTGACTGTTGCCGATATTTGCGGACGTATCAGTACAGACAAAGAAGTGTTGCTGGAGGCTACCGAATTTTTTGAGATGTTCTGTCGGGAGCAGCAATGTTGGGGAAAGGCACGGGAATTTGCCAATGGCGCAGCCCGTTTTCACTACTTTCATACACCCCGATCCTATATCGATTATGTTCCCCACGATGATTTTAAATGTGAGGTAACATTGCTTGTAGGTCTGCCCGGTATGGGAAAAGACTATTATATCGAATCTCGATGTGCCGATATGCCGGTTGTCAGTTTGGATGCCATCCGGCGTAAACATAAGTTTAGTCCCACTGACAAGGCGACCAATGGCTGGGTGGCACAAACTGCTAAAGAACAGGCCCGGATCTATCTTCGCAAGGGACAGGACTTCATTTGGAATGCTACCAACGTGAGCCGTCAAAGGCGTACTCAGTTGATCGACTTGTTCATTACGTATGGGGCACGGGTTAAAATAGTCTATATAGAGAAACCTTATTCAGTCTGGCGGCGACAGAACAGTACACGTGAATATGAAGTTCCGGAAACGGTTCTGGATAAGATGTTAGGTAGGTTGGAAGTTCCTCAGTTGACAGAAGCCCACGAGGTGGTTTATGTCGTAGAGGAATAATGGAAAATTTGTATCTCGACCGGATATGGTTCACCGCAGATTACCCGGGTTTGCACAGAAACTTCGATAAATAGCTGGATATTTGCTTTTAATCTGTGTGATTCGGTGTAATCTGTGGAACTTTTGGATATATACATACCGGTTATTTTCGATCATTACCTATATTCTGTTTGTAATATTGCAACGGTACTTTTCCGGTAAATCGTTTGAAGCTTTTGATAAAATGAGTCAGGTCGCAATATCCGTGTTCGATGCACTTCAATCTCTACAATCTCTTGTATATCCGACATGAATGCCATCCTCAGGGTTTCGTCATTGTATATCGATCGCCTCGACCCCTTGTGATATAAGTTGATCGCAAACAGATTGAGGAGGTTTGCATCAAGGTGAATATGGAGTGAAACTGTCATAATGGGGCGGTATATCGCGCTGTTGTCATAACAAAATGATCCGTTTTTGCATAATCTCCGTGATTTGTGCTTTTAATTGCCGTGCATTGATCGGTTTGGGCATATATCCGTCGAATCCATTTTCCATCACCCGTTGCTCGTCCGAAGCGTAGGCAAAGGCCGTAACTGCTATGATAGGAACTTTGGCTGAGTATTTACGGATTTCCTGCGTGGCTTCGTATCCGTCCATAACCGGCATATTGATATCCATCAAAATAATCTGTGGATTTTCTCTTTTGAATCTTTCGACGGCTTCGCGTCCGTCCCAGGCATGAATCAGATGATAGTCGTGCCCGAGGATCGATTCGAAGAGGCGGTAGTTGCTTTCATTGTCTTCAGCGATTAGGATAGTCAGTTTGTCTTTTTCTACTGAGATGGGCTGAATCTCGGTTTTTTGCATTGTTCCGGCGGAAGTGCTTGCCGCTTTATAAGGGAGGGAGAACCAGAACGTGGAACCTTTGCCTTCTTCCGAATCTACACCGATATGTCCGCCCATGTGCTCGACGAGGGTACGGCAGATGGAGAGTCCCAGGCCTGTTCCCTGTGCGAAACTGTTCAGTTTGACAAAACGTCCGAAGATGCTTTCCTGTTTGTCCTTAGGGATGCCACATCCGGTATCGGTGACATAGAAATAGAGTTCTTTGCCACGGTGTTCGTAACCGAAGCGGATACTTCCCCGGGAAGTGAACTTGATGGCATTGGTCACCAAATTGATGATCAGTTGTGAGAGCCGGTTCTTTTCGGTACACACCGGGCACGCAGGGAGGCCGGGAACAAATTCCAGTTGTACGTCGTCCGACTTTAATTTCAGTTTCAGGGTGCTTTCCAGTTTTTTAAGCTCGGTGTTGAGTTCGATGTCGGAGTACTGGAACTCGAGTGTACCGGCTTCTATTTTCGACAGGTCGAGGATGTCACTGATGAGTTGTAACAATAATGCATTGTTGTTCTCAATGATGCTGACGTATTCTTGTTTCTCCTCTTCTTCCTCGGTGGATGCCAGTATTCCCGAAAATCCGACGATGGCATTGAGCGGAGTACGGATTTCGTGACTCATGTTGGCAAGAAAGGCAGATTTAAGACGATTGGATTCTTCGGCCCGGTCTTTGGCCGAAGTCAGTTCCATTTCCATCTTTTTACGTCCGGTGATTACCTGTGAAGAACCGACCAGTGTCACCGGAGTTCCGTTTTCGTCGCGGGTTTCCACTGCAGCTTGGGCTTCTACCCACTCTATTTTGTGAGTGTGATTCCGGATGTTGATCACCCGATACTCTTCTTTTACTTTTTCCAAGCGTCCTTCTATCAGGTCTTTATAAGCTTGTTCCACTCGTATGCGGTCCTCCTTATATATTTTCGAGAAGTATTGTGAGTCGGGTACAGCCAACTGTTCTTCGCTTACGTTATTACCTTGTGCACTGAGTTCAATGGGCTTATTGATGTCGCAAAGAATGGTTTTGCTAAGTAAGTCCCATTTCCAGGGAATGATGTCGGCTACTTCCAGCGCCATAGATAGTTTATGGTTTGTGGCGTTCAACTTCTGCTGTGCACGATGAAGTTCAGTGCTGTCTACGCAGAAGATGTCGATGACATTCTCCTGATGTGCACCTTTTAATACGATGTCGTAGAATCTGTCTATCTTTTTGAAGTAATAAGGGAATGTGATGGCACGGTTCTCCTTCAGGGAGATCTGGATGAAGTGTAGAAATTCAGGTAGAGATTCAGGAAACAGTTCACTGGCCCGCTTACCGACGACATCCTCTCTACGGAAAAAATGTTTTTCGAAATGGGGATTTACGTTCAGGTAGATCAAGTCGTCGGCTACACCTTGTTCGTTTACGATTAGTTTCTCCTGCATGTAGAGCAAAGGCATGTTATCGATCAGATTTTTATAATTAGCCATAGCCTCGATTTCTTTCAACTGGATCTGTCTGAGATGCGTGAGCGTACGGATACGATAGAGGAAAAACCAGACGAGCAGGGCGATGCAAACGGTTGTTCCCGGCAGGAAATATTTATATTTGTCCCAAAAGGTGATAGGTTTGTTCAGAAAACGGGTGTGAGCGGGCCACTCGTCGGGAGACAAACCTTTGCGGACCAATACCTGATAGTTGATGAGTGGTGTACCGTCTGTGGGCAGATAATGTGGAAGATCCCGTGGAGATTTCCCGCTGAGGATTTCCGAAAACATGTTGGACAGCTTTTCATTGAAGTGATTCTGGTCGTAGGTGTAACCACCCACCATTCCACTCTCTTTGTCATTCAGTTCAATCATATTGAGAGCGAATATTGGAGGGGATACGGTGGAAACGATTTCAGGCAGGATCATTGTCAACATCATGTTGCCGGCAAACTGCCGTTTGTGGAACCAGCTGGAAAACAGAATACCCGTGGTCCGGGGATCGACAAAGTTGAGTGAATCGATCAGTTGGTTGGTTTTCTTTATGTCACGGGAAGACAGGAAGGTATAGTGTACATCCGGATGTTTGGTCCGTAGAATTTCTTGAATCTCCTGACTGTTGACTTGGTTGACAAAGCGTTCGTCGCCCACGTAGATGAATCTTTTCATCCGGGGGAGTGTACGGAACATCATTTCTACATTCTCGTGGATATAGAGATTGGCATAGAGGTAGGTGAGATTGCAGGATTGGGACAATTCTGCCAATGGTACACGTTCGGAAAGAGGAATGGGTTGTTTCGTCAGATAATAGTGCTCAGGCCCGGTATAGTCTTTTCCGGCACAGAGAACCATTGGAATGTCACCCCACATTTTTCTAAGATCATCTTTCAATATGAGAGAAGAGTTGCCTAATAACAGCAGCATACGTGGGCGGTGGGAACCGTATCTGTCGAAAAGACTGTCTTTGAATTGGTCCAGAATGCTGTCATTATCTATCATTATCATGTTCATATGTTCGGTGTATACAGCCAGTTTGGGGTCGTCTTTTACGAAGTTGGTTGCTGTTGAGATCAAGCGGTTACTCCAAGGGAATGATTCGGTATATGTATTAATGATTAAGATGTAGTCTTTGATATCCATCGTGTCTTTTTGTGCAGATACGGGGCATACGGACAACTGGTAGAGAATAAGAGATAGCCATAACTTCAACAAAAATGATTTGTCGAAGGATTTGATGTTTGTGAAGAGGGTCATATCTTTGATGAAAAAGTATTTATGTTTGTTTGATCGTGTACAAAAGTATTAATAATAAATGGATTGTACCTCTTGTTTAGACTAAATTTAAAGTTTATCCGGTAAAATCTGTGGTGAGTTATGACATACCCTCTTTGATTATTTTTATGAATCAAATAATATCTTTGCGTCCTCTGCAAGTACATCGACTGTGAATTGATTAAATAAAACAATAGTTCTCTTTCGTAAGTTTATTATCTTTGTGCCTGCAAAGGTGTATTATTCTGTGCTGATAGATGTGAATGTGACTTATTATCAGGGAGATCAAATTAACTTTGCAGGTTTTTAATATGACAGAAACGATTAGAGAATGAAGAACTTCCATCCTACGGGAACTTGTCCCATCAGGGACGTATTATGCCGGCTGGGCGACAAGTGGTCGATGCTGGTGCTGGTGACGCTGAATGCGAACGGAACGATGCGCTTTGGTGACATTCATAAAACAATAGACGATATTTCGCAACGGATGCTGACTGTTACTCTCCGTACGTTGGAGGCCGACGGGTTGGTGGAACGGAAAGCATATGCGGAAGTACCACCGAGGGTGGAATATTGCCTGACGGAAATGGGACATAGTTTGATTCCACACGTCGAAGCATTGGTTGGATGGGCACTGGATCATATGACAATGATTTTTGAACATAGAGAACAACAGAAAGGGTTATGAAAGTCGAACAGGTATTTTCAGACAGGAAGCGTTTCCTCGATTTGCTCTTGCTGGCAGATGAGCAGGAAGATATGATAGACCGGTATCTGGAACGTGGAGATATGTTCGCTCTATATAATGAAGACAAGCTCAGGGCGGTTTGTGTGGTTACTAACGAGAGGGAAGGAATTTACGAATTAAAGAATATCGCAACTTGTCCGGATAGCCAGCGTAAGGGATATGGTAAAAGCCTGATTGAATATCTGTTTCACCATTATTCGGACCGATGCTCAGTCATGTTTGTGGGAACCGGAGATACTCCACATACGCTTTTATTCTATCAATCCTGCGGATTTGTTCCTTCCCATCGTATTAAGAATTTTTTCACCGACCATTATGATCATCCTATTTATGAGAACGGCATCCGGCTCAGGGATATGGTTTATTTGAAGAAGGAAAAATAAGGAGCCCAGACTGCAAGAATGTTGTTTTTTATTTGCAGCCTGAACTCTTTTCAGTATTTACATTACTTACTGTGGTAATAGTCGATATTTTCTTTGGTCAGGAGATCGATGGGCATATAGTTGGTACAAGTCACTTCTTTCCTGAATATCAGATGATCACACAAAGTTTTGATGCTATTGAATCCTTGTAATTCCGGTTGCTGTGCAATCAGGAAAGAGACAGTGCCTTCCTTCAGGCACGTTACGTTTCGCTCGAGCAAGTCGTAACCGATCAGGCTGAAATCACTTTTCCTGCGTTGTTGCAGGTATTCACCGATGATGTATACTTTTGAATTGAACGTGATGCCATGCTTGACATCCGGATGTTCGCGGAAGAAGTCATCCAGCATCCGGCTATCTTCAATATTCAGGTCGGCGTGCAGGTTGAGTTCAAGGATGTTACAGGTGGGATGATGCTCTTGCATATATTGGCGAAATCCGATTTCGCGGCTTTCCTGCTGGTTCGAGCCGATCACTCCTTCGTGTATTTTGCGGAAAATTACGATTTCCCGGTCATTTACGGCGAGTAACATCAGCATGCGTGCTGCAAAGTATCCGCTCTGGTGTGAGTTTTGACCGAAGAAGGCAAGTGGAGGGGCGTCTTTGATTTGTGAATCAATATATATATATGGTATACCCAGTTCATTTAGTGCATCGGTAAATCCTTTGGTATATTGTGGTACAGTGGGAGCAAACATTACTCCGTCCGGTTGTTCTTCGATAACGGCCTGACTGGTTGTCACAAACGAATTGTAATCGTAGGGGTCATAATGGGTGATATTTGCCGAAATATTGAAGTCGGAGTATGTGGTAACCGCTTCCCGAATCCCTTTTTGCACATCTGTCCAATATTCGCCTTCCAGATGTTTGGGTAGCAGACAGGCAAAAGTATATTTCTTATTGGAAGCCAATGCGCTGGCATACATATTAGGCTGATAGTCGAGTTGCTTTAAGATTTCTTCTACACGTTTACGGCTTGCTTCCGACACTCCGCTACGGCCATGGAGCACCCGGTCTACAGTTCCTACAGATACATTTGCCAAGCGGGCAATATCCTTAATTCTGATTCTTTCTGGCAATTTATTCATGCGTTCACCTTTATTTGTGTGAGGTTTTGTGCCCGGACACACTAATAGTTTTATTTCTATGGACACAAATATATAACAATTTTTGTAATCCTGAAAATTTACGTATCTTTGTGTCCGCACACGGAACTTGTTCGGTGTAAGTTTTATGAGTTGTTATTTCTCCTATTACCAGTTTATTATCGCTAAA
>OGOG01002124.1_pt1 | contig 17464 bp, 16 predicted proteins | sample 1552581 | NCBI WGS metagenome assembly OGOG01 (sample SAMEA2580152, study PRJEB22360) | human gut metagenome | biome: human gut; feature: human-associated habitat; material: faeces | place: Denmark | collected 2008/2010 | reverse complement strand
GGCGATTTTCCGCAGCAATCCTGACGGATTGCAAGGGAAAGCAACGCAGTATGCGAGCAAAAAGGCCGCTCGAGCGGTGTGCAATGCTTATGAAAAGGGCTTCTAATTCCCATAGAAAGAGGAAAGACCGTCATGTTGTTTGGCAGACGTAAACCCGGCTACACCACCACGGTGGATGGCAGCGTAGATCCGGAACAGGCCGTTCTGGAACTGCAAAAGGCAGAGCTGGCCGCCAAGAAAAAGCCCAAGGCAGAGGTGTTCGACATCGACGCCGCAAGCGAGACTGCCCGCCGCCTGAAGGAGACCGGCAGCACCTTTGACGGCAGCGCCGCCAAGACTGGCGAGGACGTGATCGCCGCAGTGGAGCGGGAGACCGCCGAGCTTGCCGCAAAGCAGGCCGCCGAGGCCGCACCCGAAGCCGCCGAAGCTGCGCAGCCCGATGCTGTAAAGCCGGAACTGCTGGATTTTCTGGCCGGTGAGCCGGAAGCGGAAAACGATCCCTTTGCGGATCAGCCCACCAAGACCGCCCCGGAGCTGCCGGAGCTGACCCCTGCACAGGAGCTGGCCGGTTACATCCGTGCCCGCTCTGCGGCTGCGCTGATTACCCCCCACGCTTTGCTGCTGGAGGAAGTGGAAAACGCCGACGAGCTGCTGGCGCAGATGCCTGCAGACCCCCAGTGCACCGATATCGTCACCCGCGCGGGCGCAAAGGACACCTACTACTACTCCAACGCCAACATGAGCGATAACTACGCCATGATCGCGCAGCTCATCGAGGACAAGGATCTGTGTGTGATGTTCGCCGAGATGGTGCGGTTCAACGCCCGCATCTACCCCAGCGCCACCCCGCTCAAGTACTTCCAGCGCTCTCCCTACGGCCTTGCGCCGGAGGTTATCGAGCAGACTTGGAAGGCCATGCAGGAGAACCCCGCCTATGCCGATATCGAGGAGCTGACCAACAACCAGAACGAGCGGTTCCTCTTTTCCACCAAGCACCTCACCCGCCGCTACGCCAAGGCTATCAGCGACGTGGACGACTTCTGCGACTAAACCAACCTACAATTGAATCAGGGTATAAGAGCTTCTTTGAGCAAAGGCGTCTAAACTCTCACAAAGAGCAGGACACCGCGCCGCAATGCTAAGGGCTGCATAAGCCGGCATTCAAGGGTGGCAGGGGAAACCCCACCGCCTTCCCGCAGAAGAAACGCTGCAATTTGAAAAAAAGAACTCCTCCCATCTTCACAGGTGCTTTTTGGCTGTGTGCTGCCGCTGCAAGGGCGGCGCATAGCCAAAGGCTGCCACCGGCGTAGCAGACTGCAAACTGCCGCAGCCGGTTTTGTGGGGATATTCTGCGGAGGCGTTTTGATTTTCCGGTCAAGACGTCTCCGCTTCTTTTTCACCTGCCTTTTTTGAAAAAAGAATACCCCCGCCGGTGTCCCTGTCTGAGCCATAGCAGAAGGGGAGAGCGGCGGGTCTATGGAGGAAGTTATAATGAACCAGCCTTTCTGCTCCCCCGTCAAGGCGCTGCGCAGCGTGCTGGACGCGGCAGCGCTTCTGCCTTCTCCGTCCCCAGAGACCATCCCGCTGGAAGCCGCCTGCGGGCGCATTGCTGCCGCCGACCTCTGCGCCCGGATGGACCAGCCCCCCTTTGACCGCAGCCCGCTGGACGGCTACGCCCTGCACAGCGCGGATACTGCCGGTGCAAGCCGGGAGACCCCGGTCACCCTGCCGGTGGTGATGAAGCTTTACGCGGGCGATGCTCCGGCTGCGGCGCTGCCCGCAGGCTGCGCTGCCCGCATCATGACCGGAGCTCCCCTGCCGGAGGGCGCGGACTGCGTTTTGATGCAGGAGCTGACCGACAGCGGCGAAGAGACCGTACAGCTCTATGCTGCCGTAAAGCCGCTGCAAAACGTCGTGTTCCGGGGGGAAGATGTAGCTGCCGGTGCGGTCATCGCGCCTGCCGGGACGGTGCTCACCCCCGCCCATCTGGGCGTGCTGGCAGGGCAGGGCTACGCCGAAGTAGCCGTCTGCCGACCGCTGACCGTGGGCATCCTTTCCACCGGCAGCGAGCTGCTGGCACCCGGCGCACCGTGGGCACCCGGTAAAATTTACGATGCCAACGGCATCCAGAACGCAGCCCGGCTGCGTCAGCTGGGCTTTGCCGTGGAACGGCAGCAGTGCTCCGACGACCCGGAGGTCATCACCGGTAAAATGCAGGAGCTGCTGACCCGCTGCGATGCCGTCATCACCAGCGGCGGCGTCTCCGTAGGGCAGAAGGACTACTTGCCCCTTGTGTTGGAAAAGCTGGGTGCACAGCTGCTGGTAGAGGGCGTAGCCCAGAAGCCCGGCAGCCCCATGCTGGCGGCTGCGCTGGGCGGCAAGCTGGTGTTCTGCCTGTCCGGCAACCCCTTTGCCGCCGCTGCCACGCTGGAGCAGTACGCCATCCCTGCGCTGCTGCGCGCCGCCGGGCGGCGGGAGGAGAGCTGCATCCCCGCCCGCACCGTCTGCACCCTGACGAACGGTTTTTCTAAAGCCAGCAAGGGCAACCGCTACCTGCGGGCGACTGCCTGCGGCGGCAAGGTGACCCTGCCCGGCGCGGGCAACACCGAGGCGCACTCCTCCGGTGCGCTGTCCGCCATGATGGGCTGCAACTGTCTGGTGGAGATCCCCGCCGGCAGCGGGCCGGTAGAACCCGGTACAGAAGTGGAGGTGCTTTGCTTTGTACAGTGAACAAAAACAGGCACTGGCCGAAACACAGGCGCTCAAGCGCCCGGCGGTGCTGGCGGTCAGCGGGGTGCACAACAGCGGTAAGACCACTCTGCTGGAAAAGCTGCTGCCCGTGCTGCGCAGCCGTGGGCTAAAGGTAGGAGTCATCAAGCACGACGGCCACGATTTTACCCCGGACGTGCCCGGCACCGACAGCTACCGTCTGCGGGAAGCCGGTGCCGGGGGCGTGGCGGTCTACTCCGGCACGCGCTACCTGCTGACCGAGGAATTCCGCCTGACTGAGCAGGACCTGCTTGCCCTGTTCGAGCGTCACGGTTACGACCTTGTGCTGCTGGAGGGGTTCAAATCCAGCGGCTGGCCGAAGATCGAGGTGGTGCGCAGCGCCATCTCGGATGCGCCCGTCTCCTTCCAGCCGCTGGCGGTGGTGGGGGATATCCCCGGCGCAGATTTTGACCTGAACGATATTCCGGCACTGGCAGACTGGATCGAAGCCCAGATGCCCGCGCTGTAAGGAGAATGCCATCATGAAACTGATCCGTACTGTTGACGCTGCAGGGCAGGTGCTCTGCCATGATATCACCCAGATCATCCCGGGCGAGTACAAGGATGCCCGCTTCCGCAAGGGGCACGTCATCCAGCCCGAGGACATCCCTGTGCTGCTTTCCATCGGCAAGGAAAACCTCTACGTCTGGGAAAAGCACCCCGGCATCCTCCATGAGGACGAAGCAGCCGCCCTGCTGTACAAGGCCGCTGCGGGCAAAAATATCCACGGAACTGCGCCGAAAGAAGGCAAGATCGAGCTGATCGCGGACTGTGACGGTCTTTTGAAGATCAACCGCAAGGCGCTGATGGCTGTGAACAGCACCCCGCAGATGATGATCGCCACCATCCACGGCGACCTGCCAGTGAAAAAGGGGCAGAAGCTGGCCGGTACCCGCATCATCCCGCTGGTCATCGAGCAGGAGAAGATGGACGCCATGCAGGCCGCTGCCGGGGCAGAGCCTATCCTGAACGTGCTGCCCATGCAGGCCAAGAAGGTGGGCATCATCACCACCGGCAGCGAGGTGTTCAAGGGACGCATCGAGGATAAATTTACCCCCATCCTGCAAAGCAAGCTGGCGGTCTACGGCTGCGAGATGGTTTTCCATAAGGTCTGCGATGACGACCCCGCCGGGATCACCGCCGCCATTCTGGAGGCCAAGGCCGCAGGGTGCGAGCTGATCTTCACCACCGGCGGCATGAGCGTAGACCCCGATGACCGCACCCCGCTGGCCATCAAGAACACCGGGGCGGATATCATCACCTACGGTGCCCCTGTGCTGCCGGGCGCAATGTTCCTTGTCAGCTATCTGGACGGTGTACCGGTATGCGGTCTGCCCGGCTGTGTGATGTACGCCAAGCGCACCATCTTTGACCTGCTGCTGCCCCGTCTGCTGGCGGATGACCCCATCACCGCCGAGGATATCGCCCGCCTGGGCGAGGGCGGCCTGTGCCTGAACTGCGAAGTGTGCCACTGGCCGAACTGCGGCTTTGGGCACTGCTGAAACCCTCTCAGTCAAAGCCTTTCTGCTTTGCCAGCTCCCCCGAAGGGGGAGCTTTACTAAGGTGAAAAAATAATATGAGTGAAAATAATCTGACACATTTTGATGCCGCCGGGAACGCCGTGATGGTGGATGTGAGCGCAAAGCCTGTCACCACCCGGGAAGCTACTGCACACGGCATTATTACCATGAACGCCGAGGCCTTTGCCGCCGTGCAGAGCGGCACCATAAAAAAGGGCGATGTGCTGGGCGTGGCGCGCATTGCAGGCATCATGGCCACCAAACGCACCAGCGAGCTGATCCCCCTGTGCCATCCGCTGCCCCTGACCAAGGTAGGCATTGAGTTCCGTCTGCTGCCCGAGCGGCAGGCGGTGGAAGCCCTGTGCACCGTAAAAACCAGTGGTGTGACCGGCGTGGAGATGGAAGCCCTGACCGGCGTTTCCACCGCGCTGCTGACCATCTATGATATGTGCAAGGCCGTGGATAAGGGCATGGAGCTGGGCGAGATTCATCTGGTGGAAAAGACCGGCGGCAAGAGCGGCCACTATATCCGGGCGGAGGGCGGCTATGTTTGATCGTTACCAGCGCGAGATCCATTACCTGCGCTTGTCGGTGACCGACCTGTGCAACCTGCGCTGCCGCTACTGTATGCCGGACGGCGTGGAAAAGCTGGAGCGGGAAGCCGTGCTGACCTACGAAGAATTTCTGCGCTTGGCTGCGCTGTTTGCCCAGTGCGGCATCGACACCGTGCGGGTGACCGGCGGCGAGCCGCTGGTGCGCAAGAACGTGGCGCAGCTGGTTGCTGGACTCAAAGCGACCCCCGGCATCCGCCGGGTCACCCTGACCACCAATGCGGTGCTGCTGGCAGAGCAGCTGCCCGCATTGCTGGACGCCGGGCTGGACAGTGTGAATATCAGTCTGGACACCCTACGCCCGGAGGTGTTCCGGCAGATCACCGCCCGGGACGATTTTGCCGCCGTGCAGGCGGGCTTGCAGGCGGCGCTGGAAAGCGGCCTGCCGGTCAAGCTGAACTGTGTGCCGCAGGCGGGCGTCAACGAGGGCGAGCTGGAACAGCTTGCCGCGCTGGCAAAGGACAACGCCCTGCAGGTGCGGTTTATTGAGATGATGCCCATCGGCTACGGCGCTGCCATGCCCTGCATCTCCGGCCCGGAGCTGCGGGCGCGGTTTGCCCGGCGCTGGCCGGAGCTTGCGCCCCTTTCTGCTGCGCAGGAGCACGCTTTAGGCGACGGCCCGGCGGTGTACTACACCGTGCCGGGCTGGCAGGGCAGCATCGGCTTTATTGCAGCGGTGCACGGCAAGTTCTGTGCTTCCTGCAACCGGGTGCGGCTGACCAGTCAGGGCTTTTTGCGCCCCTGCCTTGCCAGCGAGACCGGGTGCGACCTGCGCGCCCTGCTGCGCAGCGGCGCAGACGACGCACAGCTGCTGGCCGCTATCCGGGAGACCATCTGGGCAAAGCCCCGGGAACACCATTTTAACGACAGTTCCATGCCCGCTACCCGCGGGATGTATCGCATTGGAGGATAAATAACTATGGGTAAGCTTCTGGCAATCTGCACCAGCCCCAAGCGGGGCACCGTAAAAACCGAGGTGCCCAGCGCCGTCCTGACCCCGGAATGGGGCATCCTGGAGGACGCCCACGGCGGCAACTGGCACCGTCAGGTCAGTATGCTCAGCGCCGAAAAAATCGAGGCGTTCCGCAAGAAGATCTGGGTGGACTACGGTGCCTTCGGCGAAAATCTGGTCATCGAGGGCTTCGATTTCCGCAATCTGCCGGTGACCAGCCGGTTCGCTATTGGTGATGTGGTGCTGGAAATGACCCAGATCGGCAAGGAGTGCCACAATGATTGCGTCATCAAGCAGCAGACCGGCGAGTGCATCATGCCCCACGAGGGCGTGTTTGCTCGAGTACTGACCGGCGGCGAGATCCATGTGGGAGACGAGGTGACCCTATTGCCTGCACTGGAAAACCCGCCCCTGCGTGCCGCCGTCATCACCCTTTCCGATAAAGGCAGCCGCGGAGAGCGGGAGGATAAAAGCGGCCCGCTGATCGTAGAAATGCTCACCGCCGCTGGCTATGTGGTGGAAGAGACCATGATCCTGCCGGACGAAGCCAAGGCGCTGAAAGCGCAGCTCATCCGCATGGCAGACGGTCGTCAGGTGAACCTTGTGCTCACCACCGGCGGCACCGGCTTCTCCCCCCGGGACATCACCCCGGAGGCCACCTGCGCCGTTGCCGACCGCAACGCCCCCGGCATTGCTGAAGCCATGCGCTACCACAGCCTGAGCATCACCCCGCGCGGGATGCTGAGCCGCGGCGTCAGCGTGCTGCGCGGCAAGACTTTGATCGTCAACCTGCCGGGCAGCCCCAAGGCAGTGCAGGAGAACCTCGAGTACATCCTGCCCAGCTTGGAGCACGGAGTACGCATCGCCGCGGGTCTGGACGGTGAGTGCGCCCGCAAGTAAGATTTCCCCGCCCTGTTTTTCTTTACGGGGCGTAGAAATATGCTATTCTTTCACTTAAAGTAAGGAGAAACAGAGATGAACGACCATCGCATTTCCCGTCGGAGGTTTCGGGCCGTGGCCGGTATGGCTGGTGCAGCCGCTGCCCTCACCGCCTGCGGCGGTGCTGCTTCCAGCGCAGCATCGTCCGTGGCTTCCTCTGCCGCCGCTTCCTCGGAAGCAGCCCAGAGCGTGGAGCTGATCGTGTTTGCCGCCGCCTCTCTCACCGAGACGCTGAATGCGATCGGTGAGAGCTACACGGCAGAGCACCCGGAGGTGACCTTCCGTTTCAACTTCGACTCCTCCGGTACCCTCAAGACCCAGATCCAGGAGGGCGCGGATTGCGATCTGTTCATCTCTGCCGGTCAGAAGCAGATGAATCAGCTGGACATCACCGCTTCTACCGATGTGAACAAGGACGGCCTTGACTTTGTGGATGCCGACAGCCGCGTGAACCTGCTGGAAAACAAGGTGGTGCTCTGCGTGCCGGAGGGCAGCGACAAGGGCATTGACAGTTTTGACGCATTGGCCGAGCACCTGAAGGCGCAGGATATCCTGTTCTGCATGGGCAACAGCGATGTGCCCGTAGGCCAGTACACCCAGAAGATCCTTGCCCACTACCAGTTGGACGAGGCTGCGCTGGCTGCTGCGGGCGTGATCACCTACGGCTCCAACGTCAAGGAGGTGACCACACAGGTCACCGAAGGCAGTGTGGATGCCGGTGTCGTTTACTGCACTGATGCTTATAGTGCCGGTCTGACCCCCGTGGATGAGGCCACCAAGGAGATGTGCGGTCAGGTCATCTACCCCGCCGCCGTACTGAAGGCCGCCCCCAACGCCGAGGCTGCCAAGGAGTTTTTGGCCTACTTGCAGACCGACAAGGCCATGACCGTATTCGAGGGTGTGGGCTTCAGCGCCGTATAAAGGAGCAGGCATGGACTGGTATCCGTTGTGGAACAGCCTGCGCATTGCTTTGATCAGCTGCGCGGCGGTGTTTTTTCTTGGCATTTTTGCAGCCTACTATATCGCCCGTCTGCCTCGGGTGGTCAAGGGTGTGCTGGATGTGCTGCTCACCCTGCCCATGGTGCTGCCGCCCACGGTGGTGGGCTACTTTCTGCTGCTGCTCTTCGGCGCAAAGCGGCCGCTGGGCATCTTTTTCATGCAGCATTTCGGGGTAAAGCTGGTCATGAACTGGTACAGCGCCATCTTTGCCTCCATCGTGGTGGCATTTCCACTGATGTACCGCACCGCGCGCGGCGCGTTTGAAAGCTTTGACGAAACGCTGGCGTGGTCGGCGCAGACGCTGGGACAGTCCGATACATGGATCTTCTGGCGGGTGCGGATGCCCGCCTGCCGTCAGGGCATTCTGGCGGGCACAGTGCTGGCTTTTGCCCGGGCACTGGGCGAATACGGCGCTACCAGCATGATCGCGGGCTACACCCCCGGCAAGACCGCCACCATTGCCACCACGGTGTACCAGCTGTGGCGCACCAACGATGAACTGGGTGCCATGCGGTGGGTGCTGGTGGATATCGCTATCTCGGCGGTGGTGCTGCTGGCGGTGAACCTGCTGGAGAAAAAACAGAAAGCGGGTGGCCGGAAATGAGCCTTGAAGTCAACATTGAAAAAAAGCTGGACGGCTTCACCCTCCGTGCTGCCTTTACCGCCGGCAACACCTCCACCGCCCTGCTGGGCGCTTCCGGCTGCGGCAAAAGCATGACATTGCGGTGCATTGCAGGCATTGTAAAGCCGGATCGCGGACGCATCGTGCTGGACGGGCGGGTGCTGTTTGACAGTGCGCAGCACATCGACCTGCCGCCGCAGCAGCGGGGCGTGGGACTGCTGTTCCAGAACTATGCGTTGTTCCCCAATATGACCGTAGAACAGAATATCCTTTGCGGCCTGAAGACGGAAAAAGACCCCGCTGCCCGCCGCGCTGCCTGCGCCGAGATGCTGCGCGCCATGCGGCTGGAGACACTTGCCAAACGCTACCCCGCCCAGCTTTCCGGCGGGCAGCAGCAGCGCGCCGCGCTGGCACGCATTCTGGTGGGCAAGCCCCGCATCCTGATGCTGGACGAGCCCTTCAGTGCACTGGACAGCTACCTGCGGGAGGAGGTAGAGGGCGAGGTAGGCAGCCTGCTGGCAAACTTTGCGGGCACCGCTCTGCTGGTGACCCACAACCGGGACGAGGCCTACCGCCTGTGCAAAGAGATGATCGTGCTGAACGAGGGGCAGGTGCTGTGTGCCGGTACCACCAAGGCCGTTTTTGCCGACCCGCAGAGCATCGCTGCCGCGCGGCTGACCGGCTGCAAGAACATTTTGCCCTGCACCCCGCTGGACAGCCGCACCGTCCGGCTGGACGGCTGGGGCACCACCTTGCGGCTGACGCTGCCCGTCCCGGCGGGCTGCACCGCCGTGGGCATCCGCGCCCACGACTTTACGCCCTGCGCTGCGGATGCGCCCAACGCCATCCCGGTAAAAGCCGTTTCCACCAGTGAAAACCCCTTTGACTGGAACCTCATCTGCACCTCGCCGGAGGGTACGGCGCAGCTGTGGTGGAAGGTGGGCAAAACCAGCCTTTCTGCCGCCGCCCCGGAGCCGCCCCAGTATCTGTGTGCCGCCCCGGAGAGCATCATGCCGCTGAAAGGTTGAGAAAACGAATGGCCTGCACTGCGTTCCGGCTATATTCAGCGGAAACAATCATTTGAAAATAGGGGATTTCCCCACACGCAAAGCAGCCGCTGCACGGTAAGATGCAGCGGCTGCTTTGCTTATTTGTGTAAAAAGGGGAGTACTTATGCCATATCACGGCAGGTCACAATGTCTGCCCCGGTGCCGCAGACGTCGGTCAGCACCACATCGCCCACATGGATGGGAGCGTGCAGCACCACGCTGTCCAGCGCTGCGACTACCTCGGCCATCTGTCCCTTGGGCACAGGCTTGGAAGTCTTGACCGGGCAGCGGGAGTGCAGGCAGCCCTCGGCGCGCACGGTGCTGGTGATGATGCGGGTGGGGTGGGTCAGCTCTTCCTTGCCGTAGGCGATGCCGTTGGGGCAGCCGTTGCCGGTCACTTTATAGTCGTTGGCTTCATCCACCTGCAGATGGCAGCCCTGCGGGCAGCAGGTGCAAATTACTTCTTTCATCTCGCTTATGCCTCCTCGATCTCAATGGTCACTTCGTCCATGGGGGCTCTGTCCAGCAGCACTCTGGGCAGGGCAATGTGTTCCATCTCGCCGGGGGCAAGGCGGTCACGCTTGAAGCGTGCGATCACCGTATCACCGCTCTTGACAAGGATGGTGCTCTTGCCGCAGATGCGGCGGACGCGGAAGGACACGTTGGTGCTCTTTTCCACGCCTTCCAGACGGATGCGCTGCGGCAGGGTGTAGCCAAGGTCTACGCCGGGCTTCACGGTCAGCACACGCCCCGCGGCCACAGGGCCGTTCTGGATATAGTTGGCAGCGGCTGCGCCGGCCAGCTCGCTCTCGCCGGAAACAAAGTCCACCAGATCATGCACCTGCACCACGTTGCCGCAGGCAAACACGCCGGGGATGCTGGTCTCCATGTTTTCGTACACGATGGCGCCCTTGGTGCGGGGGTCCATCTCGATGCCGGCCTGTTTGGTCAGCTCGTTCTCGGGGATCAGACCCACGCTCAGCAGAATGGTGTCCACATCAAACTCCATCTCGGTGCCGGGAATGGGTTTGCGGTCGGGGCCGATCTCAGCCACGATGGCCTTTTCTACGCGGTCCTTGCCCTGAATATCCACAATGGTGTGGGAGAGGTACAGCGGGATGTCGAAGTCGTTCAGGCACTGCACGATATTGCGGGTCAGGCCGCCGGAGTAGGGCATCACTTCTACGCAGGCCAGCACCTTTGCACCCTCAAGGGTCATGCGGCGGGCCATGATCAGGCCGATATCGCCGCTGCCGAGGATCAGCACCCGCTTGCCCACCAGATAGCCTTCCATGTTCACATAGCGCTGTGCGGCACCGGCGGTGTACACACCGGCAGGGCGGGTGCCCGGGGTACCAATGGCACCGCGGGTGCGCTCGCGGCAGCCCATGCCCAGTATGATGCTCTTGGCTTCGATGATCTGGTAGCCGTGCTCCTTGGAGACGCAGTGCACCTTTTTGTCCGGGGTCACTTCCAGCACCATGGTGTCCAGCTGCACCTTTACGCCGGTGTCCTTGAGCATCTCAATAAAGCGCCCGGCATACTCCGGGCCGGTGAGTTGCTCGCCAAAGCGGTGCAGACCAAAGCCGTTGTGGATGCACTGGTTCAGAATGCCGCCCAGTTCCTTGTCGCGCTCCAGAATAAGGATGTCGCGCAGACCGCTTTCCCATGCCTTGCAGGCAGCAGCAAGGCCCGCAGGGCCGCCGCCAATAATGACCAGATCAACCATTGTTCTTTCCTCCTACCTTCGTTTCGCTGAGCAGAACGTTCGAGCCGTTCTTGTCCTGCAGGATGTCCAAGGGGTCTATGCCCAGCTCGCGGCTGATAAGCTCCAGCACGCGGGGGCCGCAGAAGCCGCCCTGGCACCGCCCCATGCCTGCACCGGCGCGGCGCTTGACGCCATCGATGGTGTTGGCGGGTACCTCGCTGTGGAGAGCTGCCAGGATCTCGCCCTCAGTGATGGTCTCGCAGCGGCAGATCACGCGGCCGTAGGCGGGCTGCTCCTTGACCAGTGCTGCCTTTTCCTCTGCGGAAAGCTCCTTGAAGCGGATGTGGCGGCGGCCGTCCTTGTAGTCGGCCTTTTCAGCGCCCAGTACACCGCGCTGCTGCAGGATGGCAACAGCTTCCTCCGCAACCGCCGGGGCAGCGGACAGGCCGGGGCTCTTCATGCCGGCCAGATCGATCCAGCCGGGTGCCTCCGGCTCCTCGCCAATGATAAAATCGTCCACGTCCAGATTGGCGCGCACGCCTGCAAAGCTGCGGATGGACTCGCCGAAGTTGATACTGGGCACACTGCGCTGGGCAGTGGCCTTGACAAATTCCAGACCGCTGCTGGTGCAGGAGGTGTCGTTGCCCTTCACAGGCTCTGCGTTGGGGCCGACGAGCAGGTTGCCGTGCACGGTGGGTGCCACCAGAACGCCCTTGCCCAGCTCGTTGGGGCACTGGAAGATAACGTGACTCACGCGGGTGCCCTCGCTCTTGTCCAGCAGATAGTACTCGCCCCGCGTGGGGATGATGTGGAAGTTGGCGGGCTCCACCATGGAGTGTACTTTGTCTGCCCAGATACCGGCAGCGTTGATGACGTAGCGGGTCTTCACCGTGCCGCCGGGCACGGTCAGGCGGTAGCCGCCCTCGATGGCTTCGGCATTGGTCACTTTGCAGCTGCGGCGCAGCTCCACGCCGTTGCGTACCGCCACCTCGGTCATGGCCAGTGCATACTCCCACGGGTTCACGATGGCGGCGCTGGGTGCCCACAGTGCACCGCAGACCTTCTCGGAGAGGTTGGGCTCCATGGCAAGGGTCTCTTCCTTGGAAAGGATCTTCATGTCGGGCACGCCGTTGACGGTGCCGTTCTCAAACAGATGCTGCAAATGGGGCAGTTCCTTCTCGTCCAGTGCCAGCACCAGCGAGCCGCACTGCTTATAGGAGACATCTAGCTTTGCGCAGATCTCCTTTGCCAGAGCCACGCCGCGCACGTTCAGCCGTGCCATGCGGGTGCCGGGGGCGGGGTCGTAGCCTGCGTGGAGAATGGCGCTGTTGGCCTTGGTGGTGCAGTCTGCCACATCGTTCTCGGCCTCAAGAATGACCACCTTGTTGTCGTAGCGCGACAGTGCGTAGGCGGCAGCGGCACCGATGACGCCACAGCCGATGATTGCTACATCATACATTGTTCTTTTCCTCCTGTCCATTCTGCCTTGGCCCGTCGGGAGCTGGGCAGCTGTTGATGGTACAAAAAAAGAGCGAACCGAAACAAAGGCAACTGCCCTTGTCCGTTTCGCTCATATCTCCTGAAACAAACAGCACTTGTTTACTCTTATGATACCCTGTCCCTGCACAAAAAGCAAGGTGTTTTGCACTTTTTGTGAAACCCTTACAAAAAACACCGGTTGCTTTTGCGCAGAATGCGGGTCACATATCCCATACCGCCTGATTGGTGGTGGAAATGGCAGTGATTCCGGCTTCCAGCGCGGCCATCACGTCCTCTTTATCAGCAATAAGGCCGCCGGCGAGCACCGGCACTTTGGCGGTAGCGCACACCCGGCGCAGGATCTTGGGCATGGTGCCGGGCAGCAGGTCCAGGCAGTCCGGCAGATTTGGCGGAATCTTATCCAAGCTTTCCAGTGCGATGGAATCCAGCAGGAATACCCGCAGGATGGCGGCCAGCCCAAGCTCCTTGGCACGGCGGATGAAGGACTGCCGGGTGGAGATGATGCCGTCGGCCTCGGTGGTATTGCGGATAAAGTCCACCGCCACCTCTTTGCCCGCCAGCCCGGCAATAAGGTCTACATGCACCACGGCAAAGCGCCCGGCTTCGTGGATGCGGCGCACAATGGAGGAGATATTACAGATATCTCCATATAATACAAATACCACCCGGATGTTCTCGTTGGTCAGCGCATTGCAAAGCCCGGCATCGTCCTTGACGGCCGCAATGACCGGCGTTTCCTGAATGGCATCCATCAGCTCCTGTTTCATGTTTTTCCTCCTGTTTCCCCTTTTATGGGGGTACTGCCTGCACACAAAAACTTTTACAATTAGAGGTATTATGAACGTTTTGACAGATAAAATCAATATCTTTTTGAAAAATTTTCAGTAAAATCGCAGAAAGATGGGCAAGTTGTTTTTGCCTGTCGATTTTGCTGGTGGATCTCGGTGTGGGCAGCCCGTAACGCCCGGACGGGATTCTTTTTATATTGCGGTAATACCTTATAAAACAAGAAAGCATCTGCAACATTCGCTTCTGAATTTCAGAAAGCCAGCGAATTTGTTTGCAGATGCTTTTATTTATAGCAAAAAGATTACGGGAACGAAAGACTTACGGTAGTTGATTCTTATTCATCCAATGCTTTTTTTATATACCAATCTCGAGCGTCTTTGTAATGCTTATTACAATAATCTTCACTACCAATAGTGTGTTTGGCTTTTTTTCCGCAAATATCACACTTGTTGTCACCGCTTACATAGGTCTCTCCACAGGAGCATAAAGCGCTAAGCAACATTATAGAGGTGACAATTGCTAAAATATTGTTAACCAAAACTCTCTTTTTCATTTTAAAATCCTCCATTTCAAAAGCATAACCGATATTGGTTAATAACACTATACACTATTTTCCTGTAACATTCAAGTAGAAAGTGAGCTTGGATGTTATGATTGTATATGATAACTTATGGAAAGTAATGAAAGAAAAAGGTGTGACCCAATATTCATTGATTAAAAAGTATGGGATAAGTCCGGCGCAGATCACACGCTTGAAGCGCAATGAAAGCGTAAGTACGCACACAATTGATATTTTCTGTAAAATTCTTCATTGTAATGTAAGTGACATTATGGAATTTATAGAAGAAACAGAAATAAAAAAGGACAGATAAATGCTTTAGAACAAGCATTCATCTGTCCTTTTTGTTGCGAAGTTTACTGGTGCTCTGCCAGCCAGCGCAGCGCCATATAAGTGTAGGCTGCCGTGCCGCGGTACAGGATGCTGTCGTCAAAGCGCACCTTGGGGTGGTGCTGGCCGTAGGTGTAGCCCTCTTTGGCGTTGCCAGCTGCTAAGAACATGCTCACGGTGGGTACCTCGTGGCTGACAAAGGCAAAGTCCTCGCTGCCGCCGCCGGGCTTGCCGCCGGTGAGCGGGGTCATATCCATAGCGCCCTTGCCCAGCAACTCGGTCATATAGGTCAGGGCGTTACCCGCCAGCGGGGTATCCACCACCATGCAGGGGCAGTAATCGCTGAACTCCACCTCGGCGGTGCAGCGGTAGGCGGTAGCCACGCCCTGCGCAATTTCGGTCATGCGCTGATGGATGAGGGCGCTGACCTTCTGCTCCGGGTCCACGGTGCGGATGGTGCCCCACATATCGGCAGTATCCGGGATGACGTTGGAAGCCTTGCCGGCCTCGAACCGGCCGGTGGTGAACACGCCAAAGCCTGCAGGGTCCAGCTCGCGGCTGTTGATCTCCTGCAAGGCAATGTGGATGTGCGCCGCTGCGGTGATGGGGTCGATGCAGGCGTTGGGCATGGAGCCGTGGCCGCCCTTGCCGTGCACAACGATGTGATACTGCTCGCAACTGGCCATGGTGATGCCGCCGCCCGGCACCAGCACCATACCGGCGGGCAGGGGCATCCCGGCCAGCACATGGAACATGACCGCTGCGTCTACCTTGGGGTTCTCCAGCAGGCCGCTGTTTATCATATCCAGCGAGCCCTGAAAGATCTCCTCTGCGGGCTGGAACTCCAGCTTTACCGTGCCTTCGATCTCGTCCTCATGCTCCTTGAGCAGCTTGGCTGCACCCAGCACCATGGCGGTGTGCATATCGTGGCCGCAGCCGTGCATCTTGCCGGGCAGCTCAGAGGAAAACTCCTCGCCGGATTCCTCCTGCAGGGGCAGCGCGTCCATGTCGCCGCGCAGCAGGATCACCTTGCCGGGGCGCTTGCCCCCTGCAAGGGCCACCACGCCGCACTTGCCGCAGTCCTGCGGGGTGTAGCCCATCTCGGTCAGCGCCTTTTTGACCAGTGCCTTGGTCTGGGGCAGGTCAAAGCCCACCTCCGGGTGACGGTGCAGTGTGCGCCGCCATTCCTGCAGCTGGGGCTCCAGCGCCTTGGCGGCTTCCAACAGTTTTTCCGGTGCGATCATTGTAAAATCAACTCCCTCTGAATTTATGCGGAAAGCCCTCTCGGTCATAGCAGAGCCATGACGGGGAGGGCTTTGCCTTACGGTTATTCTTCCCCGCCGTTATTGCCAGTCGGGTGGTACTGGGCGCAGGTGCACTTTTTGAACTTCAGGCCGCTGCCGCAGGGGCAGGGGTCGTTGCGGCCAATTTTGACCACACGCACCGGCTGGCCCTTGGGGCTGCCCTTGACGCCGGGTGCACCGTTGCCGGGCACAAACCCCTCGCCGGTGGGCTTTGCCACCTGCTCCCGCTTGGGGGCGGAACCGGCGGCGCGCAGCTCGATGGTAAGCAGCATCTTGACGCTGGACTCCCGGATGGAATCCACCATCTGGTCGAACATATCAAAGCCCTCGATGCGGTATTCCACCACCGGGTCCTTCTGGCCGTAGCCGCGCAGCGCGATGCCCTGCCGCAGCTGGTCCATGTTGTCGATGTGGTCCATCCACTGGCGGTCTACGCACTTGAGCAGGCAGATGCGCTCCAGCTCGCGCATGACGGGTGCACCGTAGCGCACCTCCTTGGCCTGCAGGATCTGCATCCCGCGGTCGTACAGCATATCGGCAATGCCCTGCTGGGAGAGGTTATCAAAGTCGGCTACGGTATAGTGGAAGTCGGCATCGGTGGTCAGCCAGCCCTGATAGTGGCGGCGCAGGGCACCGAAATCCCACTCGTCCTTCACATCGCCGGAAAGGAACTGGGCGCAGCTGGAATCGATGTTCTCCCGCAGCATCTTGTGCATCTCGGTGCTGATGTCCTCGCCGTCCAGCACCTTGCGGCGCTGCCCGTAGATGATCTCGCGCTGCTGGTTCATCACGTCATCGTACTTCAGCACGTTCTTACGGATCTCAAAGTTGCGGCCCTCCAGCTTTTTCTGGGCGCTTTCCAGCGTATTGGTGATCATGCGGTTCTCGATGGGGGTGTCCTCGTCGATCTTCAGGGTGTTCATCAGGCTGGATACCCGGTCGCCGCCGAACAGACGCATCAGGTCGTCCTCAAGGCTCAGGTAGAAGCGGGAAGCGCCCGGGTCGCCCTGACGGCCGGCACGGCCGCGCAGCTGGTTGTCGATACGGCGGCTCTCGTGTCGCTCGGTGCCAATGATGAACAGGCCACCTGCGGCGCGCACCTCGTCGGCCTCGGCGTCAATGGCAGGTTTGTACTGGGCATACAGCTGCTCAAAGCGCTGACGTGCGGCCAGAATGTTGGCATCGGTGGTCTCACCGTGGCCGTTGGCTTCGGTCAGCAGCAGCTCCACGGCTGCCGGGTCGGCATCCTGCGGGGCGTCGGGGTTAAGCAGGTTCTCGCAGAAGTGCTCCTTGCGCATCTGGGCTTTCGCCATGAACTCGGCGTTGCCGCCCAGCATGATATCGGTACCACGGCCTGCCATGTTGGTGGCGATGGTGATGGCACCCTTTTTACCGGCCTGCGCCACGATCTCGGCTTCGCGCTCGTGGTTCTTGGCGTTCAGCACGTTGAAATCCCGGGTATGGCGCTGTAACATTTTGGCAAGGATCTCGCTCTTTTCCACGCTGACAGTACCCACCAGCACCGGCTGACCGTTCTTGTGGCACTCCATTACCTGCTCGATGACGGCGCGGTACTTGCCCTCCACGGTCTTGTAGATGGCGTCCGGGTAGTCCTTGCGCTGCACCGGGCGGTTGGTGGGCACGCTGACGATGTTCAGGCCGTAGATCTCGGTAAACTCGGTGGCTTCGGTGCGGGCAGTACCGGTCATACCGGACAGCTTTTTGTACATACGGAAGTAGTTCTGGAAGGTGATGGTGGCCAGCGTCTTGCTCTCGGCGGCGATCTTCACGCCCTCCTTGGCCTCGATGGCCT
>OGOG01002116.1_pt1 | contig 17536 bp, 11 predicted proteins | sample 1552581 | NCBI WGS metagenome assembly OGOG01 (sample SAMEA2580152, study PRJEB22360) | human gut metagenome | biome: human gut; feature: human-associated habitat; material: faeces | place: Denmark | collected 2008/2010 | reverse complement strand
CCGCATCGATCGTTTGCGGGCGATCGGCGCGGCGCCCACGCTCGCCATCGTGCGCGTGGGGGAGCGACCCGACGATTTGTCCTATGAGCGCACCTGCGCCCGTCAGGCCGACCTCCACGGCATCGCCGTGCGCCGCTTCGTGCTGCCGGCGGAGGCGACGCAGGCCGAGCTGGAAGCGGTCATCGATGCCGTGAACGCCGACCCGCGCATTCACGGCTGCCTCATGTTCCGCCCGCTGCCCCCGCAGATGGACGAGCGCGCCGTGTGCGATCGCCTGTCCCCGGCCAAAGATATCGACGGCATCGGGTCGGCGTCTCTCGCCGGCGTGTTCGCCGACACCGGCGAGGGCTTCCCGCCCGCCACAGCCCAAGCCTGCCTGGAAACGCTCGATTTCTACGACATTCCCGTTGCGGGCAAGCGCGTGGTGGTGCTCGGGCGCAGCCTCGTGATCGGCCGACCGGTGGCCATGATGCTGCTCGCGCGCCACGCCACGGTGACGCTGGCCCATTCCCGCACGGCGGACGTGGCCGCCCATACCCGCGAGGCCGACATCGTCGTGTGCGCCACGGGGCGTGCGCGGGCGTATGGGGCCGAGTACTTCTCGCCGGGCCAGACGGTGCTCGACGTCGGCATCAACTTCGACGAGGCGGGCAATTTGTGCGGCGACGTCGACTTCGACGCCGTCGTTCCCGTGCTCGGCGATGGGGGCGCCATCACGCCGGTGCCCCGGGGCCTCGGCGGCGTGACCACGAGCGTGACCATGGCCCATGTGGTGCGAGCCGCAGAGGCGTCGCTTTCGTAAGGAGGAACTTCCATGGCTCTTTTCACTCCCACCGAGATCACCGACAACTACGCCAAGGCCTCCATCGCCAAGGCGGAATCGCCCGCCTGGCGGCTATTTCTTCTAGCCGTGGCCGCTGGCGTCTTTATCGGCCTGGGTGCGGTCACGTCCTCGACGGCCGCCCATGCTCTGGAAAATGCCGGCATGGTGCGCCTCGTGTCGGGCCTCATCTTTCCCATCGGCCTTATGATGGTCATTCTTTTGGGCACGGAGCTCTTCACCGGCAACGCGCTCATGGTGACGGCGGCCGTGTCCGGCAAAATTTCGTGGAAGCTTCTGCTGCGCAACTGGGGCATCGTCTTTCTCGGCAACCTGGCGGGGGCGGTGGTTTTGGCAGCGCTCATGGCGTTCTTCGGCCAGCTGAACATCGGCGGGGGCGACTTGGCGGTGTACACGGCGAAGGTGGCGGCCGCGAAGAACGGGCTGCCGTGGATGAACGCGTTTGTGCTGGGCGTCTTCTGCAACCTCATGGTGTGCGTCGCGGTGTACCTGGCGAATACGGCCCAGGACACCGCCGGCAAGCTGCTCGCCATTTTCTTTCCCATCATGGGCTTCGTGCTGGCCGGTTTCGAGCACTGCGTCGCCGACATGTACTACGTGCCCGCGGGCATCTTCGCCTATATGAATCCGGCCTATACGGGCATGATTGATGCGGCGGGCATCAATGTGGCCCTGCTCAATTTCGGCGACTTCATCTTCGCGAATCTCATCCCTGTGACCTTGGGCAACATCGTCGGCGGCGTGGCCGTGGGGTTGGTCATGTACGCCTGCCACGGGACGAAACGAGATTCTCGCAAGTAGTCAGAGCTTGTCCGATCGCCCGGATTGCGGAACGGCCCGTACTCAAGCAATGGCTCGCTCGGCGGAACAGCCCACTGGGCTGTTCCGTCCGCTGCGCAACCTGCGCGCGGGTCGCCTCGCCGCGGGAAGACCCTACGTTGCTGGTGTTGAAGAATTCTTCAGGAATGTGGGTAATTCGGTCAGGTTTTGCGGCTTCCCTGCGGGTGCTCTTGCGAAGCACGGCCGACGGCCTATGATAGGGGCATGGCAAACGGACTGACATACCAGCGCACCACTTCCACCCCCGAGGCAACCAAGCAGTTGGCGGCGACGCTGGCGCCGTATCTGCATGCGGGTGATGTGATCGTGCTCGACGGTGACCTTGGCGCGGGAAAGACCCAGTTCGTCCAGGGGGTCGCTGCGGCCCTCGGCGTTCGGGCGGCGGTGACGAGTCCCACCTTCAACATCCTGCTCGAGTACCACGACGGGCGCCTCCCGCTGTACCACTACGACCTCTACCGGCTGGACGAGCGCTGGCAGTTGGAGGACGTCGACTACTACAGCGCCATCGACGGCGATGGCGACGGGGCGGCCTTCGTGGAATGGGCCGAGAAGTTCCCCGAGGATATGCCCTACGACTACCTGGAGATCACCATCACGGCCGACGGCAACGGGACGCGGCGCATCGTCGCCCATTCCTACGGCTCCCGCTCGCGCCAGCTTCTGTGCGTCTGGGCCAACGATTCCAAGTCACGCTTGGGGAAGTGCCGACTGTAGCGAGGCTTCTGGGCGGCTCGCTATCCTGCGGGGCTCTTCGTGTTGGGCCTCGCTCGGGATAGGTGCAGGATTTTGCGATAGGGAGAGTCCCGAGGCTGGTTTCTTCCTGTCTAAACTCTCCCAAACGTAATTTTTCGCACACTTTGTGTCCAGGAGATTCTCCCTATCGCAAAATCCTGCACAAATGAGCCATCTTGCCTGACGCAGTCGTAGTCGTATTGGTCGCTGCGGTAGAATACGGGACGAAAATCTGACGGCTATCCGCACGACAAGAAGTTTGCGCGGCGGAAAGCCTGCGCGCTGAAGGAGAATGTCCCGTGGATGACGCCACGCCATCATATGCACTTGCTTTCGATACGGCCAACGAGGTCATCGCCATCGGCTTGGGGCGGTTGGATGCTGCTGCGCGGTCGATTGAACTCGTGGCGAGCGTGGAAGTGGAGGCGCGGCGGGCGTCGAACACCCAGCTTGTGCCGCGCATCGACGAGCTATGCGCCCGGGCCGGTGTGGCGCGTGAGAAGATCGCTTGCGTATGCGTGGGGCGCGGCCCGGGGTCGTTCACCGGCGTGCGCATCGCCCTGGCGACGGCGAAGGGCATCGCAAGCGCGCTCGAGATAGGGCTTGTGGGCGTCTCCTCGCTGGACGCAGTGGCCTGGGGCGCGTGGAAGGCGGCCGAGCGCGGGGAGCTGCTCGTTGTGGCCGACGCCATGCGCCGCGAGGTGTATCCCGTGGAATACCGCTTGGACGACAGTGGTGCTGCGCGGCTGACCGCCGACCGCGTGATCAAGGCCGAGGCCTTCGCCGAAGAGCTCGGCGCGACGGGCAGCTCCGATCGCTCGATGGCTGATGACGGTGATGCGGGCGACTCTCGCCATGGCGGCAATGCCGGCGACCCCTCCCGTAGGGGCAGACCTTGGTCTGCCCTCCCAACTGAGGCCGACGTGCACCCCGATCGCCTGATTACCGGCGACGGCCTGCGCAAGTACGCGGAGTTTTTCGAAAGTGCGGGCGCGCTTCTGCCCGAGAAGCTGTGGACGCCGACGGGTGCTGGCCTTCTGCTGGCATTGCAGGCAGCCTGGCGCGCGGGGGAGTGCGATCCCTTCGACGCTGAGCGTCATGACCCGGGTTTGCTGCTGCCCGTGTACACGCGCCTGTCCGATGCCGAGGAGAACGAGCGGCAGCGGTTGGCGCGCGTCGATGGGAGTCTGGCGGGCAAGCGCGGCTCGAGGCACGTGACCATGAACGATACGGCCATCGCCAACGCCCGGGCCAACGGCGAGGGCATCGCCTACAAGCCGCTGGATGCGCGCCATGTGGCCGAGGTGGCGGCCTTGGAAGCGGCGGTGATGGGAACTGATGCGTGGAACGAGGCGCTCGTGGCCGACGAGCTGGGGCGCGCCGACCGCGTGTGGTGGGCCGCCTACGCTGCCGACCCGAAGATGCCGCTTTCCGCCGAGGCCCCGCTGGTGGGCTATGCCGGCGGCTGGGTGGTCGATGGCGATCTGCAGATTCTGAAGGTGGGCGTCGATCCCGCGTGGCGTCGCCACGGCATCGCCCGGGTTCTGCTCGCCCGCGTGGCCGATGACGCCCGCAACCTGGGCGCGCGCACGAGCTCGTTGGAGGTGCGCGCCGGAAACGCCGGGGCCCAGGCGCTGTATGCGGCCCTCGGCTACGAGGCGTTGGGGCGTCGCCCGCGCTACTACTCCGACGGCGAGGATGCCCTCATCATGCAGGGGCCTCTGCCCACCATCACCCTAGCGGCGGTTCCGAACGGCGCGGTGGCCGACGCGCGGCCTGGCCATGTTTCGGGCCCAGGGGCAACCGAGGTCGCCCCCTACGGGGTGGACGCGTCCGACGATGACGTTGCGGGCGAACCCCGTAGGGGCGGCGCTTGCGCCGCCCTTGGCCGCGAGGACGACGGAGCTGCGGTGCGCCGCCCTCTTATTCTGGCCATCGAGTCTTCCTGCGACGAGACGGCCGCAGCGGTCATCGACGGCGGGGAAGTGCTGCGTTCGGATGTGGTGGCGACCCAGGTGGATTTCCACGCCCGCTTCGGCGGCGTCGTTCCCGAAATTGCCAGCCGCAAGCACATCGAGGCCATCTGCGGCGTCTGCGACGAGGCTCTGGACGTTGCCGCGGCGAGCCTGGGGCGCTCTCGTCTTCGCTGGCGCGATCTGGACGCCGTGGCCGTCACCTACGCGCCGGGACTCGTGGGCGCGCTCGTGGTGGGCGTGGCCTTCGCCAAGGGCGCGGCCTGGGGCGCCGACATCCCCTTCATCGTGGTGAACCATTTGGAAGGGCACCTGTACGCCAACAAGATCGGGCTGGAGGACTTCGCGCCGCCGGCGGTGGTCTCGCTCGTGTCCGGGGGCAACACCCTGCTCGTGCATATGGCCGACTGGGGCGATTACCGCGTGCTCGGCGCGACGATCGACGACGCGGTGGGCGAGGCCTTCGACAAGGTGGCCAAGGCGCTGGGCCTCGGGTATCCCGGCGGCCCGGTCGTCTCGAAGTTCGCGGCCGAGGGCGATCCGGATGCCATTCCGTTCCCCCGGGCCATGCTGCATTCGGGCGATTTGCGCTTCTCGCTCTCGGGCCTGAAGACCGCCGTGGTCACCTACATCAACAACGAGCGCGCCGCCGGGCGCGAGCTCAATGTACCCGACATCTGTGCGAGCTTCACGGCGGCCGTTGTGGACGTGCAGGTGGCCAAGGCTCGCACGGCCTTGCGCGAGACGGGGGCGCCCACCTTCTGCCTCGGCGGCGGTGTGGCGGCCAATCCGACCTTGCGCGCCGCCTACGAGCAGATGTGCGCCGAGGAGGGCGTGCGCCTCGTGATGCCGCCGCTCGCCTCCTGCGGCGACAACGCCGGCATGATCGCCGAGGTGGCGCTCGACCGCTATCGAGCCGGCGCATTCTCGCCGCTTAGCACCGACGCTTTGGCCCATGGTGACTTGGAGGTGCCGTACTAAAAAATGCGCGGCGCTGTTGTTGCGGCGCCGCGCATTTGGGAAGGAGGCGTGTTGCGCTAGGGAATCCAGGTAGCCTACCAAGTCATAGCGGACCGAGCGAGCTGCTCGTCTTGAGGGCGGCCGATGAAGGGCTCTTTCCTATCGAGGGCCTTTAAGGCCGTCATTTCGTAGTCGGTCAGTGTGAGATGACAACTGGCCAGATTCTCTTCCATGCGTTCGGGATCGGTGGTTTTGGGAATTGCGGAAATGCCTTGCTGGGTGAGGAATCGGAGGGCTATCTGATGAGGGGTTGCTCCATGGGCCGCAGCCGCCTCCGTCACGGCGGGCAGGTCGAACATCTCCTCTCGAGATCCTTGGCCGAAGGGGGCGTAGGCCTGGTGGGCTATTCCCATCTCTGTCATGAGGCCGTGCAACGATGCCTGTTGGCAGAGGAGATTCGTTTCCACCTGATTGACTTGAGGGACTACCTCATTGAACTCGACGAGGTCTATGAGCTGGCTTTCCGCAAAGTTTGAGACGCCGATAGCGCGGACGTTTCCCTGGCGCAGCACGTGCTCGAGGACACGGTAGGCGCCATAGGTGTTGCCGAAGGGCCAATGCAGGAGAACGAGATCGAGATAGTCGGTGCGAAGCAATTCGAGCGAACGCGCTAGGGCGTCTCGCGCCTCCTCTGGCTCGTAGCTGCGGAACCAGAGCTTCGTTGTGAGGAAAACGTCCTCGCGGGCTACAGGCGCCTGCGCAATGCCCTTTCCTACGGCTTCCTCGTTGCCGTAGGCCTGCGCGGTGTCAATGAGACGGTAGCCACATTCCAGGGCTTCCGATACGCAGGTGGTGCAGGTATCGGGGTCGGTTATCTGGTAAGTGCCGTAGCCAAGAGCTGGCATGGCAACGCCGTTGTTGAGGATGATGGTTTGCAAAGTGCGCTCCTTTCGGTTCGCTCTGAAGGGCGGTGATGGCGGATGCGGTGCGAAGACGTAAAAGGGAAGTGGTTGCAAATGGCGGAAAGAACGGCGGCTCCCGAATCGAGAGCCGCCGCCGACTCGCTACGCTTCCAAGAAGTACACTTGAGGCGCTGTCCCCTCGCTTTCGAGAAGGCGTGTGGGCTTCTTTTCGGCGATGAGCTTGCTCACCTCCGAGTTCGGATCGTCCAAGTCGCCCCAGAAGCGCGCTCGCCCAGGGCACGGGGCGATGCAGGCCGGCTCTTCTCCGCGGGCAACGCGATGGCTGCACATCAGGCACTTCTCCACGGTGCCTCCTCTGTGAGCAGGGGCCTGTGCATCGCCCACGCTGAAGCCAATGGCGTGCGCGGGGTCGGCTTCAACCAGCGTTCGTACGTGATAGGGGCAGGCGCTCATGCACGACTTGCAACCAATGCACGCATCGGCGTCTACCAATACGATGCCTGTCTCCTCGTCTTTGTGGGAGGCGCCGGTGGGGCAGACCTCGCAGCAGGGCGCGTTCTCGCAATGCTGACAGTTCAGAGGTACGAAATCCATAGCGAGCGAGGTGGGCCACTGTCCTCCGGCGATATCGAGGCCGGTGTTCCCGCCTTCCATGTCGATGCCTTCTCCCCCGTCGGTGAGAATGCGGTTCCACCACACCCCGTCGGGCAGGTTGTTCTCGATTTTGCAGGCCATCGCGCACGTGGCGCAGCCGATGCAGCGGCTAAGATCGACGATCATTCCGTAACGGGCCATGGCTTATGCCTCCTCGTATTTCTCGACTTCCACCAGCTGGTCAAACCAGGCGTCGTGGATGTAAATTGGATCGGTGACGCGAGAGCCCAGATCGTTGTAGTGGCCCGCGATATAGCGATCGCGCTCGTAGCCTTTGGGCATGGTGACGAGATCGGGGTTTATGGCGGGATTGATCTGGGCCTTCAGCACGACGAACCCGCGGTCGTTGAAGACGCGCACCGTGTCGCCGTGCGCGATGTTGCGAGCGGCCGCGGTCTCGGGGTTCATCCAAAGGATGGGCTCGGGATCGAGCTCGTGCATCAGCGGCACGTCGTCCCACATCGTGTGTGTGCGGAATCGTGGACGCTCGCTGGTAAACGTAAGCGGGAATCGATCGATGAGCGGGTTGTCGTCCCAGGCCTCCGCCGGCGCTTCCCAGCGCGGGAGATGGCGCTCATTGGCGTCGTCGGGCATATCCCAGGGACTGGTGGGGACGGGGTTTTCCACGTAAAACTCCACGCGACCGGTTGCGGTGGGGAAGACGCCGCCATCGCCGTGCACGTAGGGCTCGTCGGCGGTTCCGGGCAATGCGCGCATGGTCTTCTGCTCCTTGAGAGCCTCCCAGGACAGACCGAGCTCGCGGGCGCCATCGGTATCGAAGGACGCGGTGAGGATGTCCTCGAGAGGCGGGAACTGGTCGCCCATTCCCAGTGCCTCCCCGATGAGCGAGGCGATCTCGTAGTCGTTCTTCGATTCGTAGAGCGGCTCGATAGCCTGCTCCTGGAGGTTGACATAGGGGGCACCTTGCGAGCAAGAGTAGTCTTCCACCTCGAGCCAAGTGCAGGTGGGCAGCACGAGATCGGAGTACTGGGCGGTGCCGCTCATGCGCTCATCGGCGCATACGATGAAGTCGAGCTTGTCGAAAGCGGCCAGGACATCGCGACGATCGACCCGGTTCTCCACGAAGTTGTGGGACCAGTTGAACAGTGCTTTCGGGTGAATCTCCTGGTCGACAAGACGGTTTCCGTCGATGAGATCGCTCAAATGAATCACGTCGGAGAGCGTCGATCCTGCCGAGCCCTCGGGGCTCGACATGGCGCCGCTGTTCTTCCAGAGGCCAGCCGTCACGTAGACGCCGGAGGTCGAGCCATGGCGCCCGAGGTTGCCGGTGAGCGCCGAGAGGCAGAGCACGCCATGGGTTGAGTTGGCGCCATTCACGTAATGATCCATGCCGTAGGACACGAGGATGGATCCGGGGGTGTTCGTGGCGTAGAGCACGGCCAGGTCGTGAATCTGCTCGGCGGGAACTTCGGTGATTTCGGCGGCCTTGTCCAGCGGGTAGTCAGCGAGCTTCTCGACGAGCAGGTCGTAGGCGGTGCGTACGGGCAGGCCTCCGATGGTGAACGATCCGGAAAGGGCCGGCGTGGCGGCGTCGCCGATAAGGCAAGCGGCATTGGCGTCCTCGTCCCACACGACATAGGAGGCCGGGTCGTTGGCGTGGGCGGCCGCTTCCGCAGTGGCGGAGTTGCCCTCCAGGTTGATGGCCTCGACTTCCCCGCTCCCCTGGGAAGCAGGGGGCGTGAGCGCGTCCTCGGTGCCGTCGAGGTCGAAGTAGCGCAGGAACGTTCCGTCTTCCTTCACGAGGAAAGGCGCCACGGTGCTCGCCCGCAGGAACGCCTCGTCGGCAAGGCCTTCGTCCACGACGATTTTGGCCATCGCCATGGCCAGCACCCAGTCGCTGCCGCGCTTGATGCGCACCCACTGGTCGGATTTGGCCACTGTGGCGGTGAAGTTGGGGTCGATAGTGACGACGGTAGCCCCAGCGTCCTGAGCATCTTTGATGAAGTGCCACGATTGGGGCTGGGAGTTTACGGGGTTGCCGCCCCAGATGAGGATAGTGCGGGCGTTCTGGTAGTCTTTCGGTTCGCTGGTGTAATAGCCGGCGCCGGCGCCGAGGACGTTGATGGACTGCATGATGACCGCCGCATCGTAGGTGCTCCCGAGCACCGTGCCGCCGAGCAGGTTGCACAGGCGCGACGGCCCGCCGTTGATGAGCCCTTGGCTGGCGCTCGAGGTGGCGAACAAGAGGCTCGTCGGGCCGAACTCGTCAAGATAGCCCTGCCACTTCTCGGCTATCTCGGCGATGGCGTCCTCCCAGCTGATGGCCTCCCATTGGCCCGCGCCGCGCTCGGTTCCCTCAACGCGCCGCAGGGGCTGCTTGATGCGGTTGGCGTTGTAGATGCGGTGCTGGAATGCGAGACCCTTGCTGCAGATGCGGTTGTACTGCGGATCCGGGTAGTCGGCCATGGTGGTATTGACGACGCGGCCCTCTCGAACGTGGATCTTCAGACGGCAGCCGCAAAAGCAGTTGCCGCGGCATTGGCCGTAAAAGATCTGATCCCCGTCGCCTTGCGTGTTTGCTAGCTCGTCGGATTCCTCCGTGGGCGTTGGAGCGAGCGAGGTGCAGCCGCTTGTTGCGATCGCACTCGCGCCGCACGCCGTGGCGGCCAGGAACCCTCTTCTTGTGAGTGTTGCCGAGGAAGTGGTTTTTCCGCTCATCTTTCCCCTCTTTCTTCTCTGGACTGATCCGGTGGATGCTCCGGCTCGCTCTCTATTGTGGGGTGCGGAGAATGCGGTGAGAAGTTCCAAGGGGTCACGCCCCTGTTCCAAAGAGTGCATACCATGTTTTTGCCGGAAGATGCGAGGTTCGGAACCCGTGTGCTACCATGGAACAAAGGGAAGCGGGAAAGGGGCGACGATGTTGTCGTTGAATGCCGAGCTTGTTGCATTTGCAAAGGTGGTCGAGTGTGGGAGTTTCAATAAAGCGGCCGAGGCGTTGTACCTGTCGCCCTCGGCAGTGGTCAAGCAGGTTAAGGCCTTCGAGGAAAAAACGGGGATCGTCTTGTTCGAGCGCTCTCCGAAGGGCGTCGTGCCGACAGAAGCTGGAGAGATTTTCTATAGAGACGCCGTGGCTCTTCTCGGGCAATGGGAGAAAGCTGTGACTCGCGCTCGCGACGAGCAAGGGCGTTGCGATAAAACGGTTCGTGTGGGCACCTCGCCGTTGTACAATCCTGCTGCCTTGATCGAGCTTTGGAAGAAGGTGCCGTGTGGGGATGCCTTCACTTTAGAAATGGTTCCCTTCACCGAGGTAGAAGATGCTGGTGCACATCGCGCGCTTGGCAGCGAGTACGATGTCATCGTCGGCCCGACCGATGCGCTGCCCTTGGATGGATGGTGCAAGATGCTCAAGCTTGACGAGTGGAGGTTCGCAGTGGCCCTTCCTGCGAGCCATCCTTTGGCCGGTCGCGATATGCTGTCTTTGGAAGATCTGGCTGGCGAGCGACTTATGATGATGGAGCGCGGTTGCAGCGTGGCCAATGACCGATTGAGGCAAGATATCCTTGATGAGGGAATTGCCGTGCAGCTCATCGAGGCTCCGCGCTTCTACCATCTGAAGGCTTTCAACGATTGTGCGCGCTCGGGTTCGTTGCTCCTTTCACTCGATGGCTGGTCGAACGTTCATCCTATGCTGGCCTCGGTTCCACTTGATGTTTCGTATCGGTTGCCTTTTGGAGTTATGTACGCCGCCAATTCTCGCGCTGTTGTCCGCGAATTTATCGACTATTTGGAGGAGGCTCGAGGGGAGGGCTGAATGGGGGTCGGCGCTCTTCTTTGCCGAGATCGTTGCCGTCTGTGTATGCGGTATTGTCGCGCTGTCAGGTGCCGTACTAGCGGTTTTGGGCGTTGTGGTTCGGACGTTTCGATGGTTCGTTGCGGCCCGAAGCGTTGAGCCAAAACAAAAGCCCGAAGAGCCGTCGGCTTTTCAGCGACTCTTCGGGCTGGGCGAGCGATGAGGCAAATGCCCCGTGACCTTTGCAGGCCGAGACCGCTTCTAGTGGCGGCAGGCGTTGGCGGGGTCCATGAGCGCGACCTTGCCCTCCGCGAACAGGCGGGCCACGTTGCCAACGTTGGGCTCGGTGGTGTCGGAGTAGACCTTGATGCCGGCGTTGGTGAAGCGAGTGAACGGAGGCATGCCCATGCCCACGGTGAGAATGCCGTCGACGCCGATGCCAGAGACGAAGTCGATCACGCCGCCGCAACCCACGGCATCGTGATCGGCGTTCTTCACCGACTCGACGCCCACGATGTTCATGTCGTCATCGAACTCGACGACGGTCATGTACGCGGCGTGGCCGAAGTGCCCGCTGCGGATGCTCTCGAGGCCGGCGTCGGTTTCGCTGGGGATGGCGATCTTCATGCGAATGCTCCTTTGCTGTTGCGGCTTGCCGATTGCCCGGACAAGCCATACGTGTCTTTCAGGGCGAATTATAGCTTGAGCTGCGTCAAACATGCGTTGAAAATCGGCGATGACCTCCGAAGCGGCGTCCGGTGCACCAGCGTTCGAGGCGCCGTTGCTTCTAGCTCGCTCGCGCTGGATCCGTTGAAAGCTGAATAGCGGGGCGGATGCGACGCAGACGCAGAGACGAGCTGCCGGACTGCAATCTTAATACCGTCTTAATGCGGGCGCATGAACCTTAACGGCGTCTTTAGCCCTTGCTGATTATGCTGACATTCATCGGGTGGTGCTCTTGCGCGCGAAGCGCGTTGCCTCCCGGATGTTGGCAAGCGGTCCTGCGGGATCTTGAGAGACAAGGGCAAGATCATGTTCGTGGTGACACCTATCGTGGGCGTGTTGGCGCTCGTCGCGATGGCGTATTTGGCAGTTTTGCTGCTGCGGGGCGGTGAGCAGCGATGAGCGCGATCGCGGGGTCGGAGTTTCTGCAGGCGGGCGTGCTGGTGGCGCTCGTCGTGGCCTGCGCCCTCCCGCTTTCGGGGTACTTGGTTGACGTGATGGAAGGTCGGCCCCTTCTCATTCGGCGTGCGCTGGGCCCGCTCGAGCGCTCTGCGTGCCGTCTTGTGGGCGCGCGCGAGGACGATGGCATGGATTGGAGGCGTTTTCTCGCCAGTGCGCTCGCCTTTACGGCGGTAAGCTTTATCGGCCTCTTCATCCTGCTGATCTGCCAAGGCGCACTGCCTTGGAACCCCGAGGGCTTTCCGGGGCTTGCGCTCGATACGGCCTTCAATATGACGGCGAGCTTTGTGACGAACACCAATTGGCAGCCTATTGCCGGTGAGACTAATCTGAGCTACTTCTCACAGGCGGTTGGTCTGGCGGTGCAGAACTTCCTTTCGCCGGCCGTCGGCATCGCGGTGGCATTCGCGTTGCTGAGGGGCCTGGCATCTTCGGACGGCGGCAAGCTCGGGAACTTCTTCGTCGATGTCGTGCGCGCGGTGCTCTACGTGCTGCTGCCCCTGTCGCTGGTGCTCGCTTTGGTGGGAGTGTGGCAGGGATCCCCCCAGACGTTTCAGGGCTACGAGACGGTGCAGCTTTTGGAGCCGGCAAGCGTCGATGCCGAGGGGACTCTCGTCGATGCCGATGATCCGACGGCGGTGCAGGAGGTGACCGAGGCGGTCGTGCCGCTCGGTCCGCAATCGTCCCAGGTGGCTATCAAGCAGCTGGGAACAAACGGCGGCGGCTTCAACGGCGCGAATTCCGCCTCGGCTTTGGAGAACCCCACGCCGCTTACGAATCTCCTCCAATGCGCGGCGATGCCGCTCATCCCCTTCGCTCTGGTATTTGCTTTCGGGCGCATGGTGGGCGACCGTCGGCAGAGTCGCGCGCTCATGACGGTTGTCCTCGCGCTTCTCGCGGCGGGCCTGTTCTCCGTTATCGCCGCCGAGACGGCGGGCACGCCCCAGCTTTCAGCCGATGGGGCAGTGTATCTGGGCGCCTTGGACCAGTCGGCTGGCAATATGGAGGGAAAGGAATGTCGTATCGGCGTCGGCGAATCGGCGGCGTGGACGGCGCTCACGAGCGCTACTTCCAACGGTTCGGCCAACGCATCAATCGAGGCCATGACTCCTATCGGAACGCTGGTGCCGCTGGCGCTCATCGGACTTGGCGAGGTGGTCGGCGGCGGTGTCGGCACGGGGTTGGTGGGCCTGCTTGGCTTCACGGTGTTGGCGGTGTTCGTTGCGAGCTTGATGATAGGGCGCTCTCCTGAATACCTGGGAAAGAAGCTGGGTCCGGCCGAGATGCGCATGGCGGTCGTTATCGTGGTGGCGCCGGCGCTTGCTATCCTGCTCGCCGCATCGGTGCTTGTGATGAGCCCCGCCAGCGCGGCGGCGGTGGGAACTCCGGCTCCCTTCGGTTTTACCGAGTTGCTGTATGCGGCCACTTCGGCCGGCGGAAACAATGGCAGCGGCCTTTCCGGTCTGAGCTCGAACACGCCGCTGATCAACGTGGTGCTGGGGGTGGAAATGCTCTTTGCCCGCCTGGCTCCGCTCGCTGCGGCGCTGGTGCTCGCCGGGAATTTGGCGCAGCGCAAGGTTCAGGCGACGGGAGCGGTCGGGCTTTCCACCTCAAGCGCTTTGTTCGCCGTGCTGCTGTTGGTCATCATCGTGCTCATCGGCGCGCTCTCCCTTCTTCCGGCTTTTGCGCTGGGACCTCTGGCCGAGCAGTTCATGGGTACGTTCTAGGTAAGGTGCGTGGGCTATGAAAAAGGAAACGAAACGAGCGATTCGCGACGCTTTTGCCAAGCTGTCCTTTCGCAGCCAGGCTCAAAATCCGGTTATGCTCATGGTGTATCTGTCGGCCTGTTTGACCACCGTGCTGCTTGCGTTGGCGCTCGCGGGCATATCTGACGCTCCGTGGGGCTATATTGCGGCAATTTGCGTGGTGCTGTGGGCGACGGTGCTGTTCGGAAACTTTGCCGAGTCGCTCGCCGAGGGTCGCGGCAAGGCGCAGGCCGATGCGCTGCGCTCCGCCAAACGCGACGTCGAGGCGTGCCTCATAGACAACGCCGCCCTCGCTGATGCCGCCACGATGGAAGACCCGTCGGCGTTTCTTGCCGATCGAGGCCGCGCGGTGGGATCGGCTACGTTGAAGCGGGGGCAGGTGTACCTTGTTCGCGCGGGCGAGCAGGTGCCCGCCGACGGCGAGGTCATCATGGGGGCGGCAAGCGTGGACGAAAGCGCGATTACCGGCGAATCGGCGCCGGTCGTGCGCGAGAGCGGCGGCGATCGGTCGTCGATTACCGGAGGCACGACGGTGCTCTCCGATTGGCTGGTAGCGCGGGTGACCGCTGAGGCGGGTCAGAGCTTTCTCGATAAGATGATCGCCATGGTCGAGTCGGCCGCGCGCAAAAAGACCCCCAACGAGCAGGCTCTCGAGCTGCTGCTCATCGCGCTGACGTTGGTGTTTCTTGCGGTGTCGCTGTCCTTGTACCTGTTCGGAGCATTTACCGCCGCGCAGCACGGCGCGGGAAATCCTCTGGGAATCACCTCGTTGGTGGCGTTGTTTGTGTGCCTGGCGCCTACTACTATCGGCGCGCTGCTGTCCGCTATCGGCATTGCCGGCATGAGCCGACTGAATGCGGCCAATGTGCTGGCCACCAGCGGGCGTGCCGTCGAGGCGGCGGGTGATGTAGATGTGCTCCTGCTCGACAAAACGGGCACTATCACGCTTGGCAACCGTCAGGCTGCGGCCTTTCTGCCCGTTGGCGGCGTTAGCGAGCGCGAACTTGCCGATGCGGCTCAGCTGGCAAGCCTGGCCGACGAGACGCCCGAGGGACGCAGCGTGGTGGTGCTCGCCAAGGAGCGCTTCGGCATCCGCGAGCGCGAGTTGGCGCAGTCCGGCTTTGCGGTGGTTCCCTTCACGGCCCAAACGCGCATGAGCGGTGTGGATTTCGAGGGTCACGAGATTCGCAAGGGTGCGGCCGACGCCGTGCGGGCTTACGTGGAAGCGCGCGGGGGCGTCTTTGGCGCGGAGGTGGCCGCCGTGGCCGAGGAGGTGTCTCGATCGGGCGGGACGCCTTTGGTGGTGGCGCGCGATGCGCGCGTGCTCGGCGTCATTCACTTGAAGGACATCATCAAGTCGGGCATTCGCGACAACTTCGCCGACTTGCGCGCCATGGGCATTAAAACGGTGATGGTCACGGGCGATAACCCCCTCACGGCCGCTGCCATCGCCGCTGAGGCGGGGCTTGACGACTTTATTGCCGAGGCCACGCCCGAAGCGAAGCTTGCGGCCATCCGTCGCTACCAGGCCGAGGGGCGTCTGGTCGCCATGACAGGCGACGGCACCAACGACGCTCCGGCGCTGGCCCAAGCCGATGTGGCCGTGGCCATGAACTCCGGCACTCAGGCGGCCAAGGAGGCCGGCAACATGGTGGATCTGGACTCCTCGCCCACCAAGCTCATCGAAATCGTGCGTATCGGCAAGCAGCTGCTCATGACCCGCGGCAGCCTCACCACGTTTTCGATCGCCAACGACCTGGCAAAGTACTTCGCGGTCATCCCGGCGCTGCTCGTGCCCCTTTATCCGGGTTTGGAGGTGCTCAACATCATGCATCTGGCCACACCCGCCTCGGCGATGCTTGCGGCCATCATATACAACGCTCTTATCATCGTCGCGCTCATTCCGCTTGCGCTGCGCGGGGTGAAGTACCGCGAGGCGTCGCCGCACCGTCTGCTCGCGCGCAATTTGGCAGTGTACGGCCTGGGCGGCGTGATCGTTCCCTTTGCAGCCATCAAGGCGCTCGATGCGCTCATGGTACTTGTCGGCGTTGCGTAAAGGCATCCGGGCCGCAACATGGCGGCGGCCTTCGTTTGAACCGCTGTGAAGGCAATTTTCGAGAACAGGAAGAACGCATTATGAGTGGAAAGATGGTGACGCGGTGCTTCGCGAGTGCCCTGGCGTTGTTTATCGCGGCAAGTGTGCTGTGCGGGATCGTTTACCCCTGGGCTGTGACGGGACTGTCGGCTATAGCGTTCCCGTACCAGGCGACAGGCTCTATTATCGAGGTTGACGGGGTGAAGTACGGCAGCGAGTTAGTGGGACAGCCCTTTAGGGGCGACACCCATTTGTGGGGTCGGCCCACGGTGGTCGACGCCAACTCCTTTTCCGGTGCGGAGGGGCAGCCGCTTTTGTGGTACAGCCCCGAGAACCTCAGTCCCGCGAGCGACGAGTTTGCCGCGCGGGTGGACGAACGCATCCAGCAGGTGCGGGCGGCCCATCCCGACCGTGCCGCGCAGCCCGTTCCAAGTGATTTGGTGACGGTGTCGGGGTCGGGCTTCGATCCGCATATCTCGCCGGCCGCTGCCGATTACCAGGTGGAACGTATCGCTGCGGCAACGGGACGGCCCGAGAGAGAGGTGCGCGCCATTATTGCTCAGTGCACCGAGTACCCCCTGTTGGGCATTATCGGCGAAGCGCGGGTGAACGTGCTGAAGGTGAACCTCATGCTCGACGGCGTGCTGGAGTAAGTGGAGCTTGGCGCGCTTGGAGAAAACCTGAGAGAAACGGATAGCGAATGAGATGCGGCTGAGGGATGGGGCGTGCTAGGATGCAGGGGCGCTGTCGGGACGATGCGAAAGGGCAAGTGACGTGGCGGAAGTTCGAGAGAGATGGGAGATCGGCGGCGGCCGCGGCGACCCCGATGCCATCCTGCAGCGAATCCGGGAGGAAGAGGAAGCGGGTGAGGCGGAGCGCTTCGAGGGGCGCGGCCGGCTCAAGGTGTTCTTCGGGTACGCCGCCGGCGTGGGAAAGACCTTCGCCATGCTCGCCGAGGCGCATCGTGTCCAAGATGAGGGCGTCGATGTGGTAGTGGGCTACGTTGAGCCGCACACGCGTGCCGACACCCTTGCCTTGCTCGATGGCCTGGAAGTGCTGTCCGTGAAATCGGTGAAGCACCGAAACGTCGCTTTGCGCGAGTTCGACCTCGACGCCGCCCTGAAGCGCCGTCCCCAAGTTGTGCTGGTAGACGAGCTGGCGCATACCAATGCGCCGGGGTGCCGCCATCGCAAGCGCTATCAAGATGTCGAAGAGCTGCTCCGTGCGGGCATCGATGTGTACACGACGGTGAATGTGCAGCATCTCGAGGGGCTTAACGACAAGATTGCCTCCGTGACGGCTGTGGCGCCCTCCGAGCGGATCCCCGACCGCGTTTTCGACGCGGCCGATTCGGTCGAAGTCGTCGATTTGGAGCCTGCTGACCTCATCAAGCGCCTGCGTTCGGGCAAAATCTACGCGCCCGAGCGGATCGGGTCGGCGCTTTCGCACTTTTTCTCGCGATCGAATTTGGCGGCGCTGCGCGAAATTGCCCTGCGTCGCGCTGCCGACCGCCTCACGCGCGCCTCTGCGGCTACGGTGCCTCATGCGGCTGGCGGCGAAGACGTTTTGGTGCTGGTGACCGCCGATGCGGCGGCGCCGCGGGTTATTCGCGCGGCAGCGGGTATGGCCGAGGCGTTTGGCGGCTCGTGCACGGCGCTTGTGGTCGAATCGGGCGGCGAGGGCGCGGAGGGGCGATCGAAAGGCGATGCGGCCCTTGCCCGTTCGATCGCCCTTGCGGAGGAGATGGGTGCGCACATCGTCACGTTGACGGGGGACGATCCGGTGCAGCCCGTGGCCCTTTACGCCGCAGCGGCGG
>OGOG01002092.1_pt1 | contig 17696 bp, 11 predicted proteins | sample 1552581 | NCBI WGS metagenome assembly OGOG01 (sample SAMEA2580152, study PRJEB22360) | human gut metagenome | biome: human gut; feature: human-associated habitat; material: faeces | place: Denmark | collected 2008/2010 | reverse complement strand
CAATCTTCTGCACCAAGCCGTACTGGCTGGTGAAATCCTCAATGCTGGTCACTGGGGTTCCTTTCTTCAAATTGGAATGCACGCCATTCTAACGATGTTGTATTGCGGAAAATAATTGGCTCCCGCAACGTGGTCACGAGAGCCGAATAGTGAGATTTTAGAAGTCCGACATGTGGAAGCCGTTCTTCATGTTCATGCTGGCGGTGTACAGCACGGAATCAAGAAGCTTGTCGGTTTCCTCCTTGAGCTGCGCGGCCATGGTCTCGTTGGCTGCGGCAAGGATTTCACGGGCTTCGCCGTTGCGCACGGCTTCGATGATTGCATCCGGTTCCATAGGCTGAACATCGCCGATTTCGTCTTCCGCATCGAATTCGTCGGTCACGTCACCCACCAAACGTTCGATCTGCTCGTCGGTAGAGGCAACCATGCGGTGGCCCATCGCGCCGGTCTTCTCCTGATAGCGTTCCACGGCGTTGGCGGTGTCGGCGAAGCTGGAATCGCACAGGGCCGCGATGATGCGGTTCTCCCAATAGAAGTTTTCGGACGTGACGCGCGTGGTGGTGTCTTCCAAATACTTCGGCGTGGAGTTGACGTTCGGGAAGAACGGCACGAGCGTGTTGAACGGATTGGAACCATAGGCGATCCACTGGATCGCACGGCTCACCTGCGGGCGGTACGGGCGGATCTGCATCACCGCAAGCTGGCTCTGACGGTTGATGCCGATCGGGCGGAACATGTGGCGGGTGCGCTGGTCGCCAAGCTTTCCATACGGATCGTACGGAGTGCCCTGATAGTGGGAGCTCAGCACATACTTCACATCTTCGATGGTGATTTTGCGTTCCGGCTGGCGAGCCCACGGAATATCGTCGGAAACCGGCTTATGATCGGCATCCTGACCATCCCACTGCTCGTCGTACGGGTTAAGGAAACGCTGCATGTACCAGGCACGCGGAGTGTTGTACACGTGGTCGGAATCGGAGTGGGAGCCGAACGCGTCACGCGGGTTGAACGGAGTGGAATTCTCCACCGACAGGTCAAGATGGTTGCGTTCGATGAACTCGGCCAGATCGGCGGAGCACATGTGGTCCTCCTGCTCGCCAAACGCATCTTCAAGATCAAATTCGTCAATGCCCAGCTGGTTCGGCATGGTCACATACGCTTCGTCCGGCACACGCTTGGCGATCCAATGATGGCCGCCAACGGTTTCCAGCCACCAGATCTCGTCGACGTCGGAGAAAGCAACGCCGTTCATCTCATACGTGCCATACTCCTCAAGCAGAGCGCCCAAACGTTCCACACCCTCACGGGCGGTGGTGACGTACGGCAGCACGAGAGTAAGGAAATCCTCTTCGCCAATGCCACCGGCGACTTCCGGCTCATAGCCCTCTTCGCCTTCCTTGCCTTTGGCCGGCGTGAGTTCCACGAACGGATCGGCACCGAGCACACGCTCATTGGTGGTGAGCGTTTCGGTGGCGCTCATGGCAACGTTCGCTTCGTTCACGCCAGCTTCGCCCCAAATGCCTTCCTTCAGATCGGCATTCGGCACAGCCGTATACTGCAGCGGATTGTCAGGAAGATCGATTTCAACATGCGAAAGCACGCTCTTGTACTTGCGCGGCTGATCTTCAGGCTTGACTACGATGAAGCGCTTCGGGCAAAACTCACCATTTGCACTATCTTCATTACGGGCGATGATGGTCGATCCGTCATAACTTGCGTCTTTGCCAACCAAAATCGTGGTGCACGCCATAATTATTCAGCAATCCTTTCGATTATTGTCAATACGTTTTCGTCGGATATATTTCTGATTTCCGCATCTTTATATCGTTATATTGCTGCGGAAATCAAATTTCTGGCCTTACTTGAGATCCTCTTTCACAAATCAGGCTTTTCCAGTGAGGAAAATAGCGCCCTGATCAACGATTGTACCGGAAGTACGCAGCGCACGTTCCATTTCGTTGAGCCAGAATCCCTGATTGAGGCCGGCGAGAGGAGCCGTGGTACCCCACACATGCAGATAGTAGTCATGATCCTGATCTGGCGGATATGGACCGTTGTAACGCATCGTCACTGCGGGATCACTGCTGCGGCCCTGCAGCAACGGCGAGGCGGCGGACGTGCGTCCCTGAACCGTTTCAGGAATCATCGCAGAAACCGTGCGCGAGAAATCAGCCGGAATCGCGAGCGCGTGAGAATCGTTGAAATCGTACATCAGCGCATCCACGGGCAGGTTCGCGAGGGACCAATGATTCCACTGGAAACCGCATACCGGAATTGAATCCGGATCAACGAATTCCCAATGCAGGAACTGCACTGCAGGATCAAGCGCATCAATGTAGAAGGGGAAGGAAACAATCGGCGTACCGTCGATGCAGTTCTCAGGCGGCGCCGCCTTGGCAAACGCGTCGGGAATGACGGTGAAATCTGCGGAAATCTTCATGCACCCAGTATCCCTCAAGCGTCTGACTCATACAAGGTTTCAATTGACGGCATAACGAAACATAACGAAACGACCCCTGCGGCGAGCCTGTGGGGCACGCGGGCAGGGGTCGGTCCGGGAAACAGGGCCTATCAGACCTCACATCGCTTGAAAAACAAGGCGTTACAGGCGATAGGCACAGCTAGTACGGCTCAGTTGGCCGGGTGGTAGAAGTCGCCGTTGAGGGCGGCTTCGGCACGGGCCTGAGCCTCTTCGAAGGTGACTTCGGCAAGGGAGGCACGCACGTCGTCGAGTGCCACCGGAGTCATGGACAGGGAGTTCACGCCAAGACCGGCCAGCACTACGGCCAAGTCCGGATCGGCAGCGGCCTCGCCGCACACGCCCACCGGCATGCCCTTGGCGTTGCCCGCGTCGCAGATCATCTTGATGGCACGCAGCACCGCCGGATGCCAGGCGGTCTGATAGTTGGCAACGGAACCGAGCGTACGGTCGGCGGCCAGCGTGTACTGGGTCAGATCGTTGGTGCCGATCGACACGAAGTCGGCCACGTCGGCCACCTTATCAGCCATAAGCGCGATCGACGGCACCTCAGCCATCGCACCCACGAACTTCAGACCGAAGCTCTTGCCAAGCTTCACGAAATAGTCAGCCTCATGCTGGTCGGCAACCATCGGGGCCATGACCCACAGGTTCGCGTCGGTGGCGGCATCGGCTGCGGCGAGCGCCTTGAGCTGGCCTTCGAGCACGTCCATGTGGGCGCGCAGGGTGCGCAGACCGCGCAGGCCGAGAGCCGGATTCGGCTCGTCTTCCGGAGTGAGGAACGGCAGCGGCTTGTCAGCGCCGGCATCGAGCATACGAATCACGACCTTCTTGCCTGGGAACTGGCTCAACAGCTCGGTGTAAGCGCGGGTCTGCTCTTCGACGGTCGGCGGCTCGGAGTTGCCGATGAACAGGAATTCAGTACGGAACAGACCAACGCCTTCAGCGCCATATTCCAGCGCCTTAGCTGCGTCGGCCGGCTTGCCCACGTTGGCGAGCAGCGGAATGAGGTGGCCGTCCTTGGTGGAGCCCGGATTGCCGCGCAGTTCCTTGGCTGCGGCCGCGCGGGACTTGGCGGCTTCGGCTGCGGCGATCTCCTCTTCGGTCGGGTCGACGACCAGTTCGCCCTTGGCCGCATTGACGACCACGGTGGTGCCGTCGGTCAGATTCTCGGCTTCGGCTGCGGAAACAACCGCCACGATGCCGCGGGCACGGGCCAGGATGGCGGTGTGCGAGGTCGGGCCGCCCTGCGAGGTGACGATGGCGAGGGTCTTGCTCATGTCGAGCGCCGCGGTGTCGGCGGGGGAAAGATCTTCGGCAACGAGCACGAACGGGGTTTCGCTCTGCGGCAGGCCCGGTGCGGGAGCGCCCATAAGGTCGGCGATCACGCGCTGGCCGACATCATGCAGATCGGCGGCACGCTCGGCCTGATATCCACCGATGGCGCGGAACATGTCTTCCACCGCGGCGAAGCCTTCGAGCACCGCGCGTTCGGCGGTCTTGCCCTGCTGGATCAGCCCCTTGATGGATTCGGCCAGCGACGGATCGGAAGCGAACATGGCGATGGCCTGCAGAATCGGAGCGGCCTGCTTGGCGCCTTCGTCACCATTGGCGGCCTCTTCGGCGCGACGGTTCAGGTCGGCGTTCACCAGTGCGAGGGACTTTTCCACGCGGGCGATTTCGCTTTCGGCGGCAATGCCTTCCGCACGCGGGGCGTCCGACGGTTCCGGCAGCGGCTGCGCCATACGGATGACCGGGCCGACTGCAACGCCGCGACCAATGCCAACACCCTTGATGATCATGTGAACTCCTTTGACCTGTTTCCTTGTTTTGTCGTTTGCGTTTGTTGTTTGCTCGCGAAAGGAACGCGAGCCGAACGTGTTCTTGTGATTTCCGCGCCTGCCTTGCGCGTTGAGTTACCGCAATGATTTCCACCGTCTTTGCCGGTAAATCATTTTCAGCCTGCCCACAGTATACACGCTTTAAACCGCAACACACAACCAGTAAACGTTTTCTGCGTTTCGTGGAAAAAGTGCTATAGTAATCACCAGCGGCGCACCGATGCATTTCGCTCGGCAAGCAGCACGACTTTCAAATAACACAACAGAAAACAATCAACAATAACGACTCAAAGGAGTGTCCATCATGGCAACCCGCACCACCGTCATCAACGATCCCGTCGGTATCCACGCTCGTCCGGCCGCACAGTTCTCCCAGGCCGTCACCGCCTCCGGCTGCACCGTCACCATCGCCAAGGAAGGCGGCAACCCGGTTCCGGCAGGCTCCATCCTGTCCATCATGGGCCTGGGCATCAAGCAGGGCGATTCCGTGGTCATCGACGTGCAGGGCGCCGACGACGAAACCGTGGCAGACAACCTGCTGAACATCCTCGTCAACGCCGAGTGATCTTCTTTTCTGAAGATTTTCGAGGATTTCGCAAGATATTCAACAATCTTCAGTTACGAAATCGCAATGCGATCGCAATTCCATATGCATGATTGCGATACTTGCTTCAGCCACCTGCCGCATTCGACGGGTGGCTGTTTTATTCCTGAATACGCGATTGAGACACGGCAGCAATTCGAATAATCCAATACTTCGAATGATTTTGGGAGGAGAGCATGGCACGCACAACCGACAACGCCTCGGCTTCGGCTACTTCGGCGAACAGTTCAATCACGAACGTCGCCGCGCTGGCCAACGTCTCCATCGCCACCGTCTCCCGCGTGCTTTCCGGAAAACGCACCAAAGACGACGACATCGCACGACGTGTGAGAGCCGCCGCGGCACACCTCAACTATTCGGTCAATTATGCGGCGAGCGCATTGCGCAGCACCGTCACCAACACCATCGGACTGGTGATTCCAACCGCCACCGACCCGTTCTGCGCGCAACTGCTTGACGAAATCGAACCCGTCATCGACGTGGATTCGCAGCAACTGCTGCTCGGCATCGGCGGCGATCAGGCCACACAGATCCAACGCATCGAATCGTTGGTGGACCGCCATGTTGACGGGCTGATCGTACTGCCCGCCTGGGGAGCCTACCTTTCCGAGGAACTTGAACATTACGCCTCCACATTGCCGATTGTGCAGGTGGGCGGCCGTCGATGCTCATCCCGCACATCCATGGTGAGCATCGACGAAAACGCCGCCATGGAAATCGTGATCAGGCATTTGGCCGAACGTGGCATCGCATCCGTGGCATACATGGCCGGCAAGGAAATCTCCTTCGAATCGGCGGAACTGTTCGCCATGTTCCACACGCAGGTGCGCGCGCACCACTTGAACACCGAAGCCGAATGGAACAAGTTCGGCGATCGTAGCGTGCAACGCGGTTTCGACTGCGCCATGCGACTGTTCTCCGAACCACTCGTACAGCCGGAGGCAGTGGTGTGCGCCGACGATGCGATCGCGTTCGGTGTGATGGTGGCGTTGCATTCGCTCGGGCTTCGCGTGCCTCAAGACGTGCTGGTGATCGGCTACAACGATTCGCCGATCGCACGCACCACCATGCCGCCGCTGACCAGCGTGCGCCCGCCGTTCAAACAAATCGTCTCCGAAGCGCTACGCCTACTCAACGACGCCCCCGGCATCCCCGCGCACATCTCACTCGCGCCGCAACTCATCGTCCGCGAATCCACCAACTGCCAGCGCTAAATCGCAATTTTTGCAATTTTGCCGGCAGTTATCGCACGATAGCAAGCCAGAATCATACAGCCAAACAACCATTTCCCCACCCGCTGGAAGAATCTGCCCTCGGAAAACAGTATGTGCCAACGCCGCTAGCCCTAGCTGGCGATGAGGGAGCAAAAGAGAGCTTCAAAGACCAGTACGGGATTGCCATTGCCGGCCAGACGGCGACGCGCAACGGCAATATCCTCCAGCCGCCGCACCGCTCCCCCACGCGTAAGCCGCACCGACAGTTCGGTGATCGACGAACGATTCTCCAAATTAATCAGCCCCACCGAATCCTCGGCATTGTTCTGCAACACAGCCACATCACGGTAAATACTGGCAATCGAGTTCAACGCACGGTCGAGCACGTCACGCGTAAGGCGCGTGGTCTGTCGCTTCAGCTCGTCTTTTTTGGCAATCGCATTGTATGCGCCACGCAGCTTCGGAGGAATACGATCCTTCGCCCCAAGCCCATTGACTCTGCGAAAATCAGCTTCCGCCTCTGCCGCTTTGACCTTCACCTCCGCTTCGGCCTGCGCCTTCGCATTGTCGATAAGATTGCCGGCAAGCAGCACCGCATCCGACGCGCGACGCAATCCAAGCACGCCCACAATCAGCTCGTCGCGGTCAGACATCACCTGCTCATTCTTCGCATACAAGCGCGCGATGCCGATATGCCCTTCCGCAAGACGTGCGGCACGCACCGCGATTTTCGGCTCGAATCCGCCATTTTGCTCCAGAAATGCAGCCACCGCCTGCGTGGAGGGCACGGCAAGATTGACGATGCGAGTGCGCGAGCGAATCGTCGGCAACACGTCCTGCGCACTCGGCGCACACAAGAGCCAAATCGTATGCTCACTCGGCTCCTCAATCTCCTTGAGCAACACGTTGGTGGTGCGTTCCAGCATGCGATCGACATCTTCGATAATGATGATGCGCCACGGCGCAGTGCTTGGCATCTGCTCGGACGTAGTGATGATGTTTCGCACCTCGTCGATGCCGATGGTCACTTTGTTGGTGGCCAGCACGGTCACGTCGGGGTGAGTGCCGGCAAGCACCTGCTGCACGGCTTTGGTCGGCTCGTCGCCAAGACCATGATCGGGGCTCTCCAACGCCGCCGCGAACGCGCGCGCCACATTGGAACGGCCCGATCCCGGAGGACCGCAAATCAGCCAGGATTGCGCAATGGCTTTCGGATCGCCACTTGCGATGGCTTTGAGTTGTTCGACAACCTGCTGCTGGCCGACGATCGAATCCCACACGCTCACTGGGCGGCCTCCGATTGGAAAGTTTTCATTTGACTGATTTGCGCAAAATCAGACTGAATATGCGCCCATACTTCATCGATGGATTGGCCGGCATCAATCACGCGGAAGCGTTGCGATTCCGCCTTTGCCAAGTCAAGAAACGCCTGTCGTGTACGACGTTGGAAATCGTTTCCTGCAGACTCCATGCGATCTTCATCATGCTGCAGTCGTGCATGCGATTGCACAGGGTCAAGATCCAGCAGATACGTGCGATTCGGCAATAGCTCACACGTTGCCCACATACTTAAGTCGCGGATTTCACCTGCCGTCAATTCGCGGCCGCCAGCCTGGTATGCAAGAGAAGAATCAAGGTACCGATCGGTAATTACCACGGCACCGCGTTCCAGTGCAGGGCGAATCACCTCGGCAACATGCTGGGCACGGTCAGCGGCGAACAGCAGCGCCTCCGCACGCGGAGCGATATCCGCATCGGAACCTTCCACGCCGCCAAGCAGCAACTCGCGAATCGCCACGCCAAGCACAGTACCGCCTGGCTCGCGCGTGACCACGCATTCGCGCCCCTGCGCCTCAACGTACGCACGCAACCGTTCAACCTGCGTGGTTTTGCCGACGCCGTCTACACCTTCAAAGGAGATGAATATGCCTTGCATATTCATCACTCTACATTGCGGCGTTCGCAACGCTACCGCTGCTCACTGCTACGAACAGTCCACCGGACTGTTCATCACCGGGCGGGAACTACGGCGGGACGGGTGTAGCCTTCGTTGGCGGCAAGCCATTCCACATCGGCCTTCACCGTGGTCGGCGTGGAACCGATCTCCTTGGCGATACGGGTGTTGGCCCAACCCTTATCGGCCAACTCGCGCACCTTGGCACGGCGATCGGCACGAGCCTTATCGACGGAAGCCGCCTTGGAAGTCTTAGAAGCCTTGGCAGCACCAGCCTTCTTAGCCCCGCCCTTGCCGGCGGCGGTCTTACGTCCACGCCTTTTCGACGGGCCCTGCGCACGCTTCTCAGCCAGCAAACGGAACGCCTCGGCCGGTTCGATCGACTCAGGAGCATACTGCTTCGGCAACGTACGATTCGTCTCACCATCGGTGATATACGCGCCGTAGAAGCCTTCCTTGATGGTCACCTGCTTCTGCGTTTCCGGATCGACGCCCAATTCGCGCAGATGCTGATTCGCAGCGCCACGGCCACGCCCACGGCCATACTTCGGCTGGGCGAACAGTTCCTTCGCCTTATCCAAATCAACCGTGAAAATCTCATCTTCCGAAGCAAGCGAACGCGTATCCGGCTTGCCATCGGCACCGGTCTTCGTCAAATACGGACCGTAACGACCATTATTGGCTTGCACGGTAACCGTCTGCACTTCACCGGTCTGCGCATCCACCTCTTCATACGAACCGACTTCACGCGGCAAGCTCAGCAGACGCAACGCATCATCCAACGTCAACGATTCCGGACTCATCGTCTTGAACAACGACGCCATCTTCGGGCGATCGGCAGCGGCTTTCTTCGCACCCTTGCCGCGCTTCGGCTTCTCACTAGCGCCACCGGCAGCACCACCAGCATCGCCGGCATCGGCAGAAGGCATCACCAGCGCAACATACGGCCCGAAACGACCATTACGCACTTCAACGGTGCCTCCGGAAACCGGATCGACGCCAAGAGCGCGCGGACCGCCGGAATGGTTCTCGATCAAATCATGACCGACTTCCACCGTCAGCTCATCCGGAGCGAGCGTATCCGGCAGCGAGGCACGCTTCGGATTGCCCTCATCATCCAGATGGTTCATATCCTCCAAATACGGGCCATATCGACCGACGCGCACATGCAAACCGTCGCCGATCTCAATCGTATTGATCTCGCGAGCGTCGATTTCACCCAACTGCGCGACCTGCTGCTGCAAGCCGGCATGTGCCTCGTCCGCAGACTGCGCGGCACCCTCACCGGAACCGAAATAGAAGCGGGTCAGCCAATTCCTGCCGGTCTCCTGACCGCTCGCAATCTGGTCAAGACCGCTTTCCATATCGGCAGTGAACTCGTAATCCACATACCGCGGGAACTTCGTTTCCAGCAATTTGACCACGGAGAACGCGAGCCACGACGGAATCAACGCACGACCGCGCTCATACACGTACCCGCGATCGATAATCGTGGAAATAATGCTCGCATACGTGGACGGGCGGCCGATTTCCTTCTGTTCCAACGTTTTCACAAGCGACGCTTCAGTGTAACGCGCCGGAGGCTGAGTTTCGTGTCCGTCGGCACCAACCGCCACCGCAGCGAGCGCATCGCCCGGATTCATCGGCGGCAGCGACACATTGTCATCCGACTTCTTATCCGCTTTGCTGGATTTGCCGGATTGCGCAGCCTGTTCAACGCTTCCAGCAGCATCGCCCTTCTTCGATTCGGCGGATGCGCGGCGGCCTTCACCGGTCGCCTTCATAAAGCCGGGGAATTCGATGACAGTGCCGGAAGCCTGGAACATGGCTTCCCCATTCGATTCGGTCGGTGCGGACAGTCGCACGGTCGCCGTGGAACCGGTTGCGTCTGCCATCTGGCAGGCAAGCGTGCGCTGCCAGATCAGCGTGTACAGCTTGAGCTGGTCGGCCGGCACTTTGCTTGCGATTTCCGCAGGGTCACGGAATTTCGCGCCCGCCGGCCTGATGCATTCGTGGGCTTCCTGCGCGCCTGCCGTCTTTGTGGCATATTGTTTCGGCGCGTCCGACAGATAGTTTTCGCCGAAATGCTTGACGACCGCTTCGCGTGCGGCTGCGATCGCCTCTTGCGACAGCGTCACCGAATCGGTACGCATGTAGGTGATATAGCCGTTTTCGTACAATCCTTGCGCAGCACGCATGGTCTGACGCGAGCTCATGCCGAGACGATTGCCGGCGGTCTGCTGCAAGGTGGACGTGGTAAACGGTGGAACCGGACGGCGACGGTACGGCTTGGTTTCCATCGACGCGACAGTAAACGTTGCAAATTCCAATGCCTGCGCAATCGCGGAAGCCTGCGCCTCGTCCAACTGCACGACCTGATCCTTCGCACCGGCCGCAGTCAGCTTGCCATCGGCGCCGAAATCCTTGGAACCAGCCAAACGACGGCCACCCAACGACACCATACGAGACTCGAACGCAACATTATTGCCATCGGCATCCGGCGCCTCCAACGTTGCGGTGACATCCCAATACGGGGCACGCACGAACGCCATACGCTCGCGCTCGCGCTCCACGATCAAACGCGTGGCGACGGACTGCACACGGCCCGCGGAAAGACCCGGCCCAACCTTGCGCCACAGCACCGGAGAAAGCTCATAGCCGTACAGGCGGTCCAGAATACGGCGGGTTTCCTGGGCGTCGACCATGTCGTCGTCAACGTCGCGAGTATTGTCAAGCGACGCTTTGATGGCTTCCTTCGTGATTTCGTGGAACACCATGCGCTTAACCGGCACTTTCGGCTTGAGCGTCTGTACCAGATGCCAGGCGATGGCCTCTCCCTCGCGATCCTCATCGGTTGCGAGGTACAGGGTGTCGGCTTTTTTCAACGCGCTTTTCAGCTCGGACACGGTTTTCTTCTTGTTGCCGTCGACGATGTAGTACGGCTTGAATCCGTCTTCCACGTCAACGCCGAACTTGCCGAATTTGGTTTTGTCGGCGGCCGGCACCTGGCTCGGCTGCGCAAGATCTCGAATATGGCCGACCGAGGCCATCACCGTATATTCGGAGCCCAAATACCCACCGATTTTCTTGGCCTTGGTGGGAGACTCCACAATCACGAGCTTGCTGCCGGTAGCCATAGCCACTCCTTATTACTAGCGTTTGCAACGCAATAATACTCACTGACCGTATGCAGTTGGCAAACCGTCCGTGTGGCGCGAGCGACCGGTGCCGGAAATTTTCGGCGTGATCGTACGTTTTGCCGTCAGCGTTTCGGAGGGGCCGGAGGTGCGCCGACAAGCCCAAGTTTCGTCAATGGCGAGGCGGTCAGCTGACGCATGGTCAACACCAGCCCGAACACCAACGACGCAACGGAAGCCGTCAGAATCACCGTGGAAAGGTGCGCGCCGGAATTCGTCCATTCCGCACTCATCGCAAGTCCCGGCTGAATCTGCCAAATAATGTATGCGCCATACAGGGTGCCGAGCACGCCGAACGTCAACAGCACGCTGCCGACGATCTGCACGGAAGGCGACGACGCACGCGAACCGGGCTCATCCATGCCGTTCGCAAACGTCGCGGCAAGCGTGATCATTGCCACTCCGCCGACGATCAGCAACGCCATGATCACGTCGGTCGGCCGGTGCCACTGTCCCGCAATCACCGACAATCCGACGAGTACCGCATACAGCCAGCCGATCACGGCAACGAGCGCACGGCATACGCGAGGCACGGCGCATAATAGGATCATTCCTGCCGCGGCGGCGAGTATGACATGCCCGGAAGGCGCGGAATTATTGGGATTTGATTCCAGATTGATTAAGTACGGACGTGGCAGCAGCGGCTTCAGCAACTCTGCTGCGGCAAAGCAGATCCCGCCGAATACCGCCAGTTGAGCAATCAACAGCCATCGTTTTCTTACGATAAGTACGGCGAGGGCGATTATCGACATGATTGCGCTTGTTGCGATTACAACGGTGGAAATGGTGAAGACATGCACGACCGGTTCCAGCCATCCCGGCAGGGCCGCATCGAATTTCGACCAGACCATGTCTTCATAGCTTTGGCCTTCCATCGTGCGCACGCCCAACCACCAGACGCCCACCGCGGCGGCAAGCAGCAGCAGACCGAACACCACGCTGAGCATAATGCTCGACGCGCGCGGATGACGGGTCAGCGGATCGGCTTTGGCAAGCCCTTCGCTCACTTCACGTGGGGAAAGCACCTGTTCGATCGGATCAGACGGCGGCTGCGGCACGGGAACGGGCGCGACCGGCTGTTCCAGCATATTCGCGGACTTGTGCGGGTCTCGGATGATTGGCTTGAATTCGTCGGTCATAATCATCGAGAATACGGCATTGGCTCTACGGTATGCGCGAATGGCATGAAGATATAAGAAAACCTCCACGCACCCGGAAGAGGCCACTTACCCTTGCTGCATTCCTGCCCTGGGGGAGTTGGGTGACGTACCGCCACGCGGAGGCAAAGACCAGTGTACACCATGCCCGGACCGAACCGCGCCGCAAGCCGCACGAACCGCAGCGCAACCCGCGCCACAGGCCGCGCACGAACCACACAGACCATGCCATGATCCGTGAAGCAGCCAGCCCCACGACCAGCGACACAGGGAAATCAAACGTCAAAATGCCGCTTCCCCATGAGCATCCCGCGTTAAGGAGGGCGGACGGGTATGCTTGATGAGGAATCGCACACGAATATTGTGTGTTTGTTTTAAGTTCGGAAGGTTGTTCTTATGACTGAAGCGGTGGAATATCCCGATCTGATGGTCGTGGGCGCGGGCCTGTTCGGCCTGACCGTGGCCCAGCAGGCCGTGGAGAGGCTCGGCGTGCGCGTGGAGATCATCGACGTGCGCGACCACATCGGCGGCAACGCGTACAGCTACATGGACGAGGAGACCGGCGCGGAGATCCACAAGTACGGCGCCCACCTGTTCCACACGTCCAACAAGCGCGTGTGGGACTACGTGAACAGGTTCACCTCGTTCACGAACTACGTGCACCGCGTGTACGCCACGCACGACGGCGAGGTATACCCCCTGCCGATCAACCTGGGCACCATCAACCAGTTCTTCCGCGCGCACTACACGCCCGCCGAAGCCAAGGCGCTCGTGGCCGAGCAGGCCGGCAAGCTGGCGGGCAAGGATCCCCAGAACCTCAACGACAAGGGCATTTCGCTTATCGGCCGCCCCCTGTACGAGGCGTTCATCAAGAACTACACGGGCAAGCAGTGGCAGACCGATCCGAAGGACCTGCCCGCGGGCATCATCAACCGCCTGCCGGTGCGCTTCAACTACGACAACCGCTATTTCAAGGACACGTGGGAGGGCCTGCCGGCCGACGGCTACACCGCGTGGATGGAGCGCATGATCGACGATCCGCGCATCCATGTGACCCTGGAGACCGATTTCTTCGACGGGTCCCAGCCGTACAACAAGGCGGCTTTGGCCGCGGCCGGCGTGCCGGTGGTGTACACGGGCCCGGTGGACCGCTACTTCGACTACTCGCTGGGCGAGCTCAAGTGGCGCACGGTCGATTTCAAGGAGGTGCGTTACGACGAGGGCGACCATTTCGGCTGCCCGGTGATGAACTTCTCCGACGCGGACGTGCCGTACACGCGCGCGATCGAGTTCAAGAACTTCAATCCGGAGCGCGCCGCCTCGCAGAATCCCGACAGGACCGTGGTATGGGAGGAGTACAGCCGTTTCGCCGAGCGTGGCGACGAGCCGTACTATCCGATCAACACCGAGGCCGACAAGGCGCTGTACGCGAGGTACGAGGAGCTCGCGAAGGCCGAACCGAAGACGGTGTTCGGCGGCCGTTTGGGCACGTACAAGTACTACGACATGCACAATGTGATCGACACCGCGTTGACCGCGTACGAGGAACAGGTCGAACCCCTTCTCAAGAAGTGACGATACGCATCGTTTCCAAATCGTAATTAAAAATCCCCAATCCACCGACGGTAGATTGGGGATTCCTCATATCAGGCGAACTAAAAATCAGGCGCGCCACACATCCTTGCCAGCTGCCTTGGCGGCGGCGACATCGGCGTCAAGCTGCTCTTCGCTGCCTTCGACCTCGCCCTTGATGAACTCCTCCACCAAGCGGCGGGCCTCGCCATCCTCGTGCTGCACGGCCGGCGACTTCATGAAATAGGAGCTCGGAGCCAGAATCGGGCCGGCCAGATGACGGTCGAGCGCGATCTTGGCGGCACGCACGGCGTCGATCACAATACCGGCGGAATTCGGGGAATCCCACACCTGCAGCTTGTATTCCAAGCTCAGCGGCACATCGCCGAACGTAGTGCCTTCAAGACGCACGAACGCGAACTTGCGGTCATCAAGCCATGCCACGTAATCGGACGGACCGATATGCACGTTATGCGGATCCATATCGTGCGGCACCACGGAAGTGACGGCGCGGGTCTTGGAAATCTTCTTGGATTCCAGGCGCGAGCGCTGCAGCATGTTCATGAAGTCCATGTTGCCGCCCACGTTGAGCTGGTACGTGCGGTCCAGACGCACGCCACGATCCTCGAACAGACGGGCGAGCACGCGGTGCGTGATGGTGGCGCCGACCTGGGACTTGATATCGTCGCCGACGATCGGCACACCGGCGTCACGGAACTTCTGAGCCCATTCCGGATCGGATGCGATGAACACCGGCAGGCAGTTCACGAACGCGCATCCGGCGTCCATGGCGGCCTGGGCGTATGCCTTGTCGGCCTGCTCGGAACCGACCGGCAGGTAGGAAACGAGCACGTCGACCTTCTTGTCGCGCAGCACCTGGGCCACGTCGACCGGCTCGGCGTCGGACTCTTCGATCATCTGGCGATAGTATTCACCCAGACCATCGTTGGTCGGGCCGCGCAGCACTTCGACGCCCAGATTCGGCACGTCGGCGAATTTGATCGTGTTGTTCTGCGACGCTTCGATGGCTTCAGACAGATCCTTGCCGACCTTCAGCGCGTCCACATCGAATGCGGCGACGAATTCAATGTCACGCACGCGATATCCGCCGAAATTGTTGTGCATCAGACCGGGAATCTTATCCTCGTCCTTCGTGTCTTTGTAGTATTCAACGCCCTGCACCAGCGAAGAAGCGCAATTGCCAACGCCAGCGATAGCTACACGAATGCTCATCTGTAAACGACTCCTCTGTTATATATGCATATATGCGTTTCACAGGTACCAAATTTCAAGCATACCTGCGAAACAGCGAAAAGGCACCTGAAAAACTGATAAAACCCTGAAAATAAGCCGATATTGAGACAACGACCCACAAACTGTCGATTTGTAAAAGAGCTGCGCAAAAAATGCCCTCCCAAGGGCAAACTCACCCCATTTTCACCTGATTTCTCAAGTCAATCAGCTACGGTGGAACCTATGGTTTCACACACACGAAGCGTAAGCTCACGCTCAAGAAGCGCCCGCAGCGGCGGCGCCGGCAGCAATCGCAGCAACGCATCCCATAGCGCGCCCAAGCCGCAGAACCACGGATCGCACCGCGCCAACGGACCTCAGAAAAAGCAGAACAAGCGCAAGCATCTCGTGCTGAAGTGGGTACTCGGCATCTTCGCAGCGCTGCTCGCGGCAGGAATCGGCCTGTTCGCATACATGTATATCACCACGGAAATCCCCGAACCGGAAAAGTTCGCCCTCGCCGAAAAAACCACCGTCTACTATGCCGACGGCACTACGGAAATTGGCAGCTACGCGGAACAGAACCGCGAAATCATCGACTGTGCGGTCTTGCCGGATTATGTGGGCAATGCCATCGTCGCGTCGGAAGACCGTTCCTTCTACACCAACAAGGGCATCGATCTGTATGGCATCGCGCGAGCGCTGTATACGAATCTGACCACAGGCAGCCGTCAGGGCGGTTCGACCATCACCCAACAGTATGCGGAACGCTACTATTTGGGCGAAACCACGTCGTATTCCGGCAAGCTGAGGGAAGCGTTCCTGGCCATCAAGATCGCGCAGGCACAAGATAAGAGCCAGGTGCTATGCAATTACATGAACACGATTTATCTTGGTCGTGGCGCATATGGCATTCAGGCGGCGGCGAAGGCGTATTTCAACAAGAACGCCAGCGATCTGACCTTGTCGGAAGCCGCCATGTTGGCCGGTATCATTCCGGCGCCGAGCTCATGGGATCCGGCCGTCAATCAGGAACAGGCCGAAAAGCGATACGACCGCGTGCTCAGCATCATGAAGGAAGACGGCTACATCACCGCCCAGGAGAAGAAGGAAGCGCAGTTCCCTGCCGTGGCGGAAATACAGCAGAGCAACCAGATGGCCGGCGCGAACGGGTATCTGCTGACCACGGTGAAGAACGAACTGGTCAATTCCAAGGCGTTCACCGCCGATGATCTGGAAACCGGCGGCTACAAGATCGTCACCACGCTCGACAAGGACATGCAGGACGAGATTCAGCAGGTCGGCGACACCCGACCGGAGGGCATGCCGGAAAGTATTCAGGTGGGCGGTATTGCGGTCGATCAGAAGACCGGTTCCGTGAAAGCCATGTATGCGGGCAACGATTACCTCACCAAGCAGCTCAACAACGCCACGCAAGCCACGTTCGAACCGGGTTCCACCATGAAGCCGTTCGGCTTGCTGGGAGCCGCGCAGGAGGGTGTGAATTTCAACACCATCTTCAACGGCAATTCCGGCCTGACGTTTGAAACGACGCCGGGAACCACCGCGCAGGTGCCGAACGCGTTGAACACCAATTACGGGTATATCAACCTCTATCAGGCGACCGCGAATTCGGTGAACACGGTGTTCATGGAGGTCAACAAGCACCTCGGCGCCGCGAATCTCGCCAAGATCGCGCATCAGGCGGGCATTGAGGAAGACATCGCCGAAGACACCACCTACAACATTCTGGGCATCAACGGCATTACCGTGTGGGATCTGGCGCAAGGCCACTCCACCATTGCGAACGATGGCGTGAAGAACACGCTGCACATCGTCGACACGGTGCTCACGTCCGACGGTTCGAAGGAGCTGTACAAGACGGCGCAGGAGAACCAGCAGGTGTTCGATGCGAACGATTGCCATCTGGTACAGAAGGCCATGCAGGGCACCACCACGTATGGCACCGCGGCTGGCGTTTCGACACGTCTCGGACGTCAGGTGGCCGGTAAGTCCGGTACCGCAAACGACGAGAAGGCCGCTTCGTTCGTGGGCTACACGCCGCAGCTGCTCAATGTGTGGGCCATTTGGAATCCTGCGGAAGACGGCAGCGCGCAGGAAGTGCCATCGTTCGCAGGCTATGGCGTTTCCTCCACGGGCTACCCGTCGCATCTGTTCGAGGAGTTCATGTCGCTCGCATTGCAGAATCAGGAGGTGCTGACCTTCACCGAACCGACCGACAACGGCAAGATCGGCGGCCCGGACGGCACATGGGGCACCGGCGCGCAGAAGACCGAGACACGGCAGAATCAGGAGACGCCGAAGGCCGAAGAGAACACCGAGCAGACCACACCCGATCCTACGCAAAACAGCGATCAGAACAGCGGCGGTAACGGAGACGGCGGCAACTCCGGAGACGGCGGAGACGGCGGAGACGGCGGAGAC
>OGOG01002090.1_pt1 | contig 17708 bp, 14 predicted proteins | sample 1552581 | NCBI WGS metagenome assembly OGOG01 (sample SAMEA2580152, study PRJEB22360) | human gut metagenome | biome: human gut; feature: human-associated habitat; material: faeces | place: Denmark | collected 2008/2010 | reverse complement strand
TTTTAATATATATTTTATTGGTTCAAACTACCGTTCAAACTCCTTTTCGAGTTTCCTTCTTACCTTCTGATATACATCTCATTGCAAAGGAAGTGACCGTTCAAAGTACCGTTCAAGTTTTTACAGCTACTTTTCGTCTTCCAACGGCTTATATTGCAAGACGATATTCGGGTAAATCACGCCATCCAAGCAAGTAAATTGAGTCGAAAGAGTAAAATAGCGGAAGAAATCGGGATTGCGAAAGAAATAACCAGGAATAAGCCGGACATAATTCTCAGGCTGAGAGAGTACCTTACCCAAATCGGCCACAAGCATAAAATTATACATATCGGACAGACCGAATACGCTTGCTTTATAATCAACGTCTTCTTCAATAGTCTCTTTTTTCTCTAAATGATGAATGTAGAGAGTAAGACTTTCGGCATCGGACGACAACAGTAAATGATCTTTATATATACATGCATATGTATACAGTGAAGATTGAGTAATTCCCGTCAATTGGGCAAACAGCGTGTTGCGCGGCAATACATACAACATATAAGCCCGGGAAGGGGTATAACAAAATGCGACTGCAGGAACCGGAGGAGCATCTTTTTCATCCGGAGCGCTGTCAATCAAGATTTTAAGTTGGTGTTCGGACTGAATGGCATCCCATACAGGCAGGCTTGCTATAGCTGCCGGACAATCCGCTGTGTCATTACGTAAAAAAAGACAAGTCATAATATCATGCCGCCCATTTTCTTTTACATATTCGATGAATGCCTCATCACGTTCTTTAATATAATTAGAATAGGTCGCACGAGCATATTCCTGACTAGAGGTAAAGTCAAGCATTGCTTCAAGGTCACTTACCGAACGTCGACTGAAAAAGAAAGTAGACAGAGGCAACATATCACCCGGAAAGCCTTCTACCGGTTTTTGCTTGCGAAGCATGTTCATAAACGTCATACAGGTATCCGTGTCGTGACTTATCCCCGTAAAATAGACAACATCCCTGTCCAGCTTCATGTCAAACTCAGTCCATCCTCCTAACGAAGCATGCGAACGAATCCCATCGGTCAGTTTTCCCATGTCAAGCGATTGCATACGTGTGTAAATCGTAGCAGCCGCATTACTCTTCTTCGCCGCATGTACATTGGAAAAGAAAGGATCTTTCAATAAAGATTTACCGGACAAACGGGCATCGATAACCTGTTCAATCAACTTTTTCTGATAACTTACCACCAGAAAATCAGAAGTAAAATAACATGCCAGAAAATCATTATCAGGGAGTGGGTAGATACGTATCTCTTCTCCTTTGTATTCAAAAAGCTTGGAGGGAAATGAACTTGAACAATATTTCTTTATAAAATTTTCGACTAACACATAATCTCCGGAACCAAGCGTACAATAAAGTATTTGGTTACGGTCGTTATCCGGCTCATGAAAACTGAACAACATCTTATTCATCTGCCGGCTAAGCCCGTGCGGAGTTTCCTCGAGAAGAGCATTGAAATGTAATTTCAAATACGAAAACAACTTTGATATGTAAAGAAAGTGCCCTTCTTTACTACAGTCCAATTCACCGATTTCTTGTACCAGCCCCGCCATGTCATCCGTCTCAAAAACAGCTGTAGCTGTAGGCGGGACCAATGAATAGAGTTCAAATTCTTTCTGATTTTTCGCAGCCGAAAGTCTAAAGAACGAAAACACAACGAAACCTGTACACAAAAGCGCAACAGAGGTAGTGATCGCAATCTTTATTACGGTACGAAGTTTCATAATATATTGTTGTTTATCGGCTCTGGGCAAAAGTAACAAATTCCACAAAGAAACCAAAATTTCTGCTAAAATATTTCTAATCCATCCCAAGCGAAATGCACGTTCGGGGGCAAGAGCTTTTCTACTTCAGCCTGCAACCCGACATGATGACTCATGTGAATGAAATACGTCTCATTTGCTCCGATTCTCCGTGCTGCCATGAGAGCTTCTGTCAAACTCTGATGGGTAGGATGAGGAGTTATGCGAAGCGCATTCATCACCAGAACATCAAGATCACGTAATTGTTCATAAGATTCTTCAGGCATGGCCAACATATCTGTGACATAGCCGATATTCCCGATACGATACCCCAAAATAGGCAACCGTCCGTGCATCACCCGCAAAGGTGTCACCGGAGTATTATTTATGGAAAAAGTACGGTTCACATCGATCTCCCGCAAAGGGATGTTGGGCACTCCCGGATAGCTATGCTCCACAAAACAATAAGGCATCCGGCTACGTAGTTTTTCGGCCGTATACGATTCTGAATAAATGGGGATTTCTCCAAAACGGCAGAATGGTCGCAAATCATCCAGACCGCCTATATGGTCGTAATGTTCATGGGTTATCAAAACACCGTCGATTTTCCTAAAAGGCAGGTCAAGCATTTGTTCACGAAAATCGGGACCACAATCAATCAGTATCCGCGCATCATCCGTTTCCACCAAAGCCGAAGCACGCAAACGCCGGTCTCTCGGATCGGCAGACGTACAAACCGGACAGGTGCATCCTATTTCCGGTACCCCGGTAGAGGTACCGCTTCCTAATATTCTTATTTTCATAAATCAAACAATATTTACTTCAGGATGAATGTCAATACCGAATTTGTCACGGACGGAAGCACGAACCGCATCCGAAAGGGCAATAACGTCACTCCCCTTCGCTCCCCCGCGATTGACCAGCACCAAAGCCTGTTTATCATGTACTGCCGCAGGTCCGAGCGCTTTTCCTTTCCAACCGCACTGGTCGATCATCCAACCGGCAGGAATCTTTACCGTGCCGTTTGCTAGCTCATAAAAAGGTATACGCGGATATTCCTGTTGCAACGCTTCAAACTGCACACGGGGTACAATGGGGTTCATAAAGAAACTGCCGGCATTGCCTGTTACTTTCGGATCGGGAAGCTTACTCTCACGGATACCTATAATGACACGACGCATGACGGGTAGAGTCACTGCTGGGTAGTTCTCTAATTCCTGGCGAATGCTTCCATAATCCAATGTATAACTTTCTTTTTTGCTTAACCGGAAACATACATATGTGATAAAGACCTCTTTCATCTCCGGTTGCTTGAATATGCTCTTACGATAAGCATATCCACATTCATCCACGGAATAAACACGCTCCTCCCCGCGGATGTTCACCGTCTCAACTGATGTAATCAGATCTTTTACTTCCACACCATAAGCTCCGATATTCTGTACTGCGCTGGCTCCTACTTCACCGGGGATCAATGAAAGATTCTCAACACCATACCAGTCATGCTCCACACAATAAGATACGAAATCATCCCATTGGACTCCCGCACCGACACGTAACAGCACCTCTTCATCATTTTCCGAAAGAACTTCTATCCCCCCGATCAGTGAATGCAAAACCGTACCCGGATAGTCTTTTGTAAAAAGCAAATTACTTCCTCCTCCTATGTGGAGATAAGGCATAGTAATCAATTCTCTGGCAATCAATTCGTGGAGTTCTTCCACAGACCGGTATTCTAAAAAACAGGCAGCTTTAACATCAATGCCAAACGTATTGTGAGATAAAAGGGAATAATCTTCTTTTTTCATAATTCAGTTTATTTACTATCTGACTTTGTAGCGCACAAATTTAATCAATTTATTCTTCTGCTCCCATGAGTGCTAAGGTGAATTCGTAGACAAAACGACAAAAGCCTATCAAACGAAGATGCCATCTTGCTGGTAAGCAAGCATTTACTTTGTTTACCACCTCATAAAAAAATAAATAAAATACAACATCATACTTTTTAATAAAGAAGATAGTAAAAATGAAAGGAAGGCAGCGATCATATGCTAACATCCTCAAACTTGTAGAGTTCCCAATTGCCGGTAACATCTCTTCTGAAATAAAGGATATTAGAAAGTCCATTGCCAATCCCTTTTAAAGCAAGGATTTTATGAGAAGAGTCATCGGCATTCTTCTGTCCGTAATTGATATTCGACAAGCGGTCAGTCGGAAGTGAAGGTTTGAAAGCAAACCATTGATTCAAATCGAGTGTGGTTTCGAGTACGGCAAAATCATCATCCGGATCAGTCGTGACAAATGCCAAAGGTTGCGACACACGATGGCACTGAAATAAACTGTCCGTAGCAAACCGTCCAAAAAACTCCAGAAAATCCTCGTTCTCATTTTTTTCAATAGGTCGCAGATTGATGGCTTCCAATATCCATGCCCCCTTAATACGCTCAAAGTAGTATTTTTTCATCATGTGCGTCCGGATATATATCCATTCCACTTGCACGGAGGTCAAAGCGGTATCACCCACCAAATCCATATCTTCCTCCCGGTCGAATAGAAGAGTGTAATAGCTCTGCTTAGTAAACAGATCATCATGCTTCCAATATTTTTTTTCTATTTTCGAGGCTTCATTCCGGTTGTAATAGGACAACGGAAACTTAACACGTTGCCGCTGCAACGCATCATCGGAAGCAAAATTGTAAATAAAGTCATCAAAAGACTCATCCGCCTCTATAGGTACCGGTTCTTCCGGTGCTTTAATCTGGTGGAGTGTATCGGTCCGATGCCGAACCGAATCCACCTCGTTCGTAATAGCTGCAAAGGGGTTTATATCCGCCTTCTTGTTTCCACAGGAAGCTAGAAAAGCAAATAAGACAACCCCCGCTATAAGTTTTCTCATTATTTCAGTTTAGCTCTTAATTTCTCAAGCATATCCACCGTCATACTTTCCAGGTCATATTCCGGTTCCCACCCCCACTCTTTACGAGCGCAGGTGTCATCCAAGCTATCCGGCCAACTGTCAGCGATACGCTGCTTTAACGGGTCTACATCATAAACCATCTTGAAGTCGGGCACATGCTTGCGTATGGCTTCATAAATAGTCTCCGGATCAAAGCTCATGGAGGCGATATTGAAAGCATTGCGATGAACCAGCTTTTCAGGATCGGCTTCCATCAATGAGATGGCAGCATTCAATGCATCCGGCATGTACATCATATCCATAAGCGTACCTTTGGCAATAGGACATACAAACGTTTCACCTTTCACGGCAGAATAATATATATCAACTGCGTAATCCGTCGTTCCACCTCCCGGAGGAGTCACATTCGAGATAATTCCCGGGAAACGAACGGCACGGGTATCCACACCATATTTATTATGATAGTAGTCGCTCAGAAGTTCGGTAGTCACTTTCGTAACACCATACATCGTACGCGGACGCTGGATGGTATCCTGCGGAGTCTTCGTATGCGGGGTATCGGCTCCGAACGAACCGATGGAACTAGGGGTAAATACAGCACAACCGTGAATACGGGCCGTTTCCAGCACATTCCACAAACCGTCTATACCGATCTTCCACGCCAATTTGGGTTTCGACTCTGCTACAACAGACAACAAGGCAGCAAGGTTGTAGATCGTATCGATATTATACTCTTTTACCACAGATTCGATCATTCCCGCATCCGTCACATCAACGATCGCTGAAGGTCCCGATTCTTTCAATTCTCCTTTAGGCTCAGCACCCGGAATATATCCGGCCACTACATGTGTGTTCCCATAGCGTTTCCGCAATTCCATCGTGAGCTCCGATCCAATTTGTCCGGTGGCTCCAATTACCAAAATATTCTTCATTCTTCTAACTTGTGATTATAAGTTAACGAGTTATAAGATTAAACATCAGGTTACTAGCTATAAAACTACGAGCATTTTTGCCATTCTGAAAGATGCTCACAGTCCATAGCGTATATCCTTCAGCTAAATCCGCACAAAGTAAGCACTTTTTTTTTAATTTTTATATCAAAAAGATATTGTTTATTCCAATAAAAATCATGTCCTTTGCATAGAAACTAAAATCCAAAACGCTATGTACGGTAAAATGAAAGAACACCTCAGCAATACGCTTGCTGAAATTAAGGAAGCCGGACTCTATAAAGAAGAGCGACTGATTGAAAGTGCACAACAAGCTGCCATTAAAGTGAAAGGAAAAGAAGTGCTGAACTTTTGTGCGAATAACTACCTGGGACTCTCCAACAATCCCCGTTTGATAGAGGGTGCCAAGAAGATGATGGATCACCGTGGATACGGTATGTCTTCCGTCCGGTTTATCTGCGGAACACAGGATATCCACAAAGAACTCGAAGCTGCCATCTCTGACTATTTCCGAACAGAAGACACAATCCTGTATGCAGCTTGTTTCGATGCCAACGGTGGCGTTTTCGAACCGCTGTTCACCGAAGAGGATGCCATTATCTCCGATTCACTGAACCATGCTTCTATCATCGACGGTGTGCGCCTTTGCAAAGCAAAACGCTACCGCTATGCCAACGCCAACATGGAAGAACTGGAAAAATGCTTGCAAGAAGCACAAGCCCAGCGTTTCCGCATCGTTGTGACGGATGGCGTATTCTCAATGGACGGCAACGTGGCTCCGATGGATAAGATTTGCGCATTGGCAGAAAAGTATGATGCATTGGTCATGGTGGACGAATCGCACTCCGCAGGTGTTGTAGGCCCGACAGGACATGGCGTAAGCGAACTTTATAAGACATACGGACGTGTAGACCTTTACACGGGTACATTGGGTAAGGCATTCGGTGGTGCTATGGGTGGTTTTACCACAGGTCCCAAAGAAATTATCGACTTGTTGCGTCAACGCAGCCGTCCCTACCTGTTCTCCAATTCCGTAGCTCCTGCGGTTATTGGCGCCAGCATCGAAGTATTCAAAATGTTGAAAGAAAGCAATGCCCTTCATGACAAGTTGGTAGAAAACGTAAACTATTTCCGTGACAAGATGATTGCTGCCGGATTCGACATCAAACCGACCCAGAGCGCAATCTGTGCCGTAATGCTTTACGATGCAAAACTATCTCAGATTTATGCAGCCCGAATGCTTGAAGAGGGTATCTATGTAACCGGTTTCTACTACCCGGTGGTTCCGAAAGATCAGGCACGTATCCGCGTACAAATCTCTGCCGGACACGAAAAAGAACATCTTGACAAGTGTATCGAGGCTTTCATTAAAGTCGGTAAAGAATTAGGTGTATTGAAATAAACTTTTCAGGTTCTTTCATTGTTATAATAGCATTTAGCATGAATAACAATGGAAGAACTTACACTCACGACACCCGCCCTACTCTTTTCGGCAGTATCACTAATCTTACTGGCATATACAAACCGATTTCTATCGTATGCACAACTGGTTCGCCAATTGCGCGACCGTTACATGGAAGATCCTACGGATATCACTGTCGCCCAAATTGAAAATCTCCGCAAGCGCCTTAATTTAACCCGGACGATGCAGGGGCTCGGTATAGCAAGTCTTTTTTTCTGCGTGGTAAGTATGTTTCTTATTTATATCGGACTGCAATTGCTCTCTGCCTATATTTTCGGTCTGGCATTACTTCTTCTGATCGGCTCTTTGGGAGTTTCATTCCGGGAAATTCAAATATCCACCCGTTCGTTGGAAATCTACCTGAGCATCATGGAAAAAGGAAAATTCAAGAAATGACGTGACAAGGTAAAACTACCGTAAAACGGCTCCCCTTGCCAAGTTCCGACCATAGCTCAATGCTCCCGTGAGATTTCTCAACGATGACTTGACAAATGGAGAGCCCCAATCCTGTCCCCTGAGCAAACTCATTTTGCTTGTAAAAGCGGCTAAAGATAATGTGTTGTTCTTCCTTGGGAATTCCGATACCGGAATCCTCCACATAGATACGTACCTGATTTTCCTCAGGAACAAAACAATATCCCAATTTGATATATCCTTCCTTTGTAAATTTAGAAGCATTATTCAGGAAATTAGTCAATACCTGGGTCAACCGGTCATTATCCACTTCTATTTCCATAGGAGTGTCATCCCTCTCTTCAATAAATTCCAGATACGAAGGAATCAGCACTTTATGGGTCATATAAACTTTATCGACCAGTCCGGCTACATTACACTTCTCCATCTGAAACGTCATATTTCCAGATTCCATACGTGACAATTCGAGGATATCATTAATCAGTTTCAATAGCAATTCGCTATTTCGATTGATCGTATCTATGTATTCCGTTTTATCGGCTTCATCCAACTCATCTTCCATTGCCAGTATGTTTGAGAAGCCGACAATAGCATTAAGAGGAGTACGTATTTCATGGCTCATGTTTGCAAGAAACGATTGCTTCAATTCCGCCTTCTCTGCTAATCGGCGTGCATCTTCCAACTCCTGTTCCCGGTCTTTGATCTCTTGTATATTCAACAAAAGACCGGCCGTCTTAAGTTGTCCGTTAGCTAACTGCGTCGTGGTATATCGAAATTCCCACCATTGATATCCCTGACCATTAAAATCGCATTTGAGCCGCACAATCTTCTTTTTTGCCAACGCCAGATTTTTCTTGTTTATTTTGAATAACTCTTGATGGTCAGGATGAATATAATTTCTCAATTCATCGATATCGACTTTGCGCGTTTTTTTACCTAACCATTTCCAATAAGCATTTTCGAGAACAATGAGGTCATCCTGTAATTTCCATGCAAAAGTATTTCCACCTTCGATCGACAAGGCTAGTGTCTCTTTTTCATCCTCCAAAGCATAAAGAGCCATCTTCTTCCGCTTTTGTTCACGCCAATAAAGAAATGCCAGTGCGCTGATTATACTTCCCAACAAAACGACAATGAATACAATCAACGTCATCCATAATCCATTATACCGTTCTTTAAATGGCATGTTTATAATTTCATACTTTGCCGGAATAGCTTTTTTTGAAATATGCAATTGTTGCATTACATTCCAATCTATTTGATAAACCTTTTTACTTTCCCGAACGGGTATTGCTCCCGGTGAAGTACCATGCAAAATACCTACCGCTTCCCCTACTTCTTCACTTATTTGCACATTTAATGGAGTAATATATCCCCCCAATAATTTCTCTCCGTACCCAAATGCTTCATTTATCGCAGTTATACTGGGGCTGGCACATATATTACCAATATTTACAGTCGTAAAATCCCGCTTCAGTTGTACATAACACCTGTTTTCAACATATTTGCTAAGCAGCCAGATGAAACCACCGGGAGAAGCATCTACTACACGTGCCCGAATAGATTCAAAGTAAACATATCCCTCTTTTCTCATCGAATCCCTTTTCTGACGTTTAAACTCAAGATGAGCTAATCCAACTACTTTCCGACCTCTGAATTGCTCTTTCATATCGGCACGTATGGCCTGATCAAGATATGTATAATCAAGTATAGTGAAAAGCATTATATTCTTTCCAAGCAATTCCAGCCCGACATCCAACGTTTTATTGTAATCTATTTTATCATGAAAACCCGTCACATTGGGGTATTGCTTGATCAGTTCCCAATTCGGATAATTCACACCGGCAAAAACCACCGGGATTTGTTTTGGTAACGGATGCCCGCATTTTAGCAAAGAGTAAGTAGCCTGATCTTCATTAACTAAAATAATTTCGGGTTTCCAATCCCCTAAAGAATCAAGCAACATTCTCATTCTGTCCAGTTCTTCCTGTTCCTGATGACTTTCACAATCAAGATAGACTGTCCGTATATCCGCTTCAATCCCTTTATCCTTGAATGCTTTTTTTATCAGAATATTAAAATCAGGATATGCCGCATAACTATATTCGTAAGAATGGATTACCAATACCCGATGTTCTTCTTTCTCTGTACACCCGGAATTGATTAACACCAATAGTTGGAGTGTCATCAGATATATGAGGTTTAAATATATTTTATTCATAGACTTCATCAATTGAAAATATAACGTAAGCCAAACTGTATTTGCCAGCAGTTATCCGAAATACGATTAGGTATAAAGGTCTCCGCAGGCAAAGTCGGCACACCGTTATCCATTTGTGTCACCATCGTATAAACCGGTTCATTCGCATCACTCATTCCTCTGAAATTCAACAGTTTATTAGTACGTACACTCTTCGTGACTCCCCAAGAACTGTTCAACAGATTTCCAATATTCATCATATCCACAGTAAACTGCAATGTATTCATCGTCTTCCCAACCTTGACACGAAAATCCTGAGCCAGGCGAAGATCAAAGCGGTTCACCCAAGGCAAAAAAGCACCATTTGTCTCGGCATATTCTCCTTTATGTTCTTTCAAATAAGTATCCTGATCAATAAAAGCCCAAAAAGCATCTTGCTGCTCGGACGCAGTAAACGTCCGATCACCTACTTTTAAATCCTGAAAATTAAGCTCCGTTCGATCAACAGGAATATATAGCAAATCATAAACGTATCCGTCTCTATTCATATCATTACCATATAAATAGGAATATGAGTCGTATCGCTGTCCCGAATAGAAAAGTGAAATCATCGTTGCATAATTACGGGCATACCTGACAGCGTAAGAAACTTCCGCTATCATCCGATGAGGGGATTGGACATACTTTGAATTATGCAAAGTCAGATAATTGGCACCTTGTACAGAAGGTTCCTGTCGCCATGCACCATCAATCTGATTACTCGAATTATTCGAAAGTGAACGCGAACGGGTGTAAGTGTATGATGCCATAAGATTCAAATCTTTTACAGGCATCATATTCAGTACGGCATTCAAAGTATAACTATAACCTTTTCCTGTATTGGTCATCAACATGGCATCCGTAATCTCCTGATAGATATACTTTTCTGTTTTCCCGGGATAAAGAGCCCTATTATCGTTACCGGAAAAAACAGACATCTTCGGATCATCACGACCTATAACATTCATGTTTTTTTGCAAAATTGCATTGATATCTTTGATATAAATCCCTTCAAAGGTCATGTCCGCTTTGAAAGGTAAAGGCAACTGCCAGTCCAGTGCTAATGAAGTTTTCCAAACTTGAGGCATTTTGAACTTACGGTCAATTGTAATAATACTGTTTACAGCTCCCGGTTCCGTGAGAAAACGATCCGGAAAACGAGGCGCGATTTCCTGAAGAATTTGTTGTGGAGTACGAATCCCCCCCGCTAACGCAGCAAGTAGAGGATCTCCAAGTTTTGTAGTCGAAACGCTGGTTTGCAACATACCACTCCCTTCTTGCATTTTCGACAAGAATATCAAAGGAAAACGTCCGGTAAAGATACCTGTACCTCCCCGAAGCTTCAAGCGATTATTACCCAGCAAATCGTAATTAATCCCGATGCGAGGTGAAATCAATGGGGTTGCCTTCGGCCAATATGCCGTACTCAATTGAACACCGTTAAAATTATAACCTGTTATGGATGGATTTTCATACCGTTTATTCACATAAAAAGGAATATCCATACGCACTCCATAAACCAATTTCAGGCGAGAATTCACGTTATAATCATCCTGTACATACAAAGAAAACTGCTCATAATGCACCTCCGAAAGTGCCCGATCTTCTCCGGTAAGTGAGTATGTCAATGCAAAAGCAGTGGGTGCAGCCCGATTGACAAAATCATCACAACTGGCATAACGGTAATAGCCAGCACCATAACGCATGTAGCAATTAGAGACATACTGTGATTCGAAACTAATACCACCCGTCAATTGATGATTGCCTGCCTGCGCTGAAAAATGATCTGAAACGCTCCATACCCGCTCTTTAATCCCGTTTCCCCACGCATGTTGATCATAACCCGCATTCATAAATGGACGATCTATACCCTGCTCATCCGGTTTCATTATATCTACCGTGGGAAAATCTCCTTTACACTCCCGTTTGTTACCATCGTTAAAGGTATAACTCACTAGCAACTTATTATTCATCGAATGTCCCAAATGACTATTTAATTCCATAGTCAATGAACTGACATTATTGGACTGCTTCCACGTTGAATTACGAAAAGCCATGGAATAACGCCCCACAGGACTTCCGTTTACATCCAATGCCGCACCTACTACATTGTTATCTTTCTGTTGTGAAGTATAATTGTAGCGAAACATCAATCTGTTCCTATCCGAAATATTCCAATCGACACGTGCCATGGCACGATAAATGTTCATCCCCCCGCTGAAGTCAGTCCAAGAACCTGTATCATACCCATACATCCCTTTCAGATCTTGTGAGAAACAACGCATATCCGCATCCGTCACACGTGACACCCGATTTTCGACATCTTCATTTCCATCTGTCGAAAGTTTCCATTTATGGATAGGTGCCGGCTGGTTTTCATATTCGCCATTGACAAAAAAGAAAAGTTTATTTTTCAGAATCGGGCCACCCAAAGTAAATCCGTATATATTTCTTTTTTCTTCGGCTCTTTCACCAAGGTCTTCGCCATTTACCCGGTTTCCTCTCAAATGTTCGTTTTTAACATAAATATATGCCGAACCCCGAAGTTGGTTGGTTCCACTCTTTGTGACAGCGTTGACTGATGCACCGATGAAATTGGTCTGCCGGACATCATAAGGTGCTATACTTACTTGTACCTCCTCCAATGCGTCTAACGAAACAGGATTTCCACCCCCAGGCAAAACAGCACCATCCAATCCCATACTATAATTAAAATTAGCTCCATCAATGCTGTAATTATTCATCCGTTGGTCACGACCTCCGAAACCATTTCCATTCGCATAGGGAGATAACTTTGTGATATCACTGAAACTTCTGTTTATATTCGGAAGCGTCAGCATATCATCGGATGTAATGTGCGTAGATGCACCCGTTTTTTCACTGGCATATCTCGTCCGAACAGCTACTATAACCACTTCATCCAACTCGACAGATGGTTGTAGCGTAACATTACAGGAATATGTCTCAGCAAGCTGTAAATAGACATCAGCTATAGCGGCACTACCGTACCCTACATAAGATATTTCAATGCGATATGGACCGCCAGTCCGCAGTCCCTGTAAATAATAATTTCCATGAGTATTGGTTATCGTCCCATAGTGTGTTCCGGATGTTTCATGTATGGCAGTTATTGTAGCACCGGATAAAGGCTCTTCATTTTCATCAAGTACCAAACCACTTATAGCGGACGTCGTCACCTGTGACATGGCAAAAGTGCAACATGACAATAAGAGACAAAGGTTAACTAAGAATTTGCTCATGTCTTATTTATATTGTTTAATAAATGAACCTCCTCAGAGAGGTTTTGCTTTTCATATTCAGCATATGATGTTTGCCTGTTTGCTTATTTAGACTCCACAAAAATAAAAAATATAATATTACCAAAGGCCTTTTTTGTGGCAAATAACATAAAAAAAATCCCAGATGTAAACATCCGGGATTTTTTTGTATTTTGGATAATAATATCACCAAGTTATCAACGCTGGCCCAATTGCGAATCGAGGAAGAATATTCCAGCTTCACCGGCTTTCTTGATTCTATCAACCACCTCCAAAGCAGTAGCTTCTTCTTCCACCTGCTCACGAACAAATCCCCAAAGGAAATCTTGAGTCGCTTTATCTTTTTCCGCATGTGCCAAATCGACCAGATTGTCAATCAATTTGGATATATGACGTTCATGTTCATACACATGTTCGAATACTTCCAATGGAGTACCCCAACCGGTTGGAACTACGTCGATCTTATCTATTTTAGCAGTTCCATTACGTTTGATAATATAATCCGCCATCGTATAGGCGTGTTCCAGCTCTTCCTGAGACTGTTTCTTCATCCAATGGGCAAATCCGCTAAATCCCTCTTTAGCAAAATGAAAGGACATGGACAAGTACAAATTAGCAGACCACATTTCTGCTATAATCTGTTCATTAATTGCATTCTGTAATTTCTCTGAAATCATAATCGTTTGTATTTATTATATTGAGATAATTAAACTAATAACAAAAATAAGTTCCAGTTGTTCGATCATGAATATCTCTTTAAACTTAATTATATCAACTCTTCCGATGTATACCCCTTCGGTAATTCACGGCAATTATAGCCGGAAGCCATAATCTCTCCATAAGCACCTGCCGAACGAAGCGCTATCAAGTCTCCACGGTGAACTTTATTCAAATCGATCGCCTTACCGAACACGTCAGAAGATTCACAAATCGGACCTACGACGTCATATGCTTGTACAGGCTCTTCAGAAGTTATGTTCTCCATCTTATGGTAAGCCTGATAGAGGGCCGGACGGAGCAGATCTGTCATTCCGGCATCGAGAATAGCAAACTTCTTATTGGTTCCTTGCTTTACATAGAGAACTTTAGATATAAGCGTTCCACATTGTCCGACAACGGAACGTCCCAGTTCAAAATGTAAAGTCTGATAAGGCCGGAGCTTCAATTGTCCTGCAAAAGTAGCAAAATAGGCTTTAAAATCCGGGATCGCCTGACGGTTCGGGTGTTGATAGTCAATTCCCAAACCACCACCGACATTGATATGTTTCACAAAAATCTGGCGGGCTTCCAATTTGTCCTGCAATTCATTGACACGGTTGCAAAGGGCTATAAAATCACCCATATCGAGTATCTGCGAGCCGATATGGAAATGCAAGCCAATAAAATTTACATGATTCATTTCCTTGGCTGCATCGATCACCCCGTCCATGTCTTCCATACTGATACCAAACTTGTTTTCAGACAATCCGGTAGTAATCTTGGCATGTGTATGCGCTCCCACATCGGGATTGATACGAAATGCCACATTCGCCACTTTACCTTTGGAGGCAGCCAACTCATTTATTATTTCAAGTTCGGGAACTGACTCGACATTGAAACAGAAAATATCATAATCAAGCCCTAATTCAATCTCCCAATCTGCTTTACCCACTCCGGCAAAAACAATCTTTTGAGCAAGAAAACCTGCTTTAATGGCTGCACGTATCTCACCGCCACTCACACAATCGGCTCCCAATCCGCCTTCACGAATAATTGAAAGAACCTTCGGATTAGCATTTGCCTTCACAGCATAATGCACGTCAAAACGTCCATACCGGGCTACTTCTTTATTGATGACAGCCAGCGTGTCCCGAAGCACCTTGATATCGTAATAATAAAAAGGAGTCCGCAACTCACGGAACTTATCAATAGGGAATATTCCTTTCATAAACTATGCTATGTTTAAAAGTCTGTTTAAATTTCACTCCTGGTAAAAGCGCTCCAAATGTTTTGATGGTAATTTCTTACTTTCCATTGAATAACATATCACTCAGTGATTGCAACGCTGCTTTCTTGTCGCACTCGCGAATAAGGAAAGAAATGTTGTAATTGCTACCGCCGAATGAAATCATACGTACCGGGATTTCACGCATAGCATCGAGTGCTTTTGCTTCAAATCCGATATTCTCCCATTCCAGGTCACCGACCACACAGATAATACACATATTCTTATCAACAGTGACCGTACCGTACTTCTTAAGGTCATCCAGGATTTCGTTCAAATGTTTAGTGTTATCGATAGAAACCGATACGCCCACTTCAGATGTACAAATCATATCGATGGATGTCTGGTAACTTTCGAATATCTCGAATACCTTACGCAAGAAGCCGTGCGCCAACAACATACGGCTGGATTTGATCTTTATGGCAGTGATGTTTTCTTTAGCAGCCACAGCTTTGATCTTGCCCTTCTCCGAATCATTTGAAATAAGAGTTCCCGGAGCTTCCGGATCCATCGTATTCAACAGACGAACAGGAATATTTGCATATTTGGCAGGCTGGATGCAAGTAGGATGCAGGATTTTAGCACCGAAATAGGCCAGCTCGGCAGCTTCCTCGAATTGCAACTGCCGCACCGGAGCTGTTTTGTCCACAATACGCGGGTCATTGTTATGCATACCATCAATATCCGTCCATATCTGGATTTCAGAAGCATTGACGGCAGCACCGATCAAGGATGCTGTATAGTCGCTGCCTCCACGTTGGAGATTGTCAATCTCACCATAAGCATTCCGGCAGATAAAGCCTTGTGTAATATAGATTTCGGCATCCGGATAAAGCTCTAACTGTGCAAGCAATTTCTCCTTAATATAGATAGGATCGGGTTCTGCATTTTTATCAGTACGCATGTATTCTAAAGCCGGAAGCAATACGGACTTCACTCCACACTCCTGGAGGTAGAAATTTACCATAGCGGTAGAAATCAGTTCACCCTGTGCCAGCACCACTTTCTCCTCAAACAAGGTAAAGAGATCTTTCGTATACGAACGAATGTAGTCGAAATGAGATTTGACAACTTCCAGACCTTTCTGTTTATATTCCGGAGTGGCGTAAAGCTCGTCAACATGCTGTTTATATTTTGATTCCAGCTGATTGATAATCTCGTTGGCACCTTCCGGATTCTTCTTGTACAGATAGTCGGAAATCTCTACCAATGTATTTGTCGTACCTGCCATAGCCGAAAGGACAACAATCTTTCTTTCACCATCGGTAATCAATTTGGCTACTTCCTTCATCCGCTTTGCAGACCCTACGGAAGTTCCTCCAAACTTTAAAACTTTCATTTTCGTTACTGTGTTAAAATTAGTATGTATATTAATTATTTATCTTTTGAAAATTCATGGGTCACATCTGTAATATGATGCTCGGCACAACGGTAAACACGACCGGGAAATTGATTCAGGATGTGCAGGTTATGTGTGGTCATCACCACAGACGAACCTGATTCACAAATCCCGTGCAAGAGTTCCACGATAGCCCTTCCGGTTTCCACATCGAGATTGCCTGTCGGCTCGTCTGCCAGAATAATAGCAGGAGAATTGAGTACGGCACGTGCTATGACGATGCGTTGCTGTTCACCTCCCGAAAGTTCATTGGGTAGTTTATATCCTTTGTTGCTCATGCCCACCAATTGAAGCACCTCTTCAATCCGGTCTTTGATCTCTTGCTTATTCTTCCAGCCGGTAGCCCGGAGAACGAACTCGAGATTGTTGTATACCGTTCGGTCGGTCAGCAACTGGAAATCCTGGAAAACAATGCCGAGCTTCCGTCTTAATTGCGGGATATACTTGCGTTTGATCGTTCGCATATTATACCCTAACACTTCAGCTTCGCCATCCACCACATCAAGTTCGCCATAGAAGGTTTTCAAAAGGCTCGTTTTGCCGGAACCCACTTTCCCTATCAGATAGACAAATTCTCCCTTTTGCAATTCCAACGTAACATCACTCAACACACAGAGGTCTTGCTGATGAATCTCTACTTTATTATATTTAATCAGTGCTTCGTCCATGAGTCACTATGTCTTATCTGCAATTCACGTGCCAGATCTTCAATGCGATATCCTTTTGATGTCAACAGCACAATGAGATGATATAACAAATCGGATCCTTCATAAATCAGACGTTCGTCCGTACCGTTGGTCGCTTCAATAACTGTTTCTACAGCTTCTTCACCGACTTTCTGGGCAATCTTGTTAATACCGGACTCGAACAGGCTGGTGGTATAAGATTTTTCGGGCATGTCCTGATGACGTTTGTCTATAAAGTCCTGAAGCAATTTAAGAAACATGACCGGTTCTTCGTTCTTTTCCCCCCAGCAAGTATCCGTACCGGTATGGCAAACCGGACCGGCAGGATTCACCTGGATCAATAACGTATCATTGTCACAATCCGCCTTGACAGAAACTACATGAAGAAAATTTCCACTCTCCTCTCCTTTTGTCCAAAGACGGTTCTTTGTACGGCTGAAAAAAGTCACTTTCCCGGTTTCCACGGTCTTTTCATATGCTTCCTTATTCATAAAACCAAGCATCAACACTTTACGGGTGTCGTTATCTTGTATGATGGCGGGAACAAGCCCGTTCATTTTTCTGAAATCCAATTCCATTTATATACTATTTTTCTATTTT
>OGOG01002080.1_pt1 | contig 17778 bp, 15 predicted proteins | sample 1552581 | NCBI WGS metagenome assembly OGOG01 (sample SAMEA2580152, study PRJEB22360) | human gut metagenome | biome: human gut; feature: human-associated habitat; material: faeces | place: Denmark | collected 2008/2010 | reverse complement strand
AATCTTGCAGAATTTTGACTTGAGCGTAACCTTTTCAGTTACAAACGAGTCGCACGAACATCGTTTCCGTGACCACCTTCACCAACGACACCACTGACTTCTCCGTGCAGGTGACCGAGGCCAAGAACGCCGGTGCGGACGTTGTGTTCCTGCCCATCTACTACACCCCCGCTTCCCAGATTCTCAACGCTGCCAACACCATGGGCTACAAGCCGGTGTTCTTCGGCGTTGACGGCATGGACGGCATCCTGACCATGCCCGGCTTCGATGTTGCGCTGGCGGAAGACGTCATGCTGCTGACCCCCTTCTCCGCGGACGCGCCGGACGAGCTGACCAAGAGCTTCGTCGGCAAGTATCAGGAAAAGTACGGCGAGGTGCCGAACCAGTTCGCGGCGGATGCGTATGACGGCATCTACGCGCTGGCGGCGGCCGCTGAAAAGGCTGGCGTGAAGGGCGACGAAGCGGCGGAAGATATCTGCGACGCGATGATTGCTGCCATGCAGGAACTGACCGTCACCGGTCTGACCGGCACGATGGTCTGGGATGCGACGGGCGCTGTCACCAAGACCCCGACGGCCGTCATCATCAAGAACGGCGTGTATGTCGGCGCTGAGGCGGCTGCAGCAGAGTAATCCCCCCTATTCCACACGTTTTCCTCATGCCGGAGGAGGAGCTTCCTTCTCCGGCATGAGCGTATCCACCAGGTGCAGACAGAAGGTAATCAGCAACAGTTGATGCAAGGGTGCACACGGACTGCTGCTGATTGCCTTGCTGTCTTTCAAGGGAAAGTGCTTTTCCCGCAGATTTCAGTCATTTGGAGGTGCAGGCAGGATGCTTCAGTTCTTCTCTTACCTCATCAACGGCATCAGCCTTGGCAGCGTGTATGCCATCATCGCCCTGGGCTACTCGATGGTCTACGGCATTGCCAAGATGCTGAACTTCGCGCACGGCGACGTCATCATGATTGGCGCGTACATTGCCTTCTGCGCCACGCAGTACTGGGGCATGTCCCCCCTGCTTGGCGTGCTGATTGCCATGATTGTCTGCACGGTGCTGGGCATGGTCATCGAGCGCCTGGCGTACAAGCCGCTGCGTCAGGCAACGAGCCTTGCCGTGCTGATTACCGCCATCGGCGTGAGCTACCTGCTGCAAAACCTGGCGCTGCTGGTGTTCGGCCCGAACCCCATGTCGTTCCCGTCCTTCGTCAGCATCCCGTCCATCAGCCTGTTTGACGGGCAGCTGATTCTGACTGGCGAAACAATCGTGACCGTGCTGGCGAACATCATCATCATGCTGGTGCTCACGTTCTTCACCTCCCACACGAAGATGGGCAAGGCGATGCGCGCCGTCAGCGAAGACCGCAGCGCGGCGGAACTGATGGGCATCAAGGTGAACGCGACGATTTCCCTGACCTTCGCCATCGGCAGCGCGCTGGCGGCGATTGCGGGCGTGCTGCTCTGCTCCACCTACCACACGCTGATGCCCACGACGGGTTCCATGCCGGGCATCAAGGCGTTCACGGCGGCTGTTTTCGGCGGCATCGGATCAATTCCCGGTGCGCTGCTGGGCGGCCTGCTGCTGGGCATCATTGAGATTCTCGGCAAGGCGTATGTGTCCATGGAGCTGGGCGACGCGCTGGTGTTCGCCGTGCTGATTATCGTGCTGCTGGTCAAGCCGACGGGGCTGCTGGGCAAGCCGATGCGGGAGAAGGTGTAACGGGATGAAGAAAACGATGAAAAAGTCAACAAAAGGCTTTCTGAACAACTTGATCACCTACGCCATCGTCATCATCGCGTTCGTCTTTACGCAGATGGCGCTGAGCAAGATGATTCCGGGCGTCACCATCAGCCGCTCCCTGAAGGGGCAGCTCATCCCGATTTGCGTCTACATCGTCATGGCGGTTTCGCTGAACCTGACGGTCGGCATCTCCGGCGAACTGTCGCTGGGGCACGCGGGCTTCATGAGCGTCGGCGCGTTCTCCGGCATCATCATGTCTGGCTGGCTGCTGAACGCCTTCCAGATGGAAAATGAGACGATGCGCCTCGTGCTGGCCATGCTGGCGGGCGGCGTATGCGCGGCGATTGCGGGTGTGCTGATCGGCATCCCGGTGCTGCGTCTGCGCGGCGACTACCTTGCCATCGTCACGCTGGCGTTCGGCGAAATCATCCGCAACGTCATGAACTGCCTGTATTTCGCGTTCAGCGACGGCAAGCTGATTATCAACTTCAACAATCCCCGCATTGATGGCACGCTCCTGTACAACGGGCCGGCGGGGGCGGTGCGCGTCGGGCGCATTGCGACGTTCGAGGCGGGTTTCGTGCTGGTGCTGCTGACGCTGTTTGTCGTGCTGAACCTCATCAACAGCCGCTCCGGCCGCGCGATTATGGCAAGCCGCGACAATCGCATTGCCGCTGAAGCGATGGGCGTGAACGTGACGAAGTACAAGCTGATGGCGTTCGTCACCTCGGCGGCGCTGGCGGGCATGGCTGGCGCGCTGTTTGGGCTGAACTTCTCCTCCATCGCGCCGGACAAGTTCAAGTTTGACACGTCCATCCTCGTGCTGGTGTTCGTCGTGCTGGGCGGCATCGGCAATATCCGCGGTTCGGTGATTGCGGCGGCGCTGCTGACGGTGCTGCCGGAGGTGCTGCGCGAATTTGGCGACTATCGTATGCTGATTTACGCCATCGTGCTGATTGCCGTGATGCTGCTGGGCAACGCCCCGGTGGTGCGGCAGGTGCTTGAGCGCATCCGCCCCGCGAAAAAAGAAGTTGTGAAGGAAGGTGACGCGGCATGACTGAACCGCTGAAGCGTTTTAAGCCCAATACAAAGATGGTTCCCGTGCCGTCGCGCAGCATCATTCCGGAACGCGACGTGAATCATTCGCCCGTGCTGGAAGCCAGCCATCTGGGCATTGAGTTCGGCGGCCTGAAGGCAGTCGACGACGTGAACCTTGCCATCGGGCGCACGGAAATCTGCGGGCTTATCGGCCCGAACGGCGCGGGCAAGACAACGGTCTTTAACCTGCTGACAAAGGTCTATCAGCCCACAACCGGCACCGTGCTCATCAACGGCAAGGACACGGCAGGCATGAACACAGTGCAGGCCAGCAAGCTCGGCATTGCCCGCACGTTCCAGAACATCCGCCTGTTCGACAACATGACGGTGGAAGAGAACGTCCGCATCGGCCTGCACAACCAGATTAAGTACGGCATGTTTTCCGGCATTTTCCGTCTGCCGCAGTATTGGCAAGGCGAGAAGAAGCAGCACGAAAAGGCGCTGGATCTGCTGAGCATCTTCGGCATGGAAAACATGGGCGATGTCAAGGCAGGTTCCCTCCCCTACGGCGCACAGCGGCGCTTGGAGATTGTGCGCGCGCTGGCGACGAATCCGTCGCTTCTGCTGCTGGACGAACCCGCCGCGGGCATGAATCCGCACGAAACGGCGGAGCTGATGGAGAACATCATCAAAATCCGCGACCAGTTCCAGATTGCTATTCTGCTCATTGAGCATGACATGAATTTGGTCATGGGCATCTGTGAAGGCATCTGCGTGCTGAACTATGGGCGCATTATCGCCAAGGGCACGGCAGAGGAAATCCAGAACAACCCGGTCGTCATTGAGGCGTATCTGGGCAAGCAGAAGGAGGCGAAAGCATGAGTCTGCTGGAAGTCAACGATATCAACGTTTATTACGGCGCGATTCACGCAATCAAGGGCATTTCCTTCTCGGTGGATGAGGGCGAGGTCGTCACGCTGATCGGCGCAAACGGCGCGGGCAAATCCACCACGCTGAACACCGTCGCCGGATTGCTCCGCCCGCGCGAGGGCAGCATCCACTTCGGCGGCAAGGATCTGGCGCGCGTCCACGCGTCGGATATGGTGAAGCACGGCATGGCGCTCTGCCCCGAAGGGCGGCGCATCTTCCAGCAGATGACGGTGCAGGAGAACCTCGAAATGGGCGGCTTCACGCGCCCCGACAAGGAGATTCCGGGCAGCATTGAGCAGATGTTTGAGCTGTTCCCGCGCCTGAAGGAGCGCCAGAAGCAGATTGCCGGCACGCTCTCCGGCGGCGAGCAGCAGATGCTGGCGATGGCGCGCGCGCTGATGTCCAAGCCGCGCCTGCTGATGCTGGATGAGCCGTCAATGGGCCTTGCGCCGATTCTGGTCGAGCAGATTTTCGACATTATCCGCGCGCTGCACAAGAGCGGCACGACGATTCTGCTGGTGGAGCAGAACGCGCAAATGGCATTGTCCGTCGCGAACCGCGCGTATGTGCTGGAAACAGGCAAAATTTCCATGTCCGGCGACGCGCAGGAGCTGCTGCACAACGATGCAGTCAGGAAGGTGTATCTGGGGGCGTAATGCCAGGCAACCGGGAAGGTGGCAGAAGCCGCCTCCCGGTTTTTCTTTCGCGTCAAGATTGACATTATCCTGCAAGCATGGTATTGTATAGGTGAAATGAATGTTATTCGGCAACAGGAGGCATCCGCATGAATCCCTATTTGACGCAGCGGGCGAACCGCCGATGGTGGATGTATCCGCTGATGGCGCTGTTCTTTGCCCTATCGGCGCTGCTGCTGTGGCGCACCTGCAAGGCAGGTGAGCACGGCGACACGCGCATGGTGGTGCTGCTGCTTTGCCTGTCGACGGCGGCGCTGTACGCCGGGATGCATCTGCTTCAGGGGGAAATCATCCGACGCCGGGCGCGCGGCATTGCACAGCAGTTAGCGACGTTCTCGCTGCACATGTTTCCGCTGTCGGATATGCCCAAGCTCCTGCCGGACTGCCCGAACATGGAGACGCTGCGGTTATTGCTCTGCGGGAACTATCTGCGAAACATTCAGATTGATCCGCTGACGGCGATGGTATACCTGACTGCGCCGAACCTCCGGGCGTATGGGGCGATACAGTCGTTTATTGTGTGTCCGCACTGCGGGAGGCGCACGAGTGTGGGGGAAGGGGCTGCGCGGCAGTGCGAGCATTGCGGGATGGGGATATGAAAAAAAGCTGCTTCTGTTGTGTAGAAGCGGCTCTTTTTGTGTCTGTTGATTTGCACTTTTCAGGAATTAATACTATTTCCAAATTCACCTGCGCCATCTGGAAATAGTATAGCTTGTATTGCGGCAAGCCCTCTCCGTCCGCTATGGCGGACACCTTTAGCTGACTGAAAGGGCAGATAAACACGCGGACACTGCCTGATAGTGTCACCACCCCAATCGCGCGAAAGGGTCAAGGGAGGAACTCCCTTGGAACTCCCTTGTGTTACATAAAATAGTGCTTGTAGGTGTCGTAGTAAATCGTCAGGCGGCGGGAGCCGGAAATTTCGCGCAGGGTATCGCGAAGAGCGGAATCCTGCAGGATGAAGCGCACAATGTCCGGGTTGTAGCGAACACCCGCATCGCGTTTGAATTCCGCCAGCACTTCGTCCGTCGTCTTGGCTTGGTGGTAGTTGCGGCCGTACTGGTCAGTCGCAGCATCAAGACAGTCGCAGACGGTGATGATGTCAATCATGAAGCGCTCCGGCGAGGCGGTGTTATCAAAGTCGTTCGGATAGCCGCCCTTGCCGTTGTAGAACTTGTGGTGGCCGCGGGCGATATCCACATAGCGCGTCAAATCCTCGTCGATGCTCAGGTACTGCCCGCCGCGGTTCGGGTGGGAGCGGATGATGCCGAACTCCTCGTCCGTCAGCGGGCGGTGCTGCGTCTCGATAATCTCGAGCATGGAATTCTTGCCCACATCGTGCAGCAGGGCGGCGTCATGCGCAAATTGCAGGATTTCCGCGCGGTGCGCCTGCACATCCTCCGGCGACGTCACGCCGTGATACCCCACCAACAGCGCCGGTTCTTTGTCGATGATGGCGGAGAGAATCGCTTCCGCAAAGGCGGACACCATCAGCGAATGCAGGAACGCGGTGCAGTGCCGCGCGACAACGAGCCGGAAGATGTAGTCGATTTTCTCCTCCGCCGTGTCGAACAGCGCATAGGCATTCGGGAAGAACGCCAGCTCCTCCAGTGCGTTGTTCAGCGTGTTGCTATGCCCGGTGCGCGTGTCGTAATCCGCAATGAAATCACGGATATCCTGCTGATATTCGCGGAAATAGCGTTTCTTATCCTCCATCGGCATCGTCGTTTCCACGAGGAAGGAAATCAGCGCGTCCAGACAGGTCATGTAATAGGAAATAACGTCAATTTTGCGCACGTCCACTTCACCGAACTGCTTCACCTTCGGCTTTGTCTTACGGAAGAAAGTGTGAATCTCCTTCCAGCACTCATCTGCCGTGCGGCGGCCCGTCTCGCAGTCGAACTCACACTGGCTGGTGATAATTTGGAACATGTCGGCAGTGCTTTCCTCCGGCTTATCCAGCTTTTCGTAATATTCTGCCGTTATCTGCTCAATCCGACTCATCAATTCCGGCGGCACAAAGCGGGTGTGCGCCTCCATGGTGCGGTCAAACGATTTCGCCAGCGCGTAAGCGTCCGTGCGGAAGCGCTCGGTGAAAATATCCAGCAGCCTGCCTACGTCCGGCTCGCTTTCGCGCGTCGCCGCCAGCGCATCCGACGCTTGCAGTTCCTTCATTTCCTCCCATATGTCAAACGCTTCTTGCATCGTGACCGTGCCTAACACGCAGCAGCTCATCACGAGGTTCGCGTATGCCACCACAATCGCCTGATGGACGCTGTGCTCCTTGATTGCGCCGAAATTCCGCGACAAAACCGAAATCTTGCGGTAATAGTCCCTTGCGCGTGTGCCATATGGTTCACGCAGGATGCGGGAGAATTCCAGATTTGTGTACGCCAATGTCAGATCCACATCCGTCATCGCGGCAAGGTTGTTGCTGTGTCCATAGTGCTTCTGGAGAATCTTTGCAAGTTCCATCAGGAGCGCCAAGTCGTGCGTATCTGCGCGATAGAAGTCCATCATCGAAATTTGCAGCTGGTTCCATGCGTCATCGTCTAAAGCAGGTTCTTCCTTCGCGAACTCCGGCATCACGCTGCGCATCAGGGCATTCATGTGCGCATACTCCGTGCGGAAGAATTCAGCGCGCTCCCGAAGGGCGGCGCACCATGTATCCCAGTCGGACTTGATGCGCATGGCAGCTTCGAGCTGCTCCACCCGCTTGAGGACAACCTGATAATCAGCGAAAAACTTCCGGATCTGCTCACTGTTCATATCGATAACTCTTTCTTTTCGTTCATCACAGGGCGGCACAGGCACATTCGGATTTCTGAGGCAGCGTTTCCTATTATATGGCGCAATTGCGCATCTGCCATTATACGCCCAATTTCAACAGCCGTCAAGGAAACAGACTGCATTTCAGAAAACGTTATCGGAAAGTCAGGGAGATAACAAGACATAGGGCAAGAAAGTTCAAAAATTGTTCAATCGGTTACACACACTCTGTTATTTTTTCGGCAAAAGTTTCTTGACAAGTGTCCGAAATCGGACTATAATCGATACTGTCCGATTTCGGACAAATTGAAAAGGAGCATTGTGATGAAAGCGTTAAGCACACGTCTGTTTGCGCTGAACGAGGCATGGAAAGAAAATGCCAATATCTACCGACAGATGGCGAAACAGATGAACCTGACTGACATGGCGATGTGGGCGCTGTACACGCTGCGGGTTGAGCCGGGCGAAATGACGCAGAGCCGGATGTGCGAATTTCTGCACGAACCCAAACAGACAATCAACTCCGCGCTGAAGAAAATGGAAGCGGACGGGCTGATTACGCTGCAAAGCGGTTCAAATCGTCGCACGAAAACGATTCACCTGACGGCCGCGGGCGAAGCGCTGGCGCGTGAAACCGCAGACCGCGTTGCTGAAACCGAGCAGCAGGCGCTGGCGCAATTCAGCGAAGAAGAGGCGGATCAGCTGTTCTCCCTCTTGCGCCGCCTGAATGCGCTAATGATAGACATTTTCCCGCAGACAATGCGGAATCAAGAAGAGGAAAGTCAAGCCAAATGAGCAAGAAGCACCCGATTCAATTATCTGACCACTTTACCTACGCTCGGCTGTTCCGCTTCGTCCTGCCGTCGATTGTCATGATGGTGTTCACGTCCATCTATGGCGTGGTGGACGGGTTGTTCGTGTCGAATTTCGCCGGAAAAACGGCGTTCGCGTCCATCAACCTGATTATGCCGTTTCTCATCATTCTGGGCGCAATGGGCTTTATGCTCGGCACAGGCGGCACAGCGCTGGTCTCCCGCGTGCTGGGCGAGGGCGACAAGGAGCACGCGAACAAGTATTTCTCCATGATTACGCTCTTCGGCATTCTGCTGGGCGTTATCCTGACGGTGGTCGGAGTGCTGGCCATGCGCCCGATGGCGATTCTGCTGGGCGCAACAGAGGCCATGGTGGATGACTGCGTGCTTTATGGGCGGATTGTCGTCTGCTTTCTTACGTCGTTCATGCTGCAAAACATGTTCCAATCATTCCTGATTGCGGCGGAGCGGCCGAAGTTCGGCTTGCTGATTACGCTCGCGGCGGGCGTGACGAACATGGTGCTGGACGCGCTGTTCGTGGGCGTATTCCGCTGGGGCATTGCGGGCGCTGCGATTGCAACCGGCATCAGCCAGACCGTTGGCGGCGTTGTGCCGCTGATGTACTTCCTGTTCAGCAAAAGCAGCCCCCTGCGTCTGCGCTGGACGAAGTTCGAAGTGCAGCCGCTGCTGCGATCGTGCGCCAACGGCTCATCAGAGCTGATGAGCAACATTTCCGGCTCGCTGATTGGGATGCTGTACAACGCACAGCTGATGCGCTTCCTGGGCGAGGACGGCGTGGCGACGTATGGCGTACTGATGTATGTGCAGTTCATCTTCGTCGCGATTGACATTGGCTATTCCATCGGCTGCGCGCCCATCATCAGCTACCACTACGGCGCGCGGAATCACCCGGAGCTGAGAAACCTGCTGATGAAGGGACTGAAAGTCATGGGCATCTTGGGCATCGTGATGACAATCGCCGCCATTTCGCTGTCTGGGACGCTGGCAAACATCTTCGTCGGCTACGACGCGACGCTCTGCGAATTGACGCGGCACGCCTTTCACCTCTTCTCCTTCGCCTTCCTGCTCGCGGGCTTCAACATCTTCCTGTCCTCCTTCTTCACGGCACTGAACAACGGCGGCGTGTCCGCGGCAATTTCTTTCCTGCGCACGCTGGTGTTTCAGGCGGCGTCGGTCATCCTGCTGCCGATGGCGCTGGATGTGGACGGTCTCTGGTGGGCAGCCTCTGCGGCGGAAGCGCTGGCGTTCGTCGTGTCGATTGGCTTCCTGCTGGCCATGAAGGGGAAATACCATTATTTTGATAAAACCTAATCAGGAAAAACTTGCGTGTTCCCCTTGCAAACTGCTGTTCGCTGTGGTACGATAAGAAGCGAAAGAAACCCGGCGGCGATTGCTGATTGCATCCCCCGCCGGTATCCAGAAAGGAAGCGGTATCATGGCAGCAAAGAAGCCCGCAAAGACCGAAAAAGCCGCCCCGGTGACGGGCGCGCAGGAGGAGAAACTCAAGGCGCTGGAGCACGCGCTGGCGGATTTGGACAAGCAGTTCGGCAAGGGTGCCGTCATGAAGCTCGGTGAACACGCGGAGCAGAACGTGCAGGTCATCCCCACGGGCTGCCTGACGCTGGATGAGGCGCTGGGTGTCGGCGGCATTCCGCGCGGCCGTATTGTGGAGATTTTCGGCCCGGAATCCTCCGGTAAGACGACCGTTGCCCTGCACATTGTCGCGCAGGCGCAGAAGATGGGCGGCATCGCGGCATTTGTGGACGCTGAGCACGCCCTCGACCCGGTGTACGCCAAGAATCTGGGCGTAAATATTGACGACCTGTATGTCTCTCAGCCCGACACGGGCGAACAGGCGCTGGAAATCGTCGAAGCGCTGGTTCGTTCCGGCGCGCTGGACGTCATTGTCATCGACTCTGTCGCCGCCCTCGTCCCGAAGGCGGAAATCGACGGCGAAATGGGCGATTCCTTCGTCGGTCTGCAAGCGCGTCTGATGAGCCAGGCGCTGCGCAAGCTGGCGGGCATCATCAACAAAACCGGCTGCGTCGCGGTGTTCATCAACCAGCTGCGCGAGAAAGTCGGCGTGATGTACGGCAACCCAGAAACCACCCCCGGCGGTCGTGCGCTGAAGTTCTACGCCTCCGTGCGTCTGGACGTGCGCCGCGGCGAACAGCTCAAAAACGGCAGCGAAGTCGTCGGCAACCACACGAAGGTCAAGGTTGTCAAGAACAAGGTTGCTCCGCCGTTCCGCGTGGCAGAGTTCGACATTGTGTACGGCGAAGGCATCAGCCGCGAAGGCACGCTGCTTGATATGGCTGGCGCGGGCGACATCATCCACAAAAGGGGCGCGTCTTCCAGCGACAAGGACCAGCGCATTGGTCAGGGCCGCGAAAACACGCGCCTGTACCTGCGCGACCATCCCGAAATCACGGACGAAATCGACGCGATTATTCGTCAGGAGATTTTTGCGGATAAGCCCGCAAAGCCGATTGCGCCCGAAGAAGATCCCGGCGAGCTTCCGGATGAGGACGAGGACGACCTTGCCCTGCTGGAAGCAGACCTCGGCGATGATGCCGGTGTCGCCCCGCTGGAAGAAGAATAATCCACAGGTTATCAAATTTGTCCACCCTTGCGTCTGCGGGGGTGGATTTTTTGTGGCAGTGCGCTTTTCCCTGCAGCAAAAAAGACCAGCAGTAGGAAACGAATTGCTCCCTATGCTGGTCGGTCGCGCCCATCAGCACGACAATGCTGCGTAAGTTGAAAGAGCCGCCCGGTCATATTCCTTCCGCGTGTTTATTCGCTTTTGTCCTCTTTCCCTTACAGGTGAAACACAAATTTCTCCTCATATCGCTGGAAAATGACCAGCCCAATCATCAGCATTCCGAAAGCGCCTGCCCCGCACGCCAGCAACCGCTCCGGCGTCGGCGGGATTCCCGCAATCACGATTTGCCGCAAAAAATCAATCAGCTGATACATCGGGTTCAAATGGAAAATCCCCCGAAGCCCCTCCGGCCAGATTGTATCCGGATAAAAAATCGGCGTCGCATACGTCCACAAGAGCGAAATCACGCTCCACAGGAATCGCGTATCGCGGAAGAAAACGTTCAGCGTCGCCATCACCAGCGTCACGCCCAGCGCAAACAGAAACAAAAGCGCAATCATCAGCGGCAGCAGCAGCAGCGCGGGCGACACCCGCACCCCCGTCAGCAGCATCAGCAGAAGCAGCGGCAGCAGCGAAATCAGGAAGTTGATAAGGCTTGACAGCGCGCGGCTGAACGGGAAAATCAGCTTCGGAATCGCGACCTTTGTGATGAGCGACGCGTTCATGACAATCGCGTCCATGCCCAGCGTGACGCACTCGGTGAAGAAGCTGAAAACGATGATACCCGAAATCAGGTACACCGGGAAGTGGTCGATAGCGGAGCGGAAGAGCGTGGAGAACACAAGGTACTGCACGAGCATCGTCAGCAGCGGATTGAGGAAACTCCAGAGGACGCCGAGGATACTCTGCCGATACTTTGTATTAAAATTGCGGCGGACAAGCTGCTCAATGAGGAAGCCGTAGCGGCGGACGTCGGCTTGCAGGCGCAGCAGATGGTTCTGCCGTCCGGCGGCGGCGCAGCGTGCGGTGAACAGGCTTTCCCAGGCGCAGAACAGCACCAGAACCGCCGCGAAAATCCCGTAGTACAGCATCGCGCAGGAAGGGCGCGTGCCGGACAGGCGGATGCACAGCTGATTGCCGCCGCTCATGCCCAGAGCAGGGAGCGTGTTGCCGGAAAAGGTAAGCACAAGTTTGTCCGCATCCACGGGTTCAAACGAGAAGGTCAAATTTTCGCGGATGATACTGTCGGTCAGCAGGACAGTCTGCGTGAAAATCGGTAACCCCTGCCGTGTCAGGATCAGCGTCGCTGTGCCGCCGGATTCACTGCTCAGCGCCGTAACGGGCAGGCCGATTTCGCAGATGCCGCCATCCGGCAGGGGCAGCGTGAATGATTCGCCGTCCGTCAGCGGATGCAGATGCGTCTGCGCCGCCGCGTCGATGGTGAACGCACGCGTCTGCCACGTCGGGGTGAACAAAGCACCATACAGCGCCAGCACCAGCGCAATCACCAGCGTCACCCAAAGCCCTTTTTTCAGCACAGCGGAATCGCCGAAAATCGGCGGTTTGCACTTCGTCACGGCGTTCCCTCCTGTCGGTCAAGGTCAATGAACATGCTGCCGTCCGGGCGGAACAGCGGCGAATAGTAACGCTCCGGCGGGTGTGCGCCCCACGTTTGGCGGAAGCGGCGCAAATCCCCCTTCGGCGCACCCTGCGTCAGGCACGGCGGCAGCAGCGAAAGCCGCATATCCATTGCCATCCGCGCATACGGCGTATAGACGTTGAGCAGCCCGATTTGCTGACATTTCAGCCCCAAATCCGCGCCGCGAAGGTCACTCTGGTACGGCGAAAATCCGCCGACGGACAGGAACACGTCCCGCCGAATCATCAGCAGTGCGCTGGATACACCCGTCACGTTGCGGACGATGCGGTCTGTGCGCATATACGGCCGCCCATAGCGCCACTGCCCCGCCTGATGGCTGACCGCGCCGCCGGGGACATCCACCGCATATCCGGTGTGACGGAAGCAATCACGGTCATCCAGCAGTGCCGAGCCGACGCAGCCAACGTCCGCGCGCTGGGCGTACTGCATGAGTTCGCTGACCCAATCGGTATCCAGCGGGCGCAGTCCGGCGCGCAGAAACAGCACCGCGTCACAGTCCGTCCGGCGGACGAGGTCATTGACCGCTGACAAATCGCGGACGCGGATGCACGGCATCGGCAGCTTCGGCGCATCGCCCTCGCCCCAGAGGACGCAGACGCTGCGCATCTGCCGCGTTTTCCACCGAATGCGGACGCGCAGCTCTTCCACCGTCACGTCGGCATCCATGTGCAGGCGGCGGAGCTGATCCGCCACGGCGCGTGCGGCGGCATCCGCACAGGTCTGCGCTTTTTGATGGCTGAACGAGGTGTCCAGCATCCGCCAATGGTAGAGAATACGCGGAATGTGGGTGATTTTCGCCGCGTTTTCGGACAACCGAAGCGCCAAATCATGGTCTTGCGAGCCATCGAAACCGGGGCGAAGTCCGCCGACCGCGTTCATCAGTGCCCGTGACGCTGCCGTGATGTGGCAGATATAATTGCCGGAACGCAGCGAATCCGGCGCGAAATCAGGCTTCAAGTGCGGCTCAAAGAAGTGCGTGCCATCGGCGGACACCTTGTCCTCATCGGTATAAACGAAGTCCGCACCGTCCTGCGCTGCTTCAAGGATGCAGCGAACCGCATCCGGTGCGAGCAAGTCATCGTGGTCACAAAGCGCGACAAATTCCCCCGTTGCCATCGTCAGCGCGGCGTTCGTGTTGCCCGCAATGCCGCGGTTCTCCGCGCCGAACGTCACACGGAAGCGATTGTCCTCCTGCGTCAGCGCTTGCAGCAGTTCACGCGTGTCCACGCGGGTACTTGCGCCGTCATAGAAACAGGCTTCCCACGCGCCGCACGACTGATGCAGCAGCGAATCCGCCAGCGCGCGCAGCAGCTCCGGCGGCGTATTATAAGTCGGAATGAGGAAAGACAAGCGCATGGTCGGGGTGAAGGGGGATGAAAGGGGCGCTTCATGCCGGCGGATGAAGGCTTGGTAGCCGTCTTCCTCCGCTTGACGCAGGGCGGTTTCCGTCTGGAGGAAGGGGCGCTGACGATGGAGCGCGATGCGGAACCGGATGGCTTCGGGGATGCAGCGAAAGCCTTCGCGATGAATGCGCCGGATGACGCGCAGGGGGAAGAGCATGACGGAAACCTCCTTTCGATGGATGATTGGCTTTATTATAGCATAAGGGAGAGAACGATGGAAGGGAAAGCGAGGATAAAAAGGGATAAACATGCGGGCAATGTAAGGCAAAGCGCGCAGCTCAATCGCGCGGAGGCAATACGGAGGGACTTCATCCGTTTTATTTTTCCAGCCTTGACGTTTCTATCTGCCGGAAAAAAATAATTTGCCACCCAAAAACGCGACGCATATCCATCATGCGCCGCGCTTTTTGTTGCGATACTATTTCCAAATGAGAATGTTCCAAGATGCGAATGGTATGTTATTCCGCCGCCACAGCCGCGTCCGCTTCCACGGTCACGCTCTGCTCCTGCTGTTCCTTCTCCGCAATCAGGTCTTCGATGCTTTCCTTCGTGCGCATCAGATCCTCCACGGACATCGTCTCAAATCCCGCCGTCGGCGTCTTGACCTTCACGCCGTGGCTGCGCAGGAAGTTATCCACCTTCTCCTCGTTGTGCTTGTAAGCGTAGAAACCAACCGCGCTCACGCCCACACCAATCAGAATACCCTTGACCATCGGGCTCATGTTCAGATTCAACATATGTTTGTCCTCCTTATTTTTTGCAAGTATCTATCGTTCAGGTCGTTTGACCGGACGAGCGAATGAAATTACCCCTTGTGCGCTAAGACTTCCACGCTCCGGCGGAAGATGCTTCCAGCAAAGGCGCTGCCGTCCTCATTGCCCACGACGGGGGTGAGCGTCGTGGTGTGTTCGCCGTTCCGAACCAGATACACCTGTTCCCGCGGGCCGCGCGGCAGCAGGTGGCGGCTGAACGTGACAATCCACGCCAGCAGACTCGCCTGAAAGCCGTTGGGCTTGCCAATGGCGTTAATCAGGTAGACGACGGACATCACTTCCGGGTCGAAACTGCCGCGTGTGTGCAGTTCCTGATAGGCGTGCTCAACCACGGCGGTCAGCGTCGCCCCGGCAGACAGCCAGCGCGTGTAGCGCGTGAGCGTCGAACCCGCGAGGGTCATCATGCCGTCAAGGACAATGCAGCCAAGCGCCAGATAGCCGCTGGGCGCCATCGAGAAGCCTTCTTCCTCCGAGTGCTTGACGTGCAGCACCGCCGTCTGCTGCAAGCGGGCGTACAGCGCACCGATGCGCACGAGCAGGTCACTTTCAGAAATAACCGCCTTGTCGTAGCAGCACAGCATCGTCTGAATGCGCGGATTATACCGGCAGCTTTGCAGCCCCGGAATGCTCAGGAAAATCGCTTCGCCTTCAATCGGCTTTTCTAATTGCAGGCGAAGTCTGCCGGGCATGGCGCTGAGCACCGTCAAATGCACCGCGCCCACGTTGTCATCGCGCATTCATCATCCCTCCATCGGCGGAAACACCATCAGCCGCAGCGAGTTCGCCACAACGAGAATGGTGGACATATTGTGCATCAGCGCGCTCGCCAGCACAGAGATGCCGCTTGCCGCGCCGAGAATCAGCCCGACGGTATTGATGCCGATGACCATTGCGAAGTTCTGCTGCACAATGCGCATTGTCGCGCGCGCCAGGCGGCGCAGTTCGGGAATCATCATCGGGTCATCGCGGTTGATAACCACGTCGCTGGTTTCCATGGCAATATCGGTGGACTTGCTGCCCAGCGAGATGCCGACGTCCGCATACGCCAGCGCGGGCGCATCGTTGATGCCGTCGCCGACCATGACGACGCCGTTACCCTGCGTTTGCAGCTTCAAAACAGCCTCTGCCTTCTGTTCGGGCAGCAGCTGCGCTTGATAGCCATCCACACCGACCATTTCCGCAACAGCCTGCGCCTGTGCCGCCATATCGCCCGTCAGCAGCTCAATGTCGCCCACGCCGTCGTAGCGCAGGGCGTTGATGGCGCGGCGGACGTTTGCGCGCGGGTTATCCATGGCGTACAGCACGGCGACAATCTTGTCCCCCACGCCAACGTAGTTCGGAATTGCGCCGTTCGCATCGGGAATCGCGCCGTCCGCTCGGACACCGTTTTCCTTCATGTACTTGAGGTTGCCGACGCGGATGCACTTGCCGTCGACTTCCGTCCGGCTGCCGCGGGAGACTTCGGTCACAATTTCGCCGTGCGGGGGAATTTTCGCTCCGTGCGCGCGCCCGTAGGTCAAAATTGCGCTTGCCAGCGGATGCGTGCTGGTTTCCTCCGCCGCCATCGCCAGCGAAAGCACTTTCGCCTCGTCCATCGTGTCGGTCAGCATCGTCATGCCCGTCACTCGCGGACGGCCCTCGGTAATCGTGCCGGTCTTATCCAGCAGGACGGTGTTCGCGCTGCTCATCTGCTCGATGTACGCGCCGCCTTTAATCAGCACGCCGCGCTTGACCGCCGTGTTAATCGCGGCAGAGAACGCCGTCGCGGTCGAAAGCTTGATGCCGCAGGAATAGTCAATAACAAGCATCTTCAGCGCCTTCTGCGGATTGCGCGTCACGAGCCAAACCGCCGCGCACAGCAGGAAGTTCAGCGGCACGAGGTAGTTGGAGAACTTATCGGCATAGCGCTGGATGGGCGCTTTCTTGAGTTCACTCTGCTCCACCATGCCGACGATGCGCGAGACAACCGTCTGGTCGCCGACGCGCTGCGCCTGAATCTGCATATTGCCGTTCTTGACGACCGTACCCGCGAAGACCTCCGCGTCCTTGCGCTTTTCCGCCGGAACGAATTCGCCCGTGATGGCACTCTGGTCAACAACCGCGCTGCCGGACACCACCGTGCCATCCACCGCGATTTTCTCGCCCGTGTGCACCTCGATGGTATCGCCCGCTTCGAGTTTACCAATCGGCGTTTTCTCCAGCCGACCGTCCGAGAGCACCTTCCAGACCTCGCCGTCTTCCACCGACAGCATCTGCTTGATGGACGACCGCGTGCGCTCGATGGTGTAGGACGTCATCAGTTCCGCGAGGTCAGACAGCGCCAGAATCATCAGGGCGGAATGCGGCGTACCGAGCAGCAGACTTGCGACAATCGACGTAACCGTCAGGAAATCGGCGTTCGGGCGCATATCGCGGCGCAGACCCGCCGCCGCGCTCCGTGCCATCGGCATCGTCAGTCCCAGACTGGTCAGCGCTTCCAGCGACGTGAAGCTTGCCATCGCACCGCCGAGCAGGCTGCCAGGCAGAATCGTGTGACCGAGCACCACTGCGCCCGCGTTGAGCGCCAGCCGCTTTGTCAGCTGCTTTGTCGTCATGGACACTTCCGGCTCTTCCGGCTTGCTGCCTGCCTGACGATTGCGGTAGGCGTTCATGGCATAGCGTGCCATCGTCACGTCCACGCCCTCACAGAGAATCGACGTATCCGTCGCGGTCGGATCGAAGCGCAGGAGGATGCCGCAGGTAATCGGCGTCACCTGCACGCACTGCACACCCGGCAGGTTGGCAAGCATCTGGGCAATTTCTTCCTTCTCGTCATTCAGGAAGTTCAGCCCTTCTACTCTGAGCCGCAGCCGCCCGCGAAGGCTATGCGCCACCTGACTCTTCATCCAGTTTTTCTGTGTTTCCCGATTGAACATGTTATCCCTTCTTTGATTTGGCAATTCAGATTCTATGATTCATGCTTTTTCGCGTCGATTGCGCAAACCCTTGCCGTGAAAAGGCTCAACTAACAGGAGTGTGCACCGAGGGTTTCCAAAGGGTGATCGCGGACTTCGTCCGTTTCCATTGCCCTTTTGTCGCCTCCGCAGAGGCGAACCCCCTGCTTTCGGAAAAGACCAGCTATGGTCGGAATTCAAGCAATCCGGTCGCGCCCATCTGGCGCGACACAGCATAGGTGTTGGAAAGAGCAGCTTGGGGGGCGCTTCTGAGGAAGCGCGAAGTTACTGGCAGGGACGCTTCGCTGCCTGCGCCTTTGTGGGCTGTCTCTTTGAATTGAGCGCCCGAAAAACAGTTGGGGCGTTGCCCCAAACCCCACAAGGGACGCTGTCCCTTGACCCTGC
>OGOG01002071.1_pt1 | contig 17852 bp, 19 predicted proteins | sample 1552581 | NCBI WGS metagenome assembly OGOG01 (sample SAMEA2580152, study PRJEB22360) | human gut metagenome | biome: human gut; feature: human-associated habitat; material: faeces | place: Denmark | collected 2008/2010 | reverse complement strand
CGAAGACGTCTTCCACGGTGAAAACCCACAGCGCCGTCGCCGCCGTCACCGGCTTTTACCTTGATCTTAGCTATATCGATAAACATAATTCATCATCCTTTCAGCGCCGCGGACGGCTCTGTACAAAATAAAATGGGCTTCTCCGCTTTACCCGAAGAAGCCCGTTTCATCGTATATTCGGGGATACGAAACCGGTATTCCCCCAAGGGTCAAAATTACTGCTCGATCGAGTAAACGCTGACCTTCTTGCGGTCACGGCCCATACGCTCGAAACGAACCTGACCGTCAATGAGCGCGAACAGAGAGTCATCAGAGCCTCTGCCTACGTTCTCACCCGGATGGATGTGCGTGCCGCGCTGCTTAACAAGAATGTTGCCTGCGAGGACGTGCTGACCATCTGCACGCTTGACACCGAGTCTTTTGGATTCGGAATCACGGCCGTTCTTCGTGGAGCCCATACCTTTTTTATGAGCAAACAACTGGATATTGATCTTAAGCATTTTGTTGCCTTCCTTTCGTTTTATTGTCAGACTTCTGCGTAGCGTACCTGTAAGTTTTCGGGGTACTGCTCCTCTAAACCGAGAAGATGCAGCTTAAATCCCTCAAACAGGCTACGGCATGTCCGCGCATCGGTATCGGAAACCCTAAACAGCATCTCGCCGTCCTCTGCTCGGAGAGAAATCGGTGTGATGTGTAAAATCTCCAGCACGGTGTTCGCCGTCATATACGCCGCAGAAGAAACCGCAGCACAAAGAATGTCTTCTCCCTCCTGCGCCAGACCGGAATGGCCAAGCACGGAAAAACCGAGAAGCGCTCCGTCTGCATTTGCGAAAAAATCCGCACGAATCATACGATCAAATTAGCCCTGAACGGACTCAATCTGAATCTTCGTGTAGGGCTGTCTGTGGCCCATCTTGCGCTTTTCGCCCTTCTTCGGCTTGTAAGTGAGGATCGTAACCTTCTTAGCCTTGCCGTTCTTCAGGACCTTGCCTGTAACGGAAGCGCCCTCAACATACGGGGTGCCGATTTTTGTTCCGTCTTCGCCGCAAATTGCAACGACCGGGAACGTAACTGTCTCGTCTTCATTGGCAGCGAGCTTCTCAACGTAGATCACGTCGCCGTACTGTACCTTGTACTGCTTACCGCCGGTTTCAATAACTGCAAACATTTATTTCTGCCTGCCTTTTCTGTAATCTCGCTACTCGTAGGCGGACTTTCGTCACTTTTCAGCCCACAGTAAGCGGCTCTATCATATTAACATACACTGACCCTAAAGTCAAGGTATTTCAAAGGGATTTTGTGGTTTTTTCTTCAAGCAGCAACGCAAGCTTGTCGTCCTGTTTTACCGCTTTGATGACGCTCTTGCGGTCTGCGATGCGCACGATCAAAGCGAGGAGAAAATTCAAAAAGGTCAGGAACGCCAGAAACAGGCGGTCACGGCGCTTTTGGCGCTTCAGTTTCTCCGGGTCGCGACGGCCTGCACCGTTACGCTGTGCCTTATTCATGGCTCTTATACGCTTGTTCACAGTACAGGCAACGATAGCGGTGCGCTTTTTCATCGCACAGCACGAAGATCTGGTCGAGGTTTTCCTCCGTGCTTGTGATGCAGCGCGGGTTCTTGCACTTTACAACATTTTTGATGCGACGTGGCAGCACGATGTTCTCTTTCTTCACAAGCTCACCGTTTTTAATGGTGCATACGGTGATGTTGTTATCGATAAAGCCGAGCACATCGAAGTTGATAGCGAGGTCGCCTTCAATCTTGATGATATCTTTTCTGCCCATCTTGCTGCTGCGGGCATTTTTGATGAGTGCCACGCAGCAATCGAGCTTATCGAGCTCCAAAAGCTCGTAGATGCGCATACCCTTGCCTGCCTGAATATGGTCGATCACAATGCCGTTTTGGATACTGTCGATGTTCAGCATACGGTTTCCTCCTCAAAAAGTCCCGGTTCGATGTTCAGAAGCATTAAAATGAGCGCCATGCGGACATATACGCTGTTTTGTGCCTGCACAAAATACTTTGCGCGCGGGTCATCGTCCACTTCGACCGCGATCTCGTTGATACGCGGCAGCGGATGCAGCACAATGAGATCCTTTGGCGCAAGCTTCATCTTCTCTGCATCGAGGATGAAGCTGTCTTTTAAGCGGATGTAATCTTCTTCGTTGAAGAAGCGCTCGCGCTGTACGCGGGTCATGTAGAGTACGTCAAGTTCCGGCAGAACCTCGTCCATGGTACGGACTTCTTTATATTCGCAGCCGGAGGGCTTTACGACTTCATCAATGATATAGCTCGGCACATGCAGCTCTTCCGGGGAGATGAACACGAAGCGGATGCCCTCCCAGCGCACAAGCGACTTGATGAGCGAGTGCACGGTGCGGCCAAATTTCAAGTCGCCGCACAGACCGATCGTCAGGTTATTCAGTCTGCCCTTTTCGCGGCGGATGGTGAGCAGGTCGCTGAGCGTCTGCGTCGGATGCTGGTGGCCGCCGTCACCGGCGTTGATGACCGGCACACGGGCGTACTGTGCTGCTACGCGCGGCGCACCCTCTTTGTTGTGGCGCATGGCGATGATATCCGAATAGCAGGATACCATGCGTACCGTATCGGCAACGCTTTCACCCTTGGAAGCAGAGCTGTTCTGTGCACTTGCAAAGCCCAATACCTTGCCGCCAAGGCGCATCATGGCCGATTCAAAGCTCAGACGCGTGCGGGTACTCGGCTCATAAAAGAGCGTGGCAAGGATCTTACCTTCACACTTGTGGGCGAATGCGGTGCGGTCGTTTGCAATGCTGTCCGCAAGGTCCAGCAGACGCAGGGTCTCCTCAAAGGAAAGATCCAGCGGATCTACGAGGTGTCTTAACTCATTCATCTTATCTATGCCTTCCTTTCTTATGTGCGCCGTGTGTTGCGTTTTATACGTGGCGCAAGTAAAAACAGGCTGTAAAAAACCTCCCCGGTAAGCCCGGGAAGGTTTTCAGCATCAATCTTCGTCTTCTTCCTCGGGCTCGTTCCAGTTGTGCCAGACTTGCTGGACATCGTCGTTATCCTCGAGTGCATCAATCAGCTTCTGCATCTTGAGAATCTGATCGGGATCGGTGAGATCCGTGTAGGTATCCGGGACCATTTCCACTTCTGCGGAAACAAAGGAATAGCCCTTAGCTTCCAGATCATCGCGAACGCCACTGAAATCGGACGGCTCAGTGTAGATCTCGAATACGTCTTCGTCTGCCTGAAAATCGGAAGCACCGGCCTCCAGTGCATCGCTCATGACGGTATCTTCGTCAAGGCCCTCACGCTCCAGCACGATAACGCCCTTTTCGTTGAACATGAAGGAAACGCAACCGGTGGTGCCGAGGTTGCCGCCGAACTTATCAAAGTAATGACGGACATCGCCCGCGGTACGGTTGCGGTTATCGGTGAGGCATTCCACGATGACGGCAACGCCTGCGGGGCCGTAGCCTTCGTAGGTGATGCTTTCATATGCGTTGGAGTTGCCCTCGCCTGCAGCTTTCTTAATGATGCGCTCAATGTTGTCGTTCGGCACATTGTTCGCCTTAGCCTTCGCAATGACGTCCTTCAGCTTGGAGTTTGCTGCCGGGTCTGCGCTGCCGCCTTCTTTAACGGCAACGGCAAGCTCACGGCCGATCTTTGTGAAGATCTTCGCTCTTGCACCGTCGGTCTTTTCTTTCTTTCTCTTAATATTATTCCACTTGGAATGTCCTGACATTGATGAAAACCTGCCTTTATTCACACAAATTCAAGTTATTATATCACAGCTCGCGCGCGATTTCAATAGCAATTTCTTGTGCCTTCGCGAAAATTGCAGAGTTTTCGCAATCTGCACGGTCTGTGTCCGGCAAAACCACCGTTTTTTTGAGCGTTGTGTTCATAACGGAAAAGCTTTGGCGCAGTGTTTTCTCGCATACCTCCACCGCAAACGGATCATACCGCCCCATGGTGAGCAGCAAAACGGCATCGCGGTGTGTCGAAATCGCCGGGCGGATACCGCGGGCAAATCTAGCTTCAAAATACCGCTGAAAACGGTCGATGACTGCCTTGAGCTGCGCCGGAAACGAGAGGTTATAGACCGGCGTGGCGATGAGAAGCAGATCACACGCGCGTAGGTCACGATCGAATTCATCGAGGTCGCGAAACGCGCAGCCGTCTGCTTTTTGGCAATATCCGCAGGCGATACACGGATGAATATTCACTTTGCAAATGTCAAGTGATTTTACTTGCCAGTCTTTCCCTTTCAATCCGTCGAGAAAAGCTTCAAGCAGCTTCTTTGTGTGTCCGTCTTTATGCGGCGAAGAAAACAAAACGAGTGCATGTTTCATGTACTGGCCTCCGATTTTGTAAAGTAAAAAGCCTTTGCAAAGCTATTTAGCTTCACGCAAATGTAAACAGAGCGCTGTGAATTCACGCACAGCGCTCTGTAAAGAATTATCCTTTTACAACGATATTGACGAGCTTGCCCGGAACGTAGATCTCTTTCACGACGTTCTTGCCGTTGATCTCCGCTGCAATGCGATCTTCCGCCTTTGCAAGTGCAATCGCGTCATCCTTCTGGATATCGGCTGCAACGCACAGTCTTGCGCGAACTTTGCCGTTGACCTGCACAACGATTTCAATGACGTCATCTTTGCACTTCGATTCGTCGTACTTCGGCCAAGTCTGCTCTGTGACCATGCCCTCGCCGAGCTTCATTTCGCTCCAAACCTCTTCTGTTACATGCGGTGCAAACGGGTTGAGGAGCATCGTGAAGACGGAGAGCTCTGCTTTATTGATGGAGCCCTTTTCCGCAATAACGTTCATGAGCGCCATCAAAGATGCAATGGCGGTGTTGAACTTGAGGTTCTCAATGTCATAAGAAACCTTCTTGATGGCTTTGTGGAAAGAATTTTCCATCTCCGGGCGGATCGCTTCGCCGTCGACGAGAATAGACTGCAGGTTCCAATAACGCTCAATGAAGCGGCGGCAGCCCTTGATGCCGGCGTTGCTCCACGGTGCGGCCTTCTCGAAGTCGCCGATGAACATTTCGTAGAGACGGAGCGTATCTGCACCGAATTCGTTTACAACGTCGTCCGGGTTGACAACGTTGCCGCGGGACTTACTCATCTTCTCGCCGTTTTCACCGAGGATCATGCCGTGGCTCGTGCGCTTTGCATACGGTTCTGCGGTCGGGACTTGGCCGATGTCGTAGAGGAACTTATGCCAGAAACGGCTGTACAGCAGGTGCAGCGTGGTGTGCTCCATGCCGCCGTTATACCAGTCTACCTGATGCCAGTAGTTGAGCGCTTCCTTGGATGCAAAAGATTCATCGTTGTGCGGATCCATATAGCGCAGGAAGTACCAGGAGGAGCCTGCCCACTGCGGCATGGTGTCCGTTTCGCGCATGGCCTTGCCGCCGCACTTCGGGCACGTGGTGTTGACCCAATCGGTCATCTTGGAGAGCGGAGATTCGCCGTTATCGGTCGGCTCGTAGGAATCAACCTGCGGCAGAACGAGCGGCAGCTCGCTTTCATCGATCGGCACATAACCGCACTTCTCGCAGTGTACAATCGGAATCGGCTCGCCCCAGTAGCGCTGGCGTGCGAATACCCAGTCACGGAGCTTATAGTTGACCTTACGGTGGCCGATGCCGGTCTCCTCAAGGTAATCTTTGATGCGGACTTTCGCTTCTTCGACGGTCATGCCGTCCAGAATGCCGGAGTTGACCATGATGCCGGTGTCGCAGTCCGTGAACGCTTCTTTCTGCACATCGCCGCCCTTAACGACTTCGATGATTGGCAGTTCGAACTTCTTTGCGAACTCCCAGTCACGGGTATCGTGTGCCGGAACAGCCATGATGGCACCGGTACCGTAGGAAACGAGAACGTAGTCGGAAATGAAGATCGGAATGGTGGTACCGGTCAGCGGATTGATGGCCTCAACACCCTCCAAACGTACGCCGGTCTTATCTTTCGCGACCTCGGTGCGCTCAAAGTCGGACTTTTTCGCGGCCTCTGCCTGATACGCGCGGACGGCATCCAGATTTTGCAGCTTATCCGCCCACTTTTCAATGAACGGATGCTCCGGGGAAACGACCATGTACGTTGCGCCGTAAAGTGTATCCGGGCGGGTCGTGTAAACAGTCAGCTTATCGCCTGCGGTCGTGTTGAAATCGACCTCGGCGCCCTCAGAACGGCCAATCCAGTTTTTCTGCTGGGTCTTAACGCGGTCCGGGTAATCGACAAGATCAAGGTCGTCGATGAGGCGTTGTGCGTAAGCGGTGATCTTCAGCATCCACTGGGATTTGACCTTGTGAATAACTTCGCTGCCGCAGCGCTCACAGACGCCGTTGACAACCTCTTCGTTTGCCAGAACGCATTTGCAGGAGGTGCACCAGTTGACGGACATCTCTTTTTTGTAGGCCAAACCGTTCTTAAAGAGCTGGAGGAAAATCCACTGCGTCCACTTGTAGTATTTCGGATCAATGGTGCTGATTTCACGGCTCCAGTCGAAGGAGATGCCGAGAGACTGAATCTGCTGCTTAAAGCGCGCAATATTCTTCTTTGTGATCTCTTCCGGGTGCACGTGGTTCTTGATGGCATAATTCTCTGCCGGTAGGCCGAATGCGTCCCAACCAATCGGATAGAGCACATTGTAGCCCTCCATGCGGCGCTTTCTGGAAACAACGTCAAGCGCGGTGTACGGACGCGGGTGGCCGACATGCAGACCCTGACCGGACGGGTACGGGAACTCGATCAGAGCATAATATTTCGGCTTATCCGAAGTATTGGAAGCATGGAAAACACCGGCTTCTTCCCACTTCTTTTGCCACTTCGGTTCAATTTCACTGGGATTGTACTTGTTCATATTGATTACACTTACCTCTCTGCGCTATATAAAATAACAAAATCAATTCGGTTCAAACGTCATGTTGAGCTTTTCGCCGTCGAGCCACAGGCGATCCAAATCATAAAAACTGCGCGCTTCCGAGGTGAAGATGTGTACGACCACCGTTTCGTAATCGAGCACGACCCAGGAATCGGAGCGATAGCCCTCCACGCGGTCCGGCGCAATGCCGAGCTCTTTCAGCTTAAACTCCAGCTCGTCCGCCAGAGCATGCACATGCGTGCTGCCGGTGCCGTTCGCCAGAACGAAATAATCACCGAGCGAGGAAACGTCCGAAATGCGGATCACATTGATCTGATCGGCTTTTTTCGCATCCAAAATGCCCGCTGCGGTTTTTGCAAGCGTCAATGAATCCATGCTTTTAGCCATTCCTTTCTGCGCGCTGCGCGATTTTTATGCTTCCTTCCGCTTAGTTGCCGTGCCGCAAAGCCCACACCGCGTCATTATATGCGTCTATGGTCTCCGGCACGATGGGCGCGCGGTCTTTTGCGAGCTCCGTAATGGTGAACGCGATGCCCTCCACAATAGCTTTGTCAAGGCTTTTATACGCGGCCTTGCGCATATCCTCTACGCCGGGGTAATTGCGGTCTTTGGAGATGAAATCCGCGATAAAAATGACTTTTTCGAGTAACGTCATGTTTTTTCTGCCCGTGGTGTGGTATCGCACGGCATTGTAAACATCCTCGTCCTCAATGTGCAGAACATGCTTGATATACACCGCGCCGCTGATGGCATGCCAGAACTTTTTAGCGGAAAGTTCAACGTCTCTCATAATTATACCAAAGTCCGCGAGAATTTTCAACTGTTTCTCCGGGGGTGTATCCTTCAAAATATCGTGCAAAAGCCCTGCAAGCTCCGCTTTTTCGGTATCGGCACCGTATTTTTTTGCAAGCTTTACCGCTTCTTCCGAAACATTTAAGGAGTGTTCGAAACGTTTTTGCGTGAGCATGGGCTTGATGATATCGATATATTGCTGTTTTTCTTTCTTATTCATGCGTGTAAAGCCTCTTTTTTTGGATGTATTCCGCGACGCCTGCGGGCACAAGACCGCTTATATCTTCGCCCTGCAGACTTTTTTCGCGCACCATCGTCGATGAGACAGGCAAAAACTCGATGTTCTGCACGGTAAAGCGCAGCTGCGGGAACTTTTCCTTCACTTCTTCCCCGTGCGTGACAAGCGTTTGGAAACTATCCTTGTCACGCGGTGCGGCGCAGATCTCTGCCGCGGCGAAAATGCGCTCCGGGTGATACCACTTTTCGACAGTGCAGAACATGTCTTCCCCCATCAGCAAAAAGAGCTCATCGTCGGGATATTGCGCTTTCAGTTCCGTCATGGTGTCTGCCGTGTAGCTTTTGCCCGTGCGCAGCACTTCAATATCCGAGACTGTGACGGGACATTCGGCGATGTCCGCCGCCGCAAGTCTGCACATTTCAATGCGGTCTGCCCCGCTTGCAAGCTGATGTGTCGCTTTGTGCGGCGGCGTGCCCGTCGGAATCAAAATCACGCGGTCAAGCGACAGACGCTTAATAAATTCCCGCACAAGGTGCACATGCGCCGTGTGGATGGGATTGAACGTGCCGCCGTAAATGCCGATGCGCATGGCTTATGCCTTTTTCGCACGCGGCAGGACGATTTTCGGATCCTTTTCGTTGCGTTTATAAAGCGCAAATTTAGAACCGATGACCTGCACGACTTCGCTTTCCGTCTGCTCTGCGAGCGCTTCTGCGGCTTCACGCGGAGAGACCGGCGCAGTCTCCAATACTTTGCCCTTGATGAGTTCACGCTTAAAAATAGCGTCTGCAGCCTGCTTTACGACATCTCCATCGATGCCGCCCTTGCCAATCATCAAAATGGTGTCTTCATTTACGGCGAGCGAGCGGAGATACGCTCTTTGTTTACTGGTCAGCATAATTTATCCCTCTTTGTCTTTCAGGTAGTTTTCAAGTTTTTCTGCGAAAATACGCAAGGATTTTCCTCGGTGGCTTACGGCATCCTTTTCTTCTGCCGTCGCTTCGCCGAACGTCTTGCCCGCGCAGCCTTCTTCGGTGCAGATAAAAATGGGGTCATAACCGAAACCGCTTTCGCCGCGGCATTCCTCTGCGATGCGCCCGTAGCAGTAGCCTTCGGCTTCAAGTACGTCGCCGTTCGGGAATACACAGCAGATGGCACTTGTAAAGTGTGCGCCGCGCTTTTCTTCCGGCACGCCCTTGAGCTTTTCGAGTACCGTTGCCTTACGCTTGCCCGGCTCGGCATACCGTGCGGAATACACGCCCGGCTCGCCGTTTAAATAATCGATCGATAAGCCGGAATCGTCCGCGACGCACGGCAGGCCCGTTTCGCCACACGCGGATTTCGCCTTGATATACGCGTTTTCACGGAACGTGGTGCCGGTCTCTTCCGCCTCGGTCAGCTCGGCTGTCTGCACGGTGATGCCAAGCGGCGCCAAAATGCGGCCGAATTCCTCTATTTTATGCGCATTATGCGTTGCAATGATCATGTTCATGCGTTATCCCTCCAAAATTCCGAAATCGCGTGCGGCTTGCTGCCAATGTTCTAAAAGTACGGGGCCGCCCGCTGCAAGCTCTTCTGCGCGCTGCACGCAGAAAAGCGAATAATTCTTGCCGGTGTAAAGCTGTTTTAAAATCGCATACCCCCACACGCCCGCGCGGGTCAGCAGTCCGCTTTCGCGAATTTCCAGTGCTGCGGCGTCAATGTCATACGGCACTTCGAGCAGCGTTTCGTTCCATGTGTTTTCGTCGGAATCGAGCAGCACCATTTTCGCCGTGACGGTTTGCGTACACTGCACGCCGACCGCACCGGGGTTCACGTACAGCTTGCCCATTGTGTGCGCGCTGCACGGCTGATGCGTGTGACCGCTTAAAAGCACGCGTTCGTCGATTTTCAAAAGCCAGCTTTCTATTTTATAGGAGAACGGGCGCAGCGTGTCGCGCGTTTTTTCCGGTGAGCCGTGGCAAATGCGTATGGGACACTTGCCGTTTGGATCAATTGTCTGCATAAACGGCAATGCGGAGATGAACTCGAGATCCTCCGCCGTAAGCCCCTCGTAGGTGTATAGAAGGGAGCCTGTTGTTGTGCCGTTTGCCCAATCGCTGCCGAAGTTGTGGTGGTTCAGCACGTATTCTTCACGGTTGCCGCGCACGAACCAGCAGGGCATTTCCTGCTTTGCGCGGTATATTAGCTTCATGGTCTCGTGCGGGTTTGCACAGTCCGAAATATAATCGCCGAGGAAAATGTACCCATCCGCTTTTTGCTTTTCCGCTTCCTTCAGGCAAGCTTTCAGCGCATGGTGGTTGCTGTGTACATCGGAAAAAACGGCGAGCCTCATGCTTCCGGTCTCCGCTCGAACAGCGCGCGGGCGAAATCCTCCGCGTCAAACGGCTGCAGATCGTCCACCTGCTCGCCGACGCCGATGAACTTCACCGGCAAACCGAGATCCTGGTGAATTGCCAACACAACGCCGCCCTTTGCGGTGCCGTCGAGCTTTGTGAGCACGATACCTGTGAGTCCTGCGGCTTCTTTGAATTCACGCGCCTGATTGACGGCGTTCTGCCCCGTTGTGGCATCGAGCACAAGCAAAACTTCTTTACTGCAGCCCGGCAGACCCTTATCGATGATGCGCGAAATTTTGGAAAGCTCGTCCATCAGGTTTTTCTTATTGTGCAGGCGTCCGGCCGTATCACAGATAACCACATCGGCGTGACGTGCCTTTGCCGCGGAGATTGTATCGTACACGACGGCGGCGGGGTCTGCGCCCTCTGCATGCTTGATGATCGGCACGTCTGCGCGCTCTGCCCAGACTTCAAGCTGCTCAATGGCCGCCGCGCGGAACGTGTCCGCCGCGCCCAAAATTACCGATTTGCCCTCTTTTTTAAGACGGGAAGCCAGCTTGCCGATGGTCGTCGTTTTGCCGACGCCGTTCACACCGATGACAAGGATGACGGATGGCTGCGTATCGAGATGCAACTCGTTGTCGCCGCTGACCATCTCCGTGACGACCTCCTGCAAAAGCGTCATAATCTCGTTCGGGTCTGTGATGCCGCGCTCTTTCACGCGTGCGCGGAGCGTATCGCAGATTTCGGTCGCGGTGTTCATGCCGACGTCCGCCATGACAAGCAGCTCCTCAAGCTCCTCAAACAGCTCCTCATCGATCTTTGTGAACGCGTGGAGCATGCTGTTAATCTGCCCGGTGATGCTGTCTCTTGTTTTTTTCAGTCCCGCTTTGATCTTATCAAAAAAGCCCATTCAGGCACCTCTTTTCCGAATTTATGTTGTTATACCCAGTTTTTCCTGCGCTTCGTGTGCGTGCAGTGCCAAGAGTTTCGAAATGCCCTGATCCTGCATCGTCACGCCGTAGAGCATATCAGCTTCTTCCATCGTGCCGCGGCGGTGCGTGATGACGATGAACTGTGTCTTTTGGTTCATGCGGCGCAGGTAATTTGCAAAGCGCACGACATTTACGTCATCCAGCGCAGCTTCAATCTCGTCGAGCATACAGAACGACGGTGGATTTACGCGCATGATCGCAAAGTAAAGCGAAATTGCCACAAGCGCCTTTTCGCCGCCGGAAAGCAACTCGATGTGCGAGACGATCTTGCCCGGCGGATGCACGCGGATATCGATGCCGGAATGCAGTACATCGCCGCTGTCCGTAAAGCAAAGCTCTGCCGAGCCGCCGCCGAACAACTCCTGAAAAATCCGGCTGAAATTCTGATTGATGACGGAAAAGCGCTCTGCAAACTGCGTCTGCATCTGCTTTGTCAAGTTGTCGATGAGCTTTAACAGCTCGGCGCGGGAGCGCTGCACGTCGTCCGTTTGCGTTTTGAGGAAATTGTAGCGCTCCGAAACCTCTTTGTATTCCACAACAGCCGCCACGTTGACGGAGCCGAGCGCTTTGATGCTGTTTTTAAGTTCGGACAACCGCCTTTGCGCCGTGGGCACATCTTCAATCGTGATGTTCATTTCCTCGGCTTCGCGGCGGGTGAGCTCGTATTCTTCCCACAGCTTTTTGAGGATAGCGTCGTATTCACCGCTCTGGTTTTCACGGCGTTCGCGCAGACGAGCAAGTTCAAGGCCAATCGTCTCGCGGCGCGAGGAAGCTTCGCGTTCCTTTTGGCGCAACTCGCTCGTCTGTTGCTCGAGTACCGTGCGCTTTGCGGCGATGGCGCTGACCGTTTGCCGTTTTTCCTTTGCGGTCTCACGCAGATTAGCAGATTCAATTTTTCGGTTTTCAATATCCGCTTCGCGCGCTTTGATCTTCTCGAAGCTTTCCGCAAGTTCTTGATTTAAACTTTCTATACGTGCAGCGCGTTCGGACTGCTGTGCTTTCAGCGTTTGCACAGCATTTTCAAGCGATTCTTTATCTTTTTCGATGGCGAGCCCCGCAAAACGGATTTCCTGCAAATGCTGCAAGGTCTCATCACAACGATGCATTGCGTCCTCGCGGTCGCCGATCATGGATTCCATTTTGCTTCTGGCTGCCTGAATTTTGTCTTCTGTTTCTTCTGTTTTCTGCTGGGCGCTGTCTGCGGTCTGCACAAAACCGCTCAGACGCTTTGCGGCACTTTCTTTTTCGTCGCGCAGAGAAGCAAGGTTCGCGGTTTCCGTCTCCACGTCGCGTGCGGCACGGGCCGCTTCCGTTTTGAAGCGGATCTCATCTTCCCTGTGCTGCGCCAGCACAGCCTTGGCGTTTTCAAGCTCCACCATGGCCTGCAGCACTTCCTGCTGTGTAGTCTTGTGGCGCTCCAGTGTTTCATTTGCAGCCTGCGCCAGCATTTGTGCGTCTGCGCGAATGCGTGCAATCTCCGCCGAGCGGCTCAAAAGGCCGGAGTTTCGCGCCGCGGAACCGCCGGTGAACGAACCGCCCGCATTGACAATCTGCCCGTCCAAGCTGACGACACGGTAGCGGAACCGAATACGCCGTGCAATCTCCGCCGCGCGGTCAAGGTCTTCTGTAACAATAGTGCGGCCGAGCAGAGAATCGCGGATGCCGGCGTACTGCTCATCACAGTGGCAGAGTGTTGAAGCCACGCCCACAAAGCCGGGCATATTCTGCACATCGCGCGCATCGATAACCGTACCGCGCACCGTGGTCAGCGGCAGGAATGTCGCACGGCCGGAATCGCGCTGTTTCAATAAGCGAATAGCCGCTTTCGCCGCATCTTCGGAATCAACGACGACGTTCTGCATGGCGGCGCCGAGCGCGGTCTCCAGCGCCACGGCGTATTCGCGCGGGACTTTTAAAAGCCGTGTAACAGGTCCGTGGATACCACGCAGATTGCCGCGCGTGCTCTCGCGCATGACGGTTTTAACGCTCTGCGTGAAGCCTTCAAGATTGCGTTCAAGGTCTTCCAACAGTCCGGCGCGGCGCTCTTTTTCTTTGGCGTCGAGCATCTGGCGGTCGGCTTCGGCTTTCACGGCTTCGGCGCGTTTTCTGCGCTGCTGTACACGCATTTCATGCCCCTGCACAGTGTTTTCAGTGTTTTGAATGTACTCCGCCGTGTCGTGCAGCATGGCGTCAAGCTCCTCGCACTCCGTGTGAAGCGCTGCGAGGCGTTCTTCGCTTTCGGTGATCGCAGCATCCACTGTTTCGGCGCGGGCGCGAATCTCCTGCATGGAGGATTCCGCCGAGGACTGCTGCACGCGCATTTCGGAAAGTGCGGCGTTCAGTGACACAAGCTCAGCCGAAACGGCGTCGATCTCACGCGTGGTGCTGTCCGTGCCGGCACGCAGCTCCTCGAGTTGTGCGGTAAAGGCAACGAAATCGGCATGGTTCTGCGCAGCTTCCGCTTCCTTTGCTTTTACCGCCTGTTCTTTTTCTTGAATATCCGCTTCAAGCGTTTGTCCGGTCAGCGCGGCGCTTTCGATCTCGCCATTTAATCTGCGGATGGTCTGCTGCTCGTGCAGAATATCATTTTCAAGCACCGAAACTTCTCCCTCTTTACGGGTGGCGAGTTCATCGGCTTCGGAAGCCTTCAAACGTGCTTCTTCCATCTGTGCGGTGCAGCCGTTCGTTTCCGTGAAATTCTGCTCGATTTGCGCGGAAAGCACATTGAGCTCGCTTTCGACTTCCTCGTAGCTGTTCTGCGCGGAGGCAATCTTTTCCTCCACCTCGCGCACGATCTTGCCGGAGCGCTCCAGCGTTTCAAGCCACAAACCGACCTCCAGTTCCTTTTTCTCGCTATCGAGTGCAATAAACTTTTCGGCTTTCTCTGCCTGCTCGCGTAAAGGGCCCACGCGTTCTTCGAGTTCGTTTAAAATATCGTGCAGGCGAATGAGGTTTTCTTCGGCTTTTTCCAAGCGGCGTTCGGCTTCCTCTTTGCGGTAGCGAAAGCGCGAAATGCCGGCGGCTTCTTCAAAAATCTCGCGGCGGTCTTCGCTTTTTGCGGAGACGATGCTATCGATCTTGCCCTGCCCGATGATGGAATAACCGTCGCGGCCGAGGCCGGTATCCATGAACAGCTCATGCACGTCGCGCAGACGTACGAGCGTTTTGTTAATGCGGTATTCACTTTCGCCGGAGCGGTAAAAACGACGCGTAACGGAAACGGTGTCGCCGTCGTAATTCAACTCGCGGTCGGTGTTATCCATGGTGACGGTCACTTCGCAAAAGCCCTGCGCTTTGCGCTGCGGCGTGCCGCTGAAAATGATGTCCTCCATTTTGGAGCAGCGCAGTGCGCGGGTAGACTGCTCGCCGAGTACCCAACGCATGGCATCGCTGATGTTGCTCTTGCCGCTGCCGTTTGGACCGACGACCGCCGTGATGCCGTTTTCAAATTTTAAAGTCGTTTTATCGGGAAAGGTTTTGAAGCCCTGCAGCTCCAGAGATTTTAAAAGCATCTGTTTACCTGCCTATCGTAGCCTGTATGTGCCGCCGGAAAGCGAAGCATCCGGGCGGATGTGCACGGTGTAGCCGTGCTTAGAGAAATGCTGCAAATTTTCTTTTTTCTGTCCGAGCGCAATGGAAAGCATGCGCGGGTCAACATCGATCGTAACTTCCGAATCGTTTCGGGCTTGAAGCGCTTTAAGGATGTTTTCGCGGAAGATCGCGCTGCGGCACAGCTCCATAAAAGCGGGGTGAAACGGTCCCGCGACACGGTTTTCCAGTTCTTCGCTGGCGTGCAGCCCCACACGGATGAGTTTTACACCGCGCTGCTCAATCATCGGGATGAGCTTTGCACAGAGTGAAACGGCATCCTCTAAGGTCTGCGGTGTGTATTTTCCTGCGCGGTACAAATCGCACAGTGGTGTGTTTTCTAAGACGATCGTAGGGTAAATGCGCATGGTGTTCGGCTTTAGAGCCAACAGCCTTTTGACAGTCTTCATCGCCTTTGCGTCACTGTCGCCGGGCAGCCCGGTCATCATCTGCAAGCCGAGCTCAAAGCCGTATGCGCGAATTAACTGCGCAGCGTTTTCCACATCCTTTGCGGTATGCCCCCGACGATTGAGCAGCAACACTTCGCCATCCATCGACTGCGCACCGAGCTCGATTGCCGTTACGCCGTATTGCTTTAATACGGTCAGACGTTCATCATCAATGGCATCCGGCCGCGTAGAGCAGCGGATACCGGTAAAGCCGTATGTTTCGCATGCTGCGTGCGCTGTTTTTAAAAGCGTCAAACGGTAATCGGGGTCGATTGCCGTGAAGCTGCCGCCGAAAAATGCGATCTCGGCGTTCTGCACACGCTCCCCCATTTGCTTTGCTGCGCTTTGCAGCAGCGCCGCCACTTCTTCAGGCTGCGGCTGATGATTTTCACCCGTGATGCGGTTTTGATTACAGAAGCTGCATTGCTGCGGGCAGCCGTTGTGCGGAATAAAAATTGAGATATTCGCGTGCTTAATAGCCCATCAGCTCCAGTGCTTCGCGTGCCGCCTGCTGTTCGGCTTCCTTCTTGCTGCGTCCGCCGCCCTTGCCGATGACATTGCTGTTGAGGTGCACCTCTACGGTGAAGTGCTTGTCATGGTCGGGGCCATGCTCGCCGGTAAGAACGTATTCGAGCCGTTCACCGGGGTTCTGCTGAATGATCTCCTGCAGCATCGTCTTGTGGTCTTTAAACGGGCGTTCGCCTGCAGACTGCGCCGCCGGTTCAATGTAGTGCAGTACAAAGCGCTTGGCTTCCTCCAAGCTGCCGGAATCGAGATAGATCGCCGCCGTAATGGATTCGAACACGTCCGCTAAGATGCTTGGGCGTTCTCTGCCGCCGCTATGCTGCTCGCCGTGGCTGAGACGCAGCAGCTCGCCTGCGCCGAAGCTGCGTGTAAACCCGCAAAGCGATTTTTCGCATACGAGCGCCGCACGCTTCTTTGTCAGCTTGCCTTCGGGAATATCCGGGAACGCTTTGCACAGGTATTCCGCCGTGACAAACCCCAAAATGGAATCGCCGAGGAATTCCAGTCGCTCATAGCTCTGGTCGCCGCCGCGGCTCTCGTTTGCGTAGGAGGAGTGCGTCAGCGCTGTGATGAGCAGGTTGCGGTTCTTAAATTTATATCCGATCTTTTTTTCAAATTCATCCAATGATCTCATAGTTATACCTTTGCTGTCTTGTTATTCGTTCGTGTTTTCCGTTTTCTCGTTTTGCAGGGCTGCGGTGATCTCACTTATAATACCGGACTCGGCGTACTTCACCGTAAGCGCAATGGCGTTTTTCAGCGTGGAAGCCTTGGCGCTGCCATGTACCTTAAAGACCGGCTTCGAGCACCCGAGGATCGGCGCACCGCCGTATTCGTTATAATCAAGCTCTTTTTTCATGGCTTTCATGTCGTTTAAAACCATTGCCGCCGCAAGCTTATTTTTTAGGCTCTTTTTGAAAACGGCCTTGAATTTATTCATCAGCGCCATGGCGACGCCTTCATACATCTTAAGAAGGATATTGCCCGTAAAACCGTCGCACACCACAACATCTGCCGCATCAAACGGAATGTCTCTGGCTTCAATGTTGCCGATGAAATGGACGTCTTTGTTTTCGCTCAGCAGTGCAAACGCCGCGTGCTGCAGTTCGCCGCCCTTGTGCGGCTCTGTGCCGACATTTGCAAGGCCGATGCGCGGCTTTTGAACACCCATGACCTTCTGCATATACACAGAGCCCATCATGCCGAACTGCTCCAGCATTTCGGGGCGGCATTCGTTGTTTGCGCCGCCGTCTGCCAGCATGAAAAAGCCCTCGGATTTCGGCATGAGCGGTGCAAATGCCACGCGCTTGACGCCTTTGATGCGCTTGACGAGCAATGTGGCGCCAACGACGAGTGCGCCGCTGTTGCCGGCGGACGCAAACGCATCGCCCTTGCCCTCTGCCAAGGCGCGCAGGCCGACCGCCATAGAGCTTTGCTTTTTGGCGCGCGTGATCGCTGTGGGCTCATCCTCCATCGTGATGACATCCGGGCAGTCAATGATCTCAAAATCAGAAACGTTAACGTTCAGCTTTTCCGCCGCTGCTCTGATCTTCTTTTCGTCGCCGGTTAAAACGATCTGCACATGGAGCTCATCTGCCGCCAGACGGCAGCCTTTTATAATTTCGTCCGGGGCGTTGTCGCCGCCGAATGCGTCGATTATGATCCGCATGTTTTTCCCTCACTTTAATATTCAGCTTCCGGCAAAAGCCGGTTTTGTTCGGGCATTTCGGTTTATCAAACACGGATTTTCCGCCGATAAACCGCTTTAGACTATAATTCACTTTATTATAGCAAAAAAACGACGCAATTTCAATACCGCGCTCCCCATAAGTTGCACAAAACAAAAAACGTGCGCCAGGCTTTCCCGGTACACGTCTTTTTCTGATTTGGAGGAAAAATTTTGATTTTAGAATTTATCCGGCAGGCGAATCTCGCGGCGCACGGCTGTGCCGTCGATCTCGTTAAACCGCACGGCTTCGTTCTTTACGGCCATTGCGGCGGCGATGCCCCCGGCCCCCCCCCCGGAGCGGCACTCGAAGCAGA